>Ga0209632_10000431_pt1 | contig 43682 bp, 42 predicted proteins | sample COG_10_FD_184754 | JGI IMG/M metagenome (GOLD analysis project Ga0209632, IMG submission 184754) | Pelagic Microbial community sample from North Sea - COGITO 998_met_10 (SPAdes) (version 2) | ecosystem: Environmental > Aquatic > Marine > Neritic zone/Coastal water | place: Helgoland, sampling... | reverse complement strand
GTTTTTGAATTTAATTTTTCTGCTAAAGGAATTACTCTTTTTTTTAAAGCATCACCCAAATATGTGAATGCAAGTTCAGCTCCAGCTTCAGCAAGTTTTTGTGAAATACCCCATGCTATAGATCTTTCGTTGGCAACGCCCATGATTAATCCTTTTTTACCCTTCATCAAACTCATGATTATACTTTCTCAAAAATTAAAGCGGCATTAGTTCCACCAAAACCAAAACTATTAGACATCACTGTATTTAAAGTTGCTCCAGTTTCTGTTTTTGCAACAATTGGGAATTTTTTAGCCTCTTCATCTATTTCACTAATGTTTGCTGATCCTGCAATGAAATTATTTTTCATCATTATTAAACAATAGATTGCCTCATGAACTGAAGCAGCTCCTAGTGGATGACCTGATAAAGATTTAGTTGAACTAATTTTTGGAATTGTGTCTCCAAAAACTCCTTTAACAGCATTCAATTCTGTAATATCACCAACTGGTGTTGATGTTCCATGAGTATTTATATAATCAATTTTATTTTTAGCAGTAGCCATTGCCATTTGCATACATCTCACAGCTCCTTCTCCTGATGGTGCTACCATATCATATCCATCTGAAGTTGCTCCATAACCAGTTAATTCAGCATATATTTTTGCACCTCTAGCTTTAGCGTGTTCATATTCTTCAAGCACCAACACTCCACCACCACCAGCAATTACAAAACCGTCTCTTGTTTTATCATATGCTCTTGATGCAGTTTCAGGTTTATCATTATATTTTGATGATAGTGCTGTCATTGCATCAAACATAGCAGTCATAGCCCAGTGTATTTCTTCACTACCTCCTGCAAAAACAATATCTTGTTTTCCCATTTGGATTAACTCCATAGAATTTCCAATACAGTGTCCACTAGTGGCACATGCAGAACTCATCGTATAATTAGTTCCTTTAATTTTAAAAGGAACAGCCAGGGTTGCAGATGCAGTACTAGCCATAGTTCTTGGAACAATAAATGGTCCCATTAATTTTGGAGTTTTAGCTCTAGTTTTATCAGCTGCTACAATTACATTTTCAATCGAAGGACCACCAGAGCCCATTACAATTCCAGTTTTAAAATTACTAACATCACTTTCTTCTAATCCAGAATCTTTAATAGCTTCTTTCATTGCTATATAATTATAAGCCGATCCTGATCCCATAAATCTAATTGTTTTTCTATCTATGTGATCTTCAAGTTTTATATTTGGTTTACCATGAACATGACTTTTTAAGTTGTGTTCTTTATATTCTTCTGAATATGAAATTCCTGATTTTGAATTTAAAAGAGATTGATGAACTTCTTCTTGATTATTTCCCAAACAAGAAACAATACCCAAACCTGTAATAACCACTCTTCTCATTATTTAAATAACCCCACTTTTAAATTTTCTGCTGAATATATTTTTTTGTCATCAGCAAACAATAACCCATTAGCTAACCCAACTGAAGTTCCTCCTGGTGACATAATTTTTTTCATATCAATTATATAAGTTGCTTTTTTTACACTTTTTAAAACTTCCCCAGTAAATTTTACTGTACTCACACCCAAAGCTCTTCCTTTTCCTGGGTTACCAAGCCAACCAAGGTAAAAACCTACTAGTTGCCACATAGCATCTAAACCCAAACAACCAGGCATTACAGGATCTTCTTTAAAATGACAGTCAAAAAACCAAAGGTCATCTTTAATGTCCAATTCTGCTTTAATTAAACCCTTTTTAAACTCTCCTCCATTATCATTGATTTCTGTTATTCTATCAAACATAAGCATGGGCGGAAGAGGTAATTTTGCATTACCAGGGCCAAAAAGATCACCATTTCCACAGCTAATTAAATCATCATATGTAAATGAGTTTTTTTTCATAAATATAAGCACCCTTAATACTTGATTTATTATCAATATAATATAGAAATAGTTTAGAACTGTTATAAAGAATAATGGAAAATTTAAACATTTATACTGAAAAATTAAGAAAATCTGGCCTAAGACCTACAAGACAAAGGCTTAAAATTTGTGAAGTCTTATTTTCTCCAGAAAAAACCTTTCATTTCACGATTAATGATCTTACTAAAATTATAGAAAAGAAATTAAGTGAAAAAATTTCACTAGCCACAGTTTATAACACTATCCACGCCTTCAAGAAAAAAGGATATCTAAAAGAAATTTCGATAAATGCTGACAAAAGTTATTTTGATACAAATGTTTCAGATCACCATCATTTTTTTGATGAGGACACAAACGAATTAATTGATTGTGGAGAAAATGAAATTGATTCTGTAAATGTAAAAAAAAATATTACTGGAAAAAAAATAAAATCAGTTGAAGTTCTGATCAAAGTTGCAACTGATAATCAAAATCAAAATTAATTCAATTATTTCAATAACTTAATAATTACATTAAAATAATTCTAAACTGTTGACATGCAGTTTATAATGATTATATACTATCCATAATCATTAAGGAGAATAATATGTCATTAAAAGGAAGTAAAACAGAAGAAAACTTAAAAGACGCTTTTGCAGGTGAGAGCCAAGCAAATAGACGTTATCTTTATTTCGCACAAAAAGCAGATATAGAAGGTTACAACGATGTAGCATCAGTATTCAGATCTACTGCAGAAGGTGAAACTGGACACGCACATGGTCACTTAGAATATCTTGAAGAAGTAGGAGATCCAGCTACTGGAAAACCTATTGGTGAAACTAAAGATAATTTAGCTTCAGCTGTTGCAGGTGAAACTCATGAGTACACTGATATGTACCCAGGTATGGCTAAAACAGCAAGAGAAGAAGGTTTTGAAGAAATAGCTGATTGGTTTGAAACTTTAGCTAAAGCTGAAAAATCTCATGCAGGTAAATTCCAAAAAACTCTAGAATCTATCGCATAAATAAAACTTAATTTATGGTGGGGATATCCCCACCATCAAATCCAAAATTTTGAATTAAATGAGTAAAGAAGGCAGTACAGAAGCTCCTATAAGACATCCTATAAATTTTGAGCACCCTGATTTTTTAGATCCAAAGAAATTGGATGACGAAATGAGAAGAGCATTTGATATTTGTCATGGATGCAGAAGATGCTTTAATCTATGTGACTCGTTCCCAAAACTATTTGACATGATAGATGAGTCGGAAAATGAAGATGTAGAGAGCTTAAAAAGTGAACAATTTGAGCCTGTAGTAGATGCCTGCACATTATGTGACATGTGTTTTATGACTAAGTGTCCTTATGTTCCCCCACATGATTTTGACTTAGATTTTCCTCATTTGATGTTGAGATATAGAACCGCACAAAAAAAACTAAATAAATTGCCAGCAGTTCCAGCACAATTAGCTCAAATTGATAGAAATGCAAAAATTGGTGTATTATTTTCATCATTAATAAACTGGGCCTCAAACATAAAGAACAAATTTTTAAGAAAAATATTAGAATTAGTTGCTGGAATTGATATGAGAGTTAGTCTTCCAGTTTACAATTCAGAAACGTTTACAAATTATTTTAAAAAAAATAAAGATCCGATAAATACAGAGGCACCATCAAAAAATAGAAAAGTAGTAATTTATTCTACATGTTTTGTGAATTTTAATAAAAAAAATACGGGTGTTGCTGCTTTAAAAGTTTTGAAAAAGAATGGGGTTGAAGTTCAAGAAGCTTATCCAGGATGTTGTGGAATGCCTTTTTTGGAACAAGCAGATTTACCTAAAGTAGTAGAACAAGCAAAAAAAGTTTCTAAAGACTTATTAGAGTGGGTTGAGAAAGGTTACCAAGTTATTACATTAACAGCCAGTTGTGGTTTAATGTTAAAATTTGAATGGCCCTTACTATTGCCTGGTGATGAGAATATTAAAAAACTTTCACAGAGTGTAAGTGATATAGATGAATATATAGTTGATATTGCCCAAAAAGAAGGTTTGGCAGAAGGTTTAAAAGAAATAGATGGTGGTGTTACAGTTCATAATGCTTGTCATGCAAGAGCACAAAACATGGGAATAAAATCTAGAGATATGCTGAAATTTATACCAAACATTAAAATGGACGTTGTAGAGAGATGTGCTGGCCATGGGGGAACTTTTGGAGTAATGAAAGAAACACATGATCTTGCATTAAAAGTGGGAAGACCAACAGCAAGACAAATTAAAAATAAAAATAATAAATACATGGCCTCTGATTGCCCATTGGCTGGAAAACATTTGAAGCAACTGGAAGTTGACACAAAAATATCTAATGATGAGGCACTACACCCCATCGAATTAATGGCAAAAAGTTATAGATTATGATTATGAGTAAAGAAAAAAGACAAATTGAAAAACAGGACTTAATTCCTTTAGATATTTATACAAAGAATAGAAAACAAATAAGAAAAGATATTGTTGAGTTTAAAAAGGATAGAAGAATAGCTCTTGGTCCATATGCAACTTTTTATTTTGAAAGTTTTGAAACAATGTTGGCTCAAGTACAGGAAATGCTTTATATAGAAAAGGGTGGAGATGAGCAGTTAAAAGACGAGTTAATAGCATACAATCCATTAGTCCCAAATGGCAAAGAACTAACAGCAACATTGATGTTTGAAATAGATAATCCAGTTTCTAGAGCAGCATTTCTAGGAAAAGTAGGTGGTATTGAGGAAAAAGTATTTATGAAAATTGACGATGCTGTTATCAAGGCTGAACCTGAAGAAGATGTAGATAGAACCTCTGCAGAAGGTAAAGCGTCATCGGTACAATTTATTCATTTCAAATTCAGTGATGATCAAATTGTGAAAATGAAATCTGGAAAAGCCAATGTTCAACTTGGTATAGAACACAAAGAATATGCTCATACTACTAAATTAACTGAAGTTAATATTAAATCACTATCATCAGATTTTATTTAATAGAGCCCCAGATATCATTAGTTTTAATCCACCCTGCATAGTTATCAGTTGTAATATGACACCAACCATCTTTACACTCATTAACTTTCAATAATCTTCCTTTTTCTAACCTTGCCAGTGGTTTTGAATAATTAGTTGGCTTTTTAAATAAAATTTTATTTTTTAATATAATAATAGAATTAGGCTTTTTTAACATTCTCCAATGTATCCATCCACTATTGTTATCTAAATCCACAATTCTTCTCCAATTTTCTTTCTTGTCAATTTGTTTTACAGGAAGATTTATTTTTTTATAAATATACTTAATTGGAGAGTCAAAACTTGGACCATATCTAACATAAACTTTATTTTTTTTTAAGGATAAGAACTTCTCTTCAGCAGCTGTAAACTCTATAGGTATAAATAAGATAGATAAAAAAAAGACAATTATTATTTTTTTCATTTACAAAAACAATTTTTTCTTTTTTTTATTTTAACTTTTCTAAAATTTAAGTTAATTAAATCTATTATAAAAATAAATCCATCTAATCCTTTTCCAATATTTAATATTTTTTTTATTACTTCATTTGCTTGTATTGTGCCCACAATTCCAGCAACTGTACCAAGTACACCCTCTGATTCACAATTTAATATATCATCAGAAATTTCTTTTTCTTGATAAAAACATCTTAGACAAGGTAGGTTTTTTTTCTTAAAATCAAAACTAAAGACATGACCATCAAATTTACTAATACCAGCACTTATAAGAATTTTTCTATGTTTTAAGCAAAAATCGTTTATTAAAAATTTTGTTTTAAAATTATCTGATCCATCAACAATATAATCATAGTTATTAATAATTTTTTTAAAATTTAGTTTATTCAATCTGATGTTATAAATTTTTACATTTGTATTAGAATTTATCTTTTTAATCTTTTCTTTTGCAATTTTGACTTTTGACTTTCCAATATCAGATGTGTTAAATAGACTTTGTCTATGTAAATTAGAAAGACCGACTACATCATCATCAATAAGACCAATCGATCCGACACCTGCCCTTGTAAGAAATTCTGCGACTGGAGATCCAAGACCACCTACCCCAACAACCAAAACACGTGAAGAAAAAATTTTTTTCTGACCTATAATTCCAATATTTTTCAAAATTATTTGCCTAGAAAATCTCTCAATTAAGCTCTTACTTATTTGGTTTTTCATTTACCTGTAGAACCAAATCCACCTTCTCCACGAACAGTATTTGGTAAATTATCTGTTTCTTCCAATTCCATCTTTATGACAGGAACTAAAATCATTTGAGCAATTCTATCCTTATTATTTATCAAAAACTCTTGTTTGCCATGATTGTAAAGAATGACTTTAATTTCCCCTCTGTAATCACTGTCAATAGTTCCTGGTGTATTAAGAACTGTAATATGGCTTTTTGCGGCTAGTCCTGATCTTGGACGTATTTGTAGTTCATATTTTTCAGAAAATGCAACAGATAAACCGGTAGGCACTAAACAAGAGTTGTTTGGAAGTAATTTAATTGGTTCGTTAATAAACGCCATTAGATCGACTCCAGAAGCTCCAGATGTTTTATAATTTGGTAGTTGTACTTCTGGTGCTAATTTTTTAACTAATACTTTGACCACTGAATTTTAATTAAATTGTTTGATAATTCTTTCTACTATTTCGTCAGAAATTTCTGATTTTTTTTTCATTGAAAGTTTTTCATCTTGTCTTTTTTTATCCTTATAAAAAATTGAAACTTCATTTAACATTGATTCAAATCCAATTGATTTATTTGATACATCGTTTGCAATAATCCAATCACAATTTTTTTCATCTAATTTTTTTTGTGCATTCATTTGAATATTGTCTGTCTCAGCTGCAAAACCAATAACTAATTTTGGTCTAAGGGAATTATGTTTTGATACGTAATTCAAAATATCAATATTTTTTTCTAGTTTTAAATTTAAAGTTTCTTGTTTCTTTATTTTGGTATCACTTTTTTCTTTAACTTTAAAGTCAGCTACTGCGGCTGTAAAAATTGCAACATCAGTTGGTAGGTTTTCCCTAGTAGCTTTTAACATTTGATCAGCAGTTTCAACTTTTATTAATTTTATATTATCATCTATTTCTAAATTGGTAGGCCCAGAAATTAAAGTTGTTTGAAATCCCCTTTTTACTAAAGATTTAGCAATAGCGTATCCTTGTTTTCCAGATGATCTATTTGTTATAAATCGTACTGGATCAATATATTCATTTGTTGGTCCAGCAGTTACTAGCGCTTTAAGTTTTTGATTTTTATTTATATTTTCAAAATAATTTTTGACTATTTCTAGAATAATGTTTGGCTCTGTCATCTTTCCTTCACCATATTCGCCACAAGCCATATCTCCAATCTCGGGTCCAATAATTTTATATCCGTAAGATTTTAATTTATTAATATTTTCTTGTGTTGCTGCATGTTCCCACATTCTTACGTTCATAGCTGGTGCTAGAAAGATATCTTTATCAGACGCTAGTATAACTGTTGAGGCCAAATCATCCGAAGTGCCGGCACTTAATTTTGAAATAGTATTTGCTGTTGCGGGTACCACTAGAATAATATCAGCCCATCGAGAAAGAGATATATGGTCCATTTCAGCTTCATTCTTTGCATCAAATAAATCATCATAAACTTTTCCCTGGGAAAGAGAGGTGACAGATAAATCAGTTACAAATTCTTTAGCACTTTTGGTAAGAATAGTTTTAATTTTTGCACCTTGTTTATTAAGTAATCTAATTAGATCTAAGCTTTTATATGCAGATATACCACCACATATTATAAGTAAAATTTTTTTATCTGATAAATTATTCATTGAACAAATTAAAATACTAATAGACCAAAAATTACAAGCAATAATAAACCAACAATAGACTGATTTCTAAAGGCTATCATTTCAGATTTTTTTTCATTTAAAGCTGTGTAGGAGTTTGAATTTTGAGGTATTTGACCACTTGCCAAAAATGTTAGAGCTTGGTTAGCTTTGTCCATAATTTCAGGAAAATCAGGCAATCTTTTAATGACCTCTGTGGTGCTTTTTAAACCTTCACTTAAAGTATTAATAGGGTCCTTAGTTTCTTTAAGCCAGTTTTCCAAAACTGGTTTTGAAGTATCCCATATATTAGTATTTGGATTTAATTTTCTAGCAACACCCTCAACAACTACCATTGTTTTTTGTAACATTAGTAACTGAGGTTGAGTTTGCATATTGAATTTTTCAGTTACATCAAAAAGTTGTTTTAATAATTTGCCACCAGATATATCTTTTACAGATTGTCCAAAAATAGGCTCTCCAATTGATCTTAGTGCTTGAGCGAGATCATCTACAGGCACATTTTTTGGAACCAAACCTGCTACTAAATGCACTTCAGCTACTTTTTTATAATCTCTTTGAATAAAACCAAAAAGAATTTCAGCTAAAAATCTTTTACTTAAATTATCTAATCTTCCCATAATACCAAAATCTATAGGCACAATTTGTCCATTATCATCAATAAATATATTCCCTTGATGCATGTCTGCATGAAAAAAACCATCTCTAACAGCATGTCTAAGAAAATGTTGTATAATATCTGAAGCAATTTGTTTGGTGTCAATATTTCTTTTCTGTAAAGTTTCCGTTTCACGAATTGAAACACCATCAACCCAATCTAGTGTCATTACATTTTCACTTGTAAAATTCCAATAAATTTGAGGAACCTTAAAACCAACATCGTTTTTAGTATTTTCAGCATATTCATTTGCTGCTGCAGCTTCGAATCTTAAATCCATTTCTAAATTAGTGATTTCTTTAAGAAGAAAAACAACTTCAACTAATTTTAATCTTTTTGTTTTTTTTATAAATGACTCAACTATAAAGGCAAAAAGCATTAAAGCATCAATTTCTTCATTAAATATTTTTTTTATATTTGGCCGTAAAATTTTAATGGCTACATCTTTAATTGTGCCATTGTCATTAATTTTGGCTTTATGGACTTGAGCTATGGACGCTGCAGCCACAGGTTCACTTAAGTCTATTATTGAATTGTATGTTTCATCTCCCAAGTCTTTATTTATAATTTTTTTTGCTTCAGATAAAGAAAATGCTGGAAGCCTGTCCTGTAAACCTTCTAATTGTTTAGCAAGTTCATCACCAATTATATCTGGTCTAGTAACTAAAAATTGACCTAATTTAATAAAAGTTGTTCCCATAGATTGAAGTGATTTGGAAAGTCGCTCCCCTTCACTCACATTATAATTTAACTTTTGTGAACTAGAAAAGGAAAAGGATAGAATTTTAAACAAAATTTTTACAGCCAGTGGCGGTGTTTTAAATTTAGATACAATATTTAAAACATCTGACTTTGCCAATTTTCTACCTAACTTAAATAATATAAAAAGTTTCTTAATCATTAAATTTTCCAACCAGAGTGAATTGCCACAATACCACCAGATAAATTTTTATAAGTGCAGTTCTCAAATTTATTTTTTTTCATTAACTCAATAAGTTCTTCTTGATTAATGAAATTTTCTATACTTTTAACTAAATATTCATAAGGTTCTTTTTTACCCACAATGGCTTTTCCAATTAAAGGAATAATTTTTGAATAATTTTTATATATAAATTCAAGATTAGAATTTTGAATTTTTGAAAATTCAAGGCAGAGATACCGCCCACCTGGTTTGAGCACGCGATATGCCTCAGAGATAGCTGAATTTAAATTCTTGGTATTACGTAATCCAAAACTAATTGTATAGTAGTCACATGAATTATCTTTAATTGGTAATTTTTCTGCAGGAGCGATTACCCATTTAATATTTTTATATCCACTTAATTTGGCCTTTCCTTTACTGACCATTCCTCTGTTTGGGTCAACACAAAAAACTTTGTTATCTATATTCGTTACATCAAGAAAAAGTTTACCTAGATCTCCCGTACCACACGCAACATCAATTAAAACTTTATCCTTAGAGGGATTCATTAAGCTCATTAAATCCCTTTTCCATATCCTATGAACACCTAAAGACATGAAGTCATTCATTAAGTCATATTTATCATAGACATTATCAAAGACGTTTTGAACAAGACCTTTTTTATTTTGGAGATATTGTTGCATATTAAATATATTATTTATTGATAATATAGTACCAAATGCCAGAATTACCAGAAGTAGAAATAGTCAAACAATCACTAAGTCAAAATATTCAACAAAAAAAAATACAAAAAGTAATAATAAAAAATAGAAATTTGAGGTTTAAAATTCCCTCGAAATTTGAGCAATTATTAAAAAATAAATTTATTGTAAAAGTATCTAGATTTTCTAAATATTTGATATTTAATTTTTCAGATAGATCTTTTTGTTTAGTACACCTTGGAATGTCAGGAACTATTCATTTGATAAAAAAAAATAACTTAAATAATTTTACAAATACAAGTTTTTATAACTCCTTAAATCTTCCAAAAAAACATAACCATGTCGAAATACAGTTAAAAAATTTGAAAATTATTTATAATGACCCCAGAAGGTTTGGATTTTTTAGATATATAAAAAATGAACAAGAACTAAAAAAAAAGTTTGAACATTTAGGACCAGAACCATTTTTTAAAGAGTTTAATTTAAAATATCTTATGAATTATTTTAAAAATAAAAAAAAAGATATTAAAAGTTTTTTATTAGACCAAAAATTTGTCTCTGGAATAGGCAATATTTATGCAAGTGAAATCTTATTTTTATGTAAAATAAATCCAAAAAAAGAGGCATTTAAATTGACAAAAAAAGAGGGAAAAAAAATTATCTCTTTTTCAAAAATTGTACTAAATAAAGCTATTAAAAAAGGAGGATCAAGTATTAGAGATTTCAAAAATATTTTAGGAGAAAATGGAAATTATCAAAAAGAATTTAAAGTTTATCAAAAAGAAAGTGGTAATTGCCCAAGAAACAAATGTAAGGGAAAAATAAAGAAAATAGTTGTAGCCAAAAGATCAACATTCTATTGTAATATTTGTCAAAAATAGTTAATTAATCTATTGACCCATATAAGATCTCGAGCTATACCACTGCGCTTATGGCAAACACTAAATCAGCAATAAAAAGAATTAGAAGAATAGCCACTCAAACAATGGTTAATAAAGCCCGTAGGAGTAAGTATAAAAACGCTATTAAAAAGATGAATCTCCTTATACTAGATAAAAAGAAAGCAGAGGCTTTAAAGTTCTTGCCTAAATTGAATTCAGAATTAATGAAAGTAGCAAAAACTGGAATTATAAAAAAAGCAAATGCTTCAAGAAATGTATCCAGGATTACCAAAAAAATATCTGCGCTTTAAAGATCTACTATAAGTTGTCAAGAAAATATTCAACTAAAAGTATTTATACTAAATAAGAAAACAATCTTAGAAAAAATACCATATCTAGATTAAATTAAAATTAATTAATTTGTAAAAAACACTTTCATAGATTTTAGGTTTGTAAAACAAATTTTTGTAAAAAAATAAAAAGATTTAATAAAATTTAATTCACGTAAAAAACGATTCACTTATAGATTTTATTTATTTTCAATTTTAATAATTTACTTATTGCAAAAGTTATAATTAGGTCTTAACTGGTTTAATTCCTACAAAACAATGTCAAACAAGAATATTACAAAAAATTTAGTTAATACACATTCAGAGTCAATAGATTGGTCTGTTATTCAAAAAGATATGAGAACTAAATTAGGAAATGATATTTATGAAAGCTGGTTAAGAAAAATCGATTTTGTAGAAGAAATGAATAATTATGTTTTGCTGTCAGTTTCAACACGATTCATAAGAGATTGGATCACCTCAAGATATTTAGATCAAATATTAAAAATAGTTAAAATATATAAAAAAGATTTAAGTAGAATAGAATTTAAAATTATTGAAAAAACAACTCAAGATCAAGATTCTGATAATAAAAATGATGTGGCTAATAATCAAAATGTATCATTTATAAAAGATACCTATCTACAATATAACAGAATAGATCCAAATAAAAGATTTGATAACTTTATTACAGGCTCAAGTAACAAGCTGGCTTATGAAGCAACATTGAAAGTTTCAGATAATATTTCTCACTATAATCCACTTTATATTTATGGTGGTGTTGGTATGGGCAAGACTCATTTATTAAACTCTATTGGACTATCACTAAAGGAAAAAAATAAAGTAATGTTTATTTCGGCAGAAAGATTTATGTATCAGTTTGTTAAATCCATTAAATCAAACGAAATGGTTAAGTTTAAAGAGTATTTTAGAAATACAGATATCTTGATAATCGATGATATTCAATTCATGAATGGTAAAGAGGCCATGCAAGAAGAGTTTTTTCACACATTTAATGCTCTATTGGAGAAAGGTTCACAAATTGTAATTTCAGCAGATAGGGCACCAAATAAGTTAGCAAGAATACAAGATAGAATTAAATCAAGGTTTGCAGGGGGCTTAGTAGTGGATATACAAAAACCTGATTATGAACTTAGAAAAAAAATAGTTGAACAAAAAACAAAAGAATTAAATAATTTTTACTCAAATCAAATAAATATTTCAGAGGAGATACAAAAATTTATAAGCACAGAAATAACAACAAGTATTAGAGAGTTAGTTGGAGCTATTAATCGAGTTGTTTCATTTTCTAGGATATATAATAAAGTCCCAAATTTATCAGAAATCAAGGTTGTGCTAAAAGACCTATTAAATATTTCGGATAATAAAGTTACAATAGATTCAATACAGTCGATTGTATGCAAATTTTTTAAGATTAGTAAAAATGAGATGCTTTCATCAAGAAGATCTAGATATCTTGTACGCCCAAGACAAACGGCAATATATTTAACAAAAATTCTAACTTCCAAATCTCTACCAGAAATAGGTAGAGAATTTTCTAATAGAGATCATACAACAATTATTCATTCAGTTAAAACGATTGAAAAATTAATGGAAAAAGATGAAGAAATGACAAATAATGTTAATAAATTAAAAAATCAAATATTGTACAACAAAGAAAATGAAATTTAGCGTTAATCAGCAAGATTTACAACAAGCATTAAATTATTGTCAGGGTGTAATAGAAAAAAGAAGCACATTGCCGATATTATCAAATATTTTGTTGGATGTTAAAAACTCAAATTTAACAATTACAGCTACAGACTTGGATTTGATATTTATTCATCAGATAGAAAATGTAGAAGTTATTGAGGAAGGAAGCACAACTACAGTCTCATCAACTATGTACGATATAATAAGAAAGCTTTCAGCTGGAAAAAAAATAAATCTATCATTAACAGAAAATAAACTAAAGGTTGAGTCAGAAAAATCACTTTTCAATTTGAACTGCATGAGTGCAGCAGAATTTCCATTAACAGATGAAAATTTTAACCAAAATGAATTTTCTATAAAATCAAAACACTTTCTTAAATTATTGAATAAATGTAAGTTCTCAGTTTCAAATGATGAAACAAGACATTATTTGAGTGGAATATTTTTTCATCAAACACAGGTTGAAGATAAAAACTTTTTAACCGCAGCAGCAACAGACAGTCACAGAATGTCTATATCAAAAATAAAATTAGAAAACAAAGTAGAATTTGAACCGATTATACTTCCTAAAAAGACAATATTTCAATTGTGCTCTTTATTAGAAAACTATGATGGTGATGTAAAAATATCAAATATTAAATCTAAAATTAAATTTGAGATTAATAATAGTATTTTAATATCAAAATTAATTGATGGGAAATTTCCAAATTATATTCAGGTTATTCCTAAAAATAATCAAAAAAAATTAGAAATAGACCTTAAATTATTTTTGGACTCCGTAGATAGAGTTGCATCAGTTTCGCTTGATAAAAAAGATGGTGTAAAATTTAATATGTCTAAGGATCTTTTAAAATTGTCTGTTAATAATACCAATAGTGGAGATGGAAAAGAAAGTTTAAACGTTAAATTTGACCATGATTTAGAAATTAGTTTTAATTCTAGATATCTAATAGATGTTGCTTCTCAACTTGATGGTGAAAAAATAGAAATATTTTTCAACGATACAGGGTCTCCAGCTTTAATTAAAGACCCAAGTGATTTTGATAGCATTTTTGTTGTAATGCCAATGAAGGGCTAGTTTAAAGCATCAAGCTCAGAATAAATAGATTGCTCTAATTGTTTTAAAAAATTTTCCTTTTCTAATCCGGGCTCGATTGGCTTTAAAATAGAAATAGTTATGGTTTTATTAATTGTTTTAGATCCATATTTAGGCCAAGTATTTCCTGAATTAATAGCTATTGGCTGGCATGAAATTCCTAATTCTTCGTAAATTCTACTAGAGCCTTTTTTAAAAGGTGGCCTCTCACTAGGAGCTAACCTTGTTCCTTGTGGAAAAATTATTAAAGGTCTGTCTGATAAATTTATTTGTTTTATAATATCATCAAAAAATCCTAAATTTTCTTTTGATATTTTATTTCTTTTTATTGATATTGAACCTATTTTTTTTAGGTACCAACCAAATATTGGAATCATCAATAATTCTTTTTTTAGAATAAAAACGGGGCCTTCAAAAATAGTCTGTAAAAAAAAGGTTTCAAACATTGATTGATGTGAGGCAGCTATGAAAAATTTTTTATTTTTGATGATATTTTCTTTACCTTTAATGACTATTTTTGTTGATAGAAAAATTTTTAAACAAAAAGATGTCCAATACCCCATAATTTTTCCTCCAAATAAAACAATTTTTTTAGGTAGAAAAAGTGCAGGTAAAAAAAATATAGAAATAACGACTATTCCAGTGAAAAAAAATATAGAAAATAAAGAGTTTCTTATCATTCTAATAAAAAACTAAATTAAGTTTTTTAGTTTTTGTCTTTTCCCAATTATGTTAATTTTTGATCCCTTGATCAATACTTCTGTTGGTTTAGGTCTTACATTATAATTTGAGCTAAGTGAAATTCCATAAGCTCCAACATCACACATTACAATAAGGTCTTTTTCTTTAAGTTTTTGAAATTTTTTTATTGTTGTAAATTTATCAGTACTTTCACAAATTGGACCAACAAACTCATAAATTTTGTTAGATATTTGTCTATTTTTTATTGCAGGAACTGTCATATGGTTCACACCATATAGTGCTGGCCTCATTAAATCATTCATAGCCGCATCTAGAATGATAAAACTTTTTTTGATACTTTCTTTAATATAAATTACTTTTGAAATTAAATATCCTGTATTTCCAATTATTGATCTACCAGGCTCAAATATTATTTTTGTATTATTTTTTTTTAAGAATTTTTTTATGGCAACATTATATTTTTTATAGTTGAGCTTTTTATCATCTTTTTTGTAAGATATTCCCATTCCTCCTCCAAGATCAATAAATTCAAAATTATAGTCAGTTTTTTTTATAATTTTATTAATTACATTCAACATTTTTTCGAAGGGTTTATGATTTAAAATTTGACTACCAATATGAACACTTAAACATTTAAGGTTAATATTTTTTGATTTTTTAATATAATTAACTAATTGGAAAAATGTTTTTTCATCTACACCAAATTTATTTTCTTTTTTACCAGTTGAGATTTGTTTTAAAGTTTTGGCATCTGTATTAGGGTTTAGTCTTATACCTATATTGACAACTTTTTTTTTCAATTTAGAAATTCTTTCTATCTCAATTATTTCGCTTTTGGACTCAGCATTTATTAACAAAATTTTTTTATCAATAGCATAGCTTATTTCTTCAGATGTTTTGCCAACACCTGAAAAAACAATCTTATTGGGTTTAATACGAGCTTTTAAAGCTAACATTAGTTCACCCATTGAAACTACGTCTGCACCCAAGCCTAATTTTGCAACTTCTTTAATTAGATTTACATTTGTATTAGATTTTACAGCAAAACAAATTAAAGGAGAGAATGTGTTAAAGTTTTTTTTAAAATTAAAAATATTTTCTTTTAATTTTTTATAAGAATAGCAATAGGTCGGAGATCCAAATTTTTTTTCAATGTCTTGAACTTTAACTTTTTCAATTAAAAGGTTATTTTTAATATATTTCATTAGGCCTTAAAATTAAGGATATCTGTTTTATTTGCTTTATATTCTGGGTCACCTTTTTTTCCACATGCAAAAAGAAGTGTACAAAATATAAAAATTAAAATTAATTTTTTTATCATTTTTTATTTCTTTTGTATTTTTTTATCATTTTTTTTATATTACCAAAAGATGTTCCGCCGTAAGAATTTTTTGAGTTTACAGAGTTTTTTAAGTTAAACACTTTTAAGATATCATTCGAGAGTTTTGGTTCAATTTTTTTTATTTCCCCTATACTCAATTCTTCAAGTTTCTTATTATTTTTTTCAGCATAGTTAACTATAGAGGCTGTAATTTGATATGCTTTTCTGAAAGGCATTGCATAATTTTTTACAAGATAGTCTGCTAAATCAGTAGCAGTTATATAACCAGAATTTGCCAACTCTAACATTTTTTGTTTATTTGGTTTTATATTCTTTAAAACCTCGTTAAGAATATCAATACAATTATTTAGCATTTCATCAGACTTAAAAAGTATTTCTTTATCGTCTTGAAGATCTTTAAAATAAGATATTGGTAGTCCCTTAAGAATTGTTAACATAGAAAATAAATTTCCATACATAGATCCTGTTTTTCCTCTTAAGTACTCTAGTAAGTCAGGATTCTTTTTTTGTGGCATTATAGAAGATCCTGTTACAACTTTATCTGAAAGAACAATTAGTTTGAACCCATCTGAATTCCAAATAATTAGTTCTTCAGCTATTCTTGAAATATGCATAGAACAAACTGATACACTATATAAAAAATCTAAAACAAAATCTCTATCAGCAACAGTATCTATAGAATTATTTGTTGGTTTATCAAATCCTAATTTTTTAGCTGTAAAATTTCTATCAATATTAAAAGATGTACCTGTCAGAGCCGCAACTCCTAGAGGGCACTCAGATAAGTTTTCTAAATTGTTCAAAAATCTTTTTTTATCTCTTGTAAACATTTCAACATAAGCCATTAAGTAATGAGCAAAAGATGTTGCCTGGGCATTTTTTAAATGAGTAAATCCTGGCATTATAGTTTCAATATTATTTGCAGAAATTTTAAGTGTAGTATTAATTAAATTATCTAAAGCTGCGTTAATTTTTTTGGTTGCTGACTTAGTCCACATTTTGAAATCTGTAATAACTTGATCATTTCTAGATCTTCCTGTGTGCATGTATCCAGCCTCTTCACCTATAATTTGGAATAATCTTTTCTCAATATTCATATGGATATCTTCATATCTTTTATTATATTCAAATTTGTTTTGTTCAATTTCTTTTTTAATCTTGTTTAATCCATAAATAATTTTATTTTTTATTTTGAAAGAAATAATTTTTTGTCTAAAAAGCATTTCAACGTGTACAATCGACCCTTTTATATCCTCTTGAAAAAGTTTTTTATCAATATCAATTGAATTACCGATTTTTTGAAACAAGGAAGAGACATCTTTTTTTATTCTAGAGTCCCATATTGCCTTATTGTTTTTATTTTTTACCATGATAATTAATTATACATATTTACTATGAAATTATTAATAATATTTATTTATCTATTAACTTTAAGCTTTGGTCACGCCACAGACAAACCAAACATCAAAAATCTGGTAGTAAATAAAAATCCAAAAACATATGAACAAGTTATTTTTAAAGATAAAAATCAAAAAAACATCAATTTAGCTGATTATAAGGGAAATTTGATCTTATTAAATTTTTGGGCAACATGGTGTGCTCCTTGTAAAGAAGAAATGCCTTCTCTTGATAATTTACAGGCTAATAGCAATCTTAATAATATAATGATTTTTCCAATTAATATTGGACAGGAAGAATTAATAAAATCGCAAATATTTTTTGATGAATTAAGTATTAAAAATTTAGAGATTTACTTTGACCCTACTGTTTCACTGGCTAAAAAGTTTAAATTAAGGGGAGTCCCAACTTCAATTTTATTTAATAAAGAAGGACAAGAATTTGCACGAATTATTGGCTCTATCGATTTTAATAATAAAGATTTTATCAATTGGTTAAAATTTTATAACTAGTCTTTAAAGAAGTAAGCAAAAGATACAAGTGCCACTATCGCTATAAATTGTAAAAGCACTCTAAGTTGCATTAATTTATTGGAGTATTTTTTACTAGTTTCCCCACCCTTAAAGAGAGTGCCAATTCCAAGAATTAGAACTACAGCTACTACTATTAAAAGGACTATTGCAAATATTTTAACTAAAGTTCCAGAAATCATAATTGTATTGTAGAGTGTTTTGATTAAAAAAAAACATAATTTACTATCTATGACATTTTGCCTAACAACCACAGTTATAAAACCTGAACAAAATAAACCTGTCAAAAATGCTGTTATTTTACTTCACGGATATGGTGGAGATGGAAAAGATATAAGCATGTTAACTTTAGGTTGGAAGAGACATTTACCAAATACTATTTTTTTATGTCCTAATGGGCATGAAAAATGTCCAATTAATCCATCAGGGTTTCAATGGTTTGACCTTACAAAAGATGATCCAGAGTATATAATAGAACAATCCAAGAAGGCTGAAAATATACTTAAAGTGTATATAAATGAAATTAAAAATAAATATGATTTAAAAAATTCTGAAATTTGTTTAGCAGGCTTTAGTCAAGGCTGTATGATGTCTATTAATATGGGGTTAATAAGTGATGAAAATTTTAATTCTATAGTTGGTTTTTCAGGTAAAATAATTAATCGAGAAGATTTGATTAATAGAAAAATTTCGCTTACAAAAATGCTTTTAATTCATGGTGATCAAGACGAAGTTGTCGCACCAAATTTTCTATTAGAGGCCAAAGATTTTTTAATTAGATTAAAATGTGAAGTTGAAACAAAAATGATAAAAAATTGTGGACATCAAATACCCATTGAAGCATCCAGTCATGCATTAATGTACATAAAGAATAATTTTAAAATCTAAAAAAATATATAAATTAAATACTGGTTATTGCTAAAATAATTTATTTCAGTTAAGATTTATTTATGAATTTTGGAGAACAAAATCTTTCTTTAGAAAAATGTCCTGCTTTAGTTTTAAATGCAGATTATAGACCTTTAAGTTATTATCCATTATCTTTGTGGAGTTGGCAAGACTCGGTAAAATCAGTTTTTTTAGACAGAGTAAGTATTGTTAGCAATTATGATAGAGTAATTAGAAGCCCATCTTTTGATATGAAGTTACCTAGTGTCATTGCTCTAAAAAGTTTTATTAAACCCCTTTCCAATCCTAGTTTTACAAGATTTAATGTTTTTTTAAGGGATAAGTTTTCTTGCCAATATTGTGGAAGCAAACATGAGCTTACATTTGATCATTTACTACCAAGGTCTAAAGGAGGTCAAACTAATTGGGACAACGTAGTAACTGCCTGTTCCAGTTGTAATGTTAAAAAAGGTGGAAGGTTATTGAAATATTCAGGGATGACTCTATTTCAAGAACCATATCAACCCTCAACAGAAGATTTACATAAAAATGGTAAGAATTTTCCTCCAAATTTTCTTCATAAGAGTTGGATGGATTATTTATATTGGGACGTTGAATTAGAGGCTTAATTATATTTTTTCAGATATATTAATTGCAATTTTTGAACCAGTTTTAATTATCTTATCTAAAATTGAGTACACACCTTTTTTTGTAGCTCCCTCTTCATATGCTATATCTTTATGATGTAACTCATCTTTTCTAAACTTAATAATTTTTTCTTTTAATTTTTTTTCATCATTTTCTAAGGTTTTAATCTGTTTTAAGTAATGTTCGTCTATGACTTCTTCAACTGAAGCAGTGCAAAGCATAGCAGCTTTTCTTCCCAATATTGTTGAGCCAAATCCTAGACCAACACCCAGTATATCCCATAAAGGTAAAAATTTTGTAGGCTCAATATTTCTTTTTTTAATTTCAGTTTCAAAATAATCACAATGTTCTTTTTCATGAATTTTCATTTCCTCAATTTTTTTTTTGAGACTTTCATCTTTTATAAAAGTATTCAATGCTAATAGTTGACCCTCATAAATTTTTATCGCACCCCTTTCACCAGCATGATCTACTCTTATAAACTCTTCTACTGTATTTTTATTTGTTTTTTTCATAATCTAAAAATAATTTCAAAGTTATAACACTCACTATTAAAGAGACAAAAATATTAATAGTCGCAAGTGATAAACCAAAAAGTCTAAAAGTGACATCTTTACAACTTGTTGGTTTCTCCTTTAAGCTTTTTAATAATTCTTCAGGGTTTATAAAATTATCTCCAACGCTTAGATTGCAAACTAAAGACTCTTTAATAAAACCTTGCTCAATTCCAAAATGATAAAAAGATAATATTGTTGCGAAAAAAAATATTAGACTGAGCAAAATTAATGATATTTTTTCAAATTTTTTAAAATAAAAACAGGATAAAATTATTATTATTGAAGATAGATAAGGTAACCTCTCAAATAAACATAAATTACAGGGTTGATGACCTAAAACATATTGAATGAAATAAGCCGAAACTAGAGCAAAAATACTTAAAAATAATATTAGTTTCAAAGATTTTTGGTATTTAATTACATTCATATTATTTAAGTATTAAATATATCGACCCAATAATAGCTACAATTAAAATACCAGAAATTGTAAACCATTTTGCAGCTTCAGTTTCCATGAATTTATTAAAAGTATCACCAAACTTAAACGAAAGATAAGAAACAATAAAAAATCTCAATCCTCTAGAAATTAGGCAAATAAGAAAGAATATTGAAAAATTAAAACCAATCATACCACTCGTAATAGTAAAAACTTTAAATGGTAAAGGTGTAAAACCAGCAAGAAATAATGTTGCTATCCAAATATAACGACCATCACCAATAGAAAAGTCGCTTTTAAGCTCATCAACTTTATTTTCATAACCATAAAGCTCAACAACATATGTTGCTACATCTGAAAAAAATAAACCTATAAAATATCCTAAAAAACCTCCTAAAGTAGAAAATATTGTAGCTATCAAGAAAATTTTTAAGTAGTCATTTTTTTTCGCAATCACCATTGGCACAATCATAACATCAGGTGGAATAGGAAAAAAAGAACTTTCAATAAAAGATACTGTTGCTAAATAAATTTTTGAACTCTTGTGTGCAGCAAGATTTAAAGATTTTTGATATAAATATTTAATCATTTTTTTGGTTTTAATATAAATTAAGTTCTTATACTATTAAATTTATTAGTTATAATAGTTAAATTCAGGGCGAGTGGCGGAACTGGTAGACGCGCACGACTCAAAATCGTGTTTCGCAAGAAGTGAGAGTTCGATTCTCTCTTCGCCCACCAAAAATATGAAAATAGATAAAATTAATAATTTATTAGAATTGTTTTTTGAAAAATATAAAAAACAAAACAGCAATGATGTTTTCTTACAATCATTAGATAAAAATAGAAAATTATATACCTGGGGAGATGTTTATAAAAATACTATAAAATTATCTGAAGAAATTTCAAAGTATATTGAAAAAAATGACAGGTGCTTGTTAATTTCAGAAAATAGACCTGAATGGATGATAGCAGATCTTTCGATTATGCTTTCTAATGGGATAACTGTACCAGCTTATACGACATACACAGAAAGAGATTTTGAATATATAATTAATGACTGCAGCCCAACATTAATTCTTGTCTCTAATAAAAATTTATATGAAAAAATTAAAAACATTATTCCAAGAAAAGATTTTATTAAAAGAATAATTTTGTTTGATAAAGAAAGCACTATTAATGATGAGTTAATAATAAATGTAGAAGATATTTTTGATAGACAAAATTTTAAAGAAAAAAACTTTTTAGCATTAGAAATTAAAAGAACTGACACCGCATGTATTATCTATACTTCAGGAACTCAAGGAAACCCAAAAGGTGTAATGTTAAGTCACGGAGGAATAATTAATAATTGTGAAGGTGCTTACAATTTATTAAAAACATTTATTTCAAAAAAGCCAAAATTTTTAACATGGTTACCACTCTCACATTCATATGAACATACAGTTCAATTTGTACAGATAGTTGTTTCAGCAAAGGTATTTTATGCTGAGAGTATAGAAAAATTGATAAAAAATATGAACGATTGTTCACCAGAAATTATGACTGCAGTTCCTAGATTTTATCAAAATCTATACCAAAAAATAAACTCGTCATTTAATAAAACAACTGGCCTAAAAAAACTACTAATTGAGCAAACAGTAAACCTTGGTTTGAAAAAGATACATAAAAAAAAACTTTCCCCAAAAGAAAAAGTGATTAATTTTTTTTGTAATAATTTAGTTAGACGAAAAATTAAAAATCAGTTTGGAGGGAATTTAAAAGCATTTGTTTCTGGAGGTGGTGCCTTAGATAAAGAAGTAGGATTATTTTTGAATGCTATTGGGCTACCAACATTACAAGGGTACGGTTTAACCGAAACTTCTCCAGTAGTAAGCTGCAATCACATAGAAGATATCAGAGTCGAAACGGTTGGACCCCCATTTAAAGGAAATTTAGTTAAAATTGCTGATGATGGAGAAATCCTTGTGAAAGGTGAAAATGTTATGTTGGGTTATTGGAAAAATGAAGAGGAAACAAAAAAAGTTTTAAAAAATGGATGGTTATTTACGGGAGACATTGGAGAATTTGATGGTGAATTTTTAAAAATAACAGATAGAAAGAAAGATATTATTATTACTCCAGGTGGAGATAATATTTCTCCAATCAAAATTGAAAATGATTTAAATAAAATAAATTTTATTGAACAAAGTTTAGTTTATGGAGATAACAAACCATATTTAATTGCTTTAATTGTTTTAAATTTAGAAAACAATGAGCTTGATAATGAAAAAATTAAAGAAGAAATTGAAAAAATGAATAAAAATTTAACTAAAATAGAAAAAATAAAAAAATTTATAATAATTAAAGATCAATTTACAATTGAAAATGGATTAATGACACCAACATTAAAATTAAAAAGATATAAAATTATTAAAAAGTATAAAAAAGAAATTGAAAAACTTTTTTGATAATTTATTTAAAAATAGATTATTAGTCGCATAAACTCTAACTTTTTACTTAATAAAAAAAAATTATAAATAAAATCATTTTAAAAAAAAATTTATAAAATATTCTTTAAATTAAAGATTTGACATCACTTACATAAAAAAATAAAAATAAGTTAATAACGAATCACTTTGATTCGTTTAACTTAAACAGGGAGCTAAAGATGGCTACAAGAAGAAAAGCTAAAAAAGCTAAAAAGAAAACTAAGAAAAAAGCTAAAAAAGCTAAAAAAGCTAAAAAAAGAAAAAGAAGATAGTTTATTTTTCTTTTTAAAAAACGCTTCTCATAACGTTATGTGTGAGAGGCGTTTTTTTTTGTCTCAAATATTTATTCTTGAATTTCTGTAGTTGGTTCTTCAGATTGAACTTGCAGGTCTGTTTTTCGCTCTGATGTAATAGGAGCTTTTTGCTGGGCATCTAAATTTCTTTTAAGAGCTTTATCTAATTTTTTTTGAGTATCTTCTAATGACACGCCCATCACTATTTGAAATTCTGAAAGAATTCTTTCATAAGCTTTTTCAAAAAGTTGTCTTTCACTATAGGATTGATCAACCATTATATCGTCACCTTTATTTAAATCTCTAACAACTTCTGCAAGTTCATAAATTTTACCAGAAGAAATTTTTGACTCATATTCTTGAGCCCGTCTACTCCACATTGATCTTTTAATCTTTGGCTTACTTTTTAAAATAGTAATACATTTATTAACTTGATTAATTGTTGCTAGAGGTCTCAAATGAGCTTGTTTATTGACAGGGACCATTCCGTTAGCTTTATCTTTTTCAAATTTAAGCACATATGTCTCAACATCTATTCCACCAATATTAATTTTTTTAAATTCTGTAATTTGGCCCACACCATGTTTTGGATAAACAACGTAGTCTTTTACTTTATATTCTCTTTTTTCTGTTTCTTGTTTTTTTACTTTTTTTATTTCAGGTTTAATTTCATTGCTTTTTGATATTCTTAATCCATCACTTTTTTGATTAATTTTATCATCTTTTGTTGAAATTAATTTTTCTTTTTTTTTAAGACTTTTTAAAATATTTTTTTTGGGTAATTTTACTTTTTTTACTAAAACTTTTTTTTTGGTAATTTTGCTTTTTGTTTTTTTAGCTATCTTGGATTTAGTTTTAGTAATTGTTTTTTTTTTAACTTTGTTTAATCTACTTTTTTTGAAGATTTTCGTTAAAATATTTCTCGTACTTGTTTTCTTCATTTTTATATTTTTCGTGATCCTCTAGAGGATCTTTTTGTTCTGTAATGTTAGGCCAAATTTCTGAATATTTGGTATTCAGCTCAAGCCATTTTTCACTCCCAGATTCTGTGTCAGCAACTATAGCGTCAACAGGACATTCTGGTTCGCAAACGCCACAATCTATACACTCATCAGGTTTAATTACAAGCATATTTTCACCTTCATAAAAGCAATCAACAGGACAGACTTCTACACAAGTAGTATGTTTGCATTTAATACATTTATCGTTAACTAGATATGTCATTTATTTAATTGTTTTTTTACTTTCTCTTTAATTTCACCCATAGTTTTTGAGTCTATATATAATAAGCCGGTCAATCTTCTCATTAAATTTGTTTCATATATATCAGCTTCGTTGTTTGAATAAATAATTTTCCAAAGAGATTCGATGACTTTCTTTTTTTCTAATTCTGGCATATTTTTAACCTCTTTTGTAAAATCTAATATTTGATTTGAATTTTTTTCTAAAGTTTTTGCATTTAAAATAAACTCATTAATCTCTGAGCTTTTTGCCCCTAAATCCAATAATGTTTTTTTTATAATTTGTTCTTCTTTTTCTGTGTAGTCCTCATCCAGTTTTGCAGCATAAATCAAAAGAGATGCAATCTTAGAAAAGGAGTTTTCTTTACAATTTACCTTGTTTTTACCTTTATCTTTAAAAAATTTAAGCATTAATTTAGATTTAAATTTTTTAAAACTTTAAAAGGACTATTAGAAGTAACTATTCTTTTTGAACTTTTTTTAATTATTTTTTTTGGGTGGTATTTAAAATAAAGTTCATTTTCTTTTTCAAAAGTTTTATAATTCATTTTTTCAATTAACTTTTGGAAATTTTGTTTATTACAACCAAGTAGGTTAAGCATTTCTGGTACTAACCTGATTTCTTTATTTTTATCTGGATTTGAATTTATTATTTGAACAAAAAGTCTTTCTAAAATATCTATTCTAACAAAATAATTTTCAAAATTTTCAAATCCGCATAGGAGCATAAAGTTTTTATTTTTTGCATTTTTATCTTCTACAAAATTTAATCCAAAAGTAGGAGGTGCTAAATTCAAAAATTTTTGGTGAAAGTTTTTCCATAATAAAATTCTCAAAGAAACAGCCTCAGGTTTTAGTAATTTGTATAAAAAAATGTGATATCTTCCAAATTTAACTCCCAGCTCTCTCAGAATTTTTCTCTCTTCTTGTCCAAGTTTTTTTAGATAATCTGTAACATTTTCTCTTTTTAAAACCCCATTATTTTCATACAGCTGATAAGCTAAGGCTTTAATTGAAGAGTTACTTTCTTTTAAATTTTTTAAGTCAATTAGACTTTTTAATACTAGCTCTATCTTTTCTTTAATCCATTTTTCAATAAAGTTAGAAAAATTCTGTTTATCTTTATTATCTAAAAGATCATCTACAATTATAAATATTTCTGGATTTAAATAGTCTTTTCCTTGCTCTAATTTTGCTATAGGAAAATCTCTCCAATAAATTTTAAAATCATTTTTAATTTCTATTAGACCTGTATCTAAAATTAATTGAATTCTTTTTTTTAGCTCTGGTCCCACAGTTTGTCTTGCTGCTTTTTTTAACGATTTAATATCTGTTTCTAGAGCTCCTGCTTTCAAATCCATTTCGAATTTTAGTCCCTTTAAATTACCAATAAATTGACCATCAATTACTACTTTATCATTCTCCATTATTTCAGTTTTAAAATCCATATCTTGTTTTAATCCTCTTGCAAGAATACTTGCTCTTTTATCAATGAATGTTCTGGTAAGTTCTTCATGCAATCTTTCAGACAATCTATCTTCTAATATTTTTGTTTTTTCAATCCAATAATTCTGATTTTCTACCCAATTAATTTTATTTGAAACATATGACCAAGTTCTAACATTTGCAATTCTATTTGACAAAGAATCAACATTTCCATCTAGATTATCCAGTTTCATTAACTGTATTCTCATGTAATCATTACTAATTTTACCATTTATTCCATTTAAGAAGTCAAATACTTTGCCAACAACCTCTATGTGGTTTCCATAGGTTTTTTTTACAAAATCTGGAATTTGACAGCACTCCCAAAGTAACTCTAAGGTATCTTTGTTATCTTTAATATTATGACTTTCCAAATTATTTAAAAAATATTTCAAAACTTTTTCATCCTCACATTCATGAATTTTACGCAACCATTCTTTTTTTGGTTTTTCATTAAGTGATTTAATTAGTGCTGAAGCATTATTAAAATTTAACTTAGAGTTTCTCCAAAATAAAATTTTGATTTCTTCGAATTTATGATTTTCAAGTAGCTCAACTTCTTCTGGTGAAATATCTTTACAATTTCCAGTTATACCAAAATTTCCGTCATTTAAATATCTGCCTGCTCGACCAGCTATTTGTCCAATCTCAGATAAATTAAGTTTTCTTAATTTTTTACCATCAAATTTTCTTAAATTTGAAAAGAAAACATTTTCTAAATCCATATTAATACCCATTCCAATTGCATCTGTTGCAACTAGAAAATCGACATCACCTGATTGATATAGATTTACTTGTGCATTTCTAGTTTTAGGACTAAGGGAGCCCATCACAATTGCTGCACCACCTTTTTGTCTTCTAACTAGCTCTGCAATTGCATAAACTTCTTCTGTTGAAAAAGCTATGATAGCTGTTTTTCTATTAATCCTTGAAATTTTTTTATGACCAACAAAAGATAATTTTGAAAGTCTATCTCTATTTATGAATTCAGTATCTTCATTAAGTTTTTTTACTATATTTCTTATAGTGCTTGACCCCATAAACATAGTTAGTTTGTCTCCCCTAACGTTTAGTAATCGATCAGTAAATATGTGACCTCTTTCGTGATCAGCACACATTTGAATTTCATCTATACCCACAAAGTCCAAATGTTTGTTGATTGGCATCGACTCTACAGTGCAAAGGAAATATTTTGCATTAGATGGAATTATTTTTTCTTCACCTGTAATTAAAGCAACTTTATCTGGGCTTATTTTTTTAATTACTTTATCGTAGACTTCTCTTGCTAATAACCTTAGGGGAAATCCAATCATTCCACTATCAAAAGAGAGCATAGTTTCAATTGCAAGAAACGTCTTTCCTGTGTTTGTTGGACCTAGAACAGCAGTAATTTTATTTTTTGACATTTCTATTTATGGTACCTTTAATTATGCTCACACCACATATTGTTACACATAAAGAACAAAAATAGACTAAAACAAGACCGAATCACAATCTTAAGAGTTCTCATTTCTCCTTTATGTTTTTATAAAATAACACTTTTAAAAATATTTAATAACAATTCTTTATAATTCAGCGCTTAAGATTTATCAGTTATTTTATCGAACAAGCTAAACAAAGAGAATAATCATCCTTTAATTTTTAATATTTTCCATATACCTGAGGCAGATGCAATTATTTTATCCGCACATTTTAATTCACAAAATAAAAAAACAAGTGTGTTTGTTTTTTTCAAAATTTTTGTAAATCCTGTTATTTCATCTCCTAATTTGGAAGCACCAATAAATTTAAGATCTAATGATATTGTTACACATGGCGCATTTCCAGCTGTTCTATGAGCAGCTGTTCCGGCTCCCGCATCAATTAATGCTGATAAAAAACCACCATGAGTTATTTCTGCTGCATTTAAGTGATTTTTAGTGATTATAGTCTTAAATACATATTCTGTGTCAGATACTGTTTTAAATAAAACACCACCATTGTGCTTCATGAATCCTGGTTTAATGCTTATCTGTTCAAATTCCTGGGTCATATTTTTTTATAACGCAAAAGTTAAGATTAATAAAATTAATATTACAATAATAAAAAAATAAATAACTGATTTTTGTAATGAAGATTTTACAAGCCAACCTAACATAAAGAACTCCTATTTTTGGTGGACCGCCCAGAACTCGAATCTGGAGTCTCCCGGTTCGTAGCCGAGCGCCTTATCCAATTTGGCCAGCGGTCCTTAATTAAATAATTTTAAAGAATATATCAAAGTTTTTGATGTAATCTAACTTATAAAATAATATGTTATTTTATAAATGAGTAAAAAGTCAAAAGATGTAGTTATAACAGCTGCATTAAGAACACCTATTGGAACTTACGAGGGTTCATTAAAAGATTTAAGTGCTGCCAAATTAGGTTCGTTAGTAATCAAAGAGGCAATAGATAGTTCAAAAATTAAAGTAGAAGAAATTGATGAGGTAATTATGGGGCATGTACTCACTTCTGGTTTGGGACAAAACACAGCAAGACAAGCAGCTATACAAGCCACAATTCCAGTTTCAAAACCTGCTCATATTATTAACCAAGTATGTGGTTCAGGACTGAGATCTGTTGTTTCAGGATATCAATCAATTAAATTAGAAGAAAGTAAAATTGTTGCTGCTGGTGGACAAGAAAACATGTCTAGAGCAATGCATTCAATTTTTTATAGAAAAGATAAAAAATTATCTGAGGATATGCTGATTGATACGATGATTAATGATGGATTGACAGACTCATTTAACAATTATCATATGGGTGTTACTGCTGAAAATATTGCAAACAAATATAAAATTTCTAGAGATGAACAAGATCAGTTTGCATTATATTCTCAAGTTAAAGCACAAAAAGCTATAAGTGAAAATAAATTTATTAAAGAAGTAATTAAAATAGAAATAAATATAGATAAAAAAAAAACAATTTTTGAAACAGATGAATATCCAAGAAGCAATTTAAATTTAGAAGATCTAAAAAAACTAAAAACTGTGTTTAAAGAAAATGGAACAGTCACAGCAGGAAATTCATCTGGAATTAACGATGGAGCAGCAGCAACAATATTAATGTCTCGAAAGGAAGCGGAATTAAGATCTATAGAGCCATTAGCTACAATAGTATCATGGGCAACTTGTGGTGTGGAACCATCACTGATGGGACTTGGACCAATACCAGCAGTACGCTTAGCTTTGGCTAGAGCAAAATGGAATATTGAAGATATTGATTTATTTGAAATTAACGAAGCATTTGCAGCTCAAAGCATTGCAGTAATAAAAGATCTTGGTATTTCAAAAGAAATTGTAAATGTGAATGGAGGAGCAATAGCTTTAGGACATCCAATTGGAGCATCTGGAACTAGAATTTTAGTAACTCTTATTCATGAAATGATAAAACAAAATAAAAGCAAAGGTTGTGCAACTTTATGTATTGGTGGCGGCATGGGAATAGCAATCTGTATTGAGAGAGCCTAAAAAACTTTTTTCTGGGTATTTAGAGATTTTTATTAATAAAATTAGTCGTTTACATAAAAATCTATATTATATGTTAAAATAATAAGAGATTTATTTTTTTTAAGTATATAAATCGTTTTAAAACAATGAGTCAAAAATTACTTGTTCCAGATATCGGTGAATTTGAAAAAGTTGAGGTTATAGAACTTTTGGTAAAAGTTGGAGATCAGATTAATTTAAATGATCCTGTCGTCACGATAGAAAGTGATAAATCAAGCGTTGAAATACCATCAACTCTTTCTGGAGTTGTTGAATCAGTGAATATTAAAGTAGGAGATAAAGTTTCCAAGGGAGACTTGTTATTAAATATTTCATCATCAAAAGATAAAAATACTGAAAAACTGATTCCAAAAGATACTGAAAGTATAATTAAACAAGCTGAAACAGTTTTAAAAAAAAATGTTACTGATAAAAAATCTGTAGAGAGAAAAAAAGATACTATAATTCAAGTAACTAATGAAAATGATATTGACCCACTAGAGACCAAAGATTGGCTTGAGTCCCTATCTGCTGTAGTTGAAAAAGATGGAAATGAAAGAGCACATTTCTTAATAAAAGAATTGATAAATAAAGCTTATCTAGAAGGAGCAAATATTCCCTACACACAAAATACACCATATATTAATACAATCCCCCCAGAAGCAGAGGTTAAATCAAATGGAGATCAAAATATTGAAAGAAGAATAAGATCTCTCATTAGATGGAATGCAGCAGCTATGGTTGTGAGAGCAAATAAAAAATTTCCAGAATTAGGAGGTCACATTGGTACATTTGCATCGGCAGCAACACTTTATGATGTTGGAATGAATCATTTTTGGAGAGCAAAAAATAATAAATTTGGGGGAGATCTGGTATATTTTCAAGGGCATAGTGCACCAGGAATGTATGCCAGAGCATTTTTAGAAGGCAGATTAAATGAAAAACAGTTAGATAGCTTTAGACAAGAGGTTAAACCGGGTGGTCTTTCATCTTACCCGCATCCTTGGTTAATGCCAAAGTTTTGGCAATTTCCAACTGTATCGATGGGCTTAGGACCAATGCTTGCAATTTATCAAGCAAGATACATGAAATATTTGATTAATAGAGGATTAATCAAAGATGAGGGCAGAAAAGTTTGGGCATTTCTTGGTGATGGTGAAATGGATGAACCTGAGTCTTTAGGAGCTATTGGATTAGCTGCAAGAGAAAAATTAGATAATCTAATTTTTGTGGTTAATTGTAATCTTCAAAGATTAGATGGACCTGTAAGGGGGAATGGAAAAATTATCCAGGAACTTGAAGGAAGTTTTAGAGGAGCAGGGTGGAACGTTATCAAAGTAATTTGGGGATCGTACTGGGACTCATTAATTGCAAATGATAAAACAGGTCATTTAGTTAAGATAATGAATGAAACAGTAGATGGTGAATACCAGGCAATGAAAGCAAGAAATGGAGCATATGTAAGAGATAAATTTTTTGGTAAGTATCCAGAAACAAGTGAATTAGTTTCTAGTTTGTCAGATAAAGATATATGGAGATTAAATAGAGGTGGTCACGATCCACATAAAGTTTACGCAGCTTATGATCAAGCCTCAAAAAATAAGGGTAGTCCCACGGTAATTCTTGCAAAAACTATAAAGGGTTATGGAATGGGCAAAACAGGGGAAAGTGTTAATACTACTCACCAGACTAAAAAATTAGATGTAGATGATTTATTATATTACAGAGATCGTTTTGATGTTCCTTTAACAGATAAACAGGTAAAAAATATTGAATATTTTAAACCAGAAGAAAAATCTCCTGAGATAAAATACATTAAAGAAAGAAGAATGGATCTTGGAGGTTTTTTACCTGAAAGAACAACGTATTCAAAACCAATTAAAGCACCAGCTAAAAACATTTTTGATTTCATGAAAGTTTCAACAGGTGAAAAAGAAATGTCAACAACAATGGCATTAGTTAGAATGTTTACAAATCTTTTGAGGGATAAAAATGTTTCTCCAAGATTAGTCCCAATAATTCCAGATGAAGCAAGAACATTTGGAATGGAAGGTTTTTTTCAAAAAATAGGAATTTATGCACATGAGGGACAAAAATATGAACCAGAAGATTCAGACCAACTAAGCTCATACAGAGAAGATAAAAGTGGACAGGTGTTAGAAGAAGGAATTAATGAAGCTGGAGCGATGTCATCATGGATTGCGGCTGCAACTTCTTATACAAACCATGATATTGAAATGATTCCTATTTATATCTTTTATTCTATGTTTGGCTTTCAACGAATAGGAGATCTAGCCTGGGCAGCAGGAGATAGTCAAGCTAGAGGCTTTCTAATAGGTGCAACTGCAGGAAGAACTACTCTAGCAGGTGAAGGTTTACAACATCAAGATGGCCATAGTCACCTTGTGGCATCCACAATACCAAATTGTGTAACTTACGATCCAACATTTCATTATGAACTGGCAGTAATTTTTAGAGAGGGTTTAAGAAGAATGCATGAAAAAAATGAAAATGTCTTTTATTATATTACAACTATGAATGAAAATTATTCTCACCCGGAGATGCCCAAAGATAAAAATTGTGAAGAAGGAATTCTTAAAGGAATGTATAAAATTAGTGACTTTAGTAGATATAAGAAAACAAAAATTCAGCTATTAGGTTCAGGCACGATATTGAGGGAAATGATGTCAGCTGCAAAAATATTACAAGATGATTATCAAATTGATAGTGAAGTTTGGAGCGTTACAAGCTTTAACGAATTAAGAAAAAATGGAATGGAAACTGAAAGATATAACTTGCTAAATCCTGATAAAGAACCAAAAGTTTCATTTGTCGAAAAATGTCTGGGAAAGACTGAAGGACCAATAATGGCTGCTTCAGATTATATGAGAATGAATTCTGATCAAATTAGACCCTATACAAATAAAAGCTTTTATTCACTGGGTACAGATGGTTTTGGAAGAAGCGATACTAGAAAAAATCTTAGAAAATTCTTTGAAGTTGATAAAGAGCATTTGGTTGCTTATGGATTAAGCGTTTTAGCAAAAGAACAGTTAATCGCATCAAAATATGCAAAAGAAGCCATTAAAAAATATAATATTGATGGAAACAAACCAATGCCTACTAAGTTATAATTATGTCAGACAAAGAAATTAAAGTACCAAATATTGGAGAATTTAAAGATGTTGAGGTAATTGAGGTGTTAGTCTCAAATGGCCAGTCGGTATTAAAAAACGATCCACTTATTACGATTGAAAGTGATAAATCTAGCGTTGAAATTCCTGCCTCGTTTAATGGAAAAGTTAAGTCAGTAAATATTAAAGTAGGAGATAAAGTTTCAGAAGGTGACTTAATATTAATTTTAGAAAGTGCATCAGAAACAAAGGAAAAGATTCAAGGAAAATCACCTATTGAAAATGAGTTTAAAAAAATTCAAATAATAAAACCTGAAATTCAACAAACTTTAATCAATCAAAGTAAGGTCACAAATATTTCACCAGCAAGCCCAAAAGCTAGAAAATTTGCTAGAGAACTTGGTGTAGATATTAATCAAGTTGTTGGCAGTGAAAAAAGTGGCAGAGTTATTGAAGATGATATTAAAAAATTTGTTTCTTCTAAAACAAAAAATGTTGAAGAAACAAAAGAAAACAAACTGAATAAAATAAAAAACGAATTTGAACATTCTGATTTTGGGGAAATAGAAGTTAAAGATATACCAAGGGTCAAGAAATTGTCATCAACTTATCTAGTAAATTCATGGACAACTATACCTCATGTCACAAACCATGATGAAGTAGACATTACTGAAATGGAAGACTTTAGAAATTCGTTAACAGATATGTATACTGGAGAAAAGAAAAAAATTACACCGCTAGCATTTTTAGTGAAAGCTTTAGTTGTTTCTCTGAAAAAATTCCCAAACTTTAATTCTTCTATAGATGATATTGAAAATGGAAAAATAACTCTAAAAAAATATTTTCATATTGGAATAGCTGTAGATACACAGCATGGCTTGATGGTTCCTAAAATTCGAAATGCTGACAATAAAAATATTAGCTATATAGGAAGTGAATTAAAAAAAATCAGTGATGAATGTAGAAATCTAAAGATAGATAAAAAAGAATTTTTTGGTGGATCAATGACAATTACTAGTCTTGGAGGTATAGGAGGTTCTTTTTTTACACCAATAATTAACTATCCAGAAGTTGCAATTTTGGGCGTTGGAAAATCTCAGGCAAAACAAATTTTAATTAATGGAAAATTCAAAGTAAGAACTATTTTACCTATATCTCTATCTTATGATCACAGAATAATTGATGGCGCAGAAGCTGCTAGATTTAATAATGATTTAAAAGAAAATTTAGGTAAAAATTTTGCCTACAAGTTAGCAGTATAAATCGCTATGACAAAAACAACATCCCTTTTAAGTGCCTTACTTTGTACTTTAATTTGGGGCACTACATTTATTGCGCAAGATACTGGAATGGATGACATTGGTCCATTTACCTTTAATGCTGTAAGATTTTTTATTGGTTTTTTAGCTATAATTCCTTTGGTATTTTTATTTGAATTTAAAAAGTTTAAATCAGAGTTTAAATCTGACACCAAAACCTTTGGTATTCTTTCATTTTTAATTGGATTATCACTTTTTCTAGGCTCAGCTTTACAACAAGTTGCACTTCTTTACACGGATGTTGCAAATGCTGCTTTTTTTACAATTTTCTATGTACCAATGGTCCCAATAATTATTTTTTTATTTAAACAACAATCCATTCATTGGAGTGTTTGGCCTTCAGTAATTTTATGTTTAATAGGTGGCTATTTATTAACAAATTTTCAAGATGCAACAGTTAGGCTCGGAGATAACCTAGTAGTTCTTGGTGCTTTATTTTGGAGTACGCATATAATTTTTACTGGGATGATTATTAAAAAATATGATCTTCCTTTAACTCTTGGAGCTATTCAAACTTTAATTGTTGCTTTATTTTCTTTCATAATTGCATCAATTTATGAAGAATTTATTTACTCAAATATTTTGAAGGAAATTAATTCTATCTTATATGCCGGAATTTTATCAGGAGGATTTGCATTTGTTTTACAAATTTATGCACAAAAAAATATATCACCTGCACCTGCAGCAATAGTTTTTTCATTAGAAGGTGTCTTCGCAACTATTGCGGCTTGGATCTTGTTAAGTCAAATCTTAGATATTAATAATTTAATAGGATGTTTATTTATTTTATTTGGAGTTTTGCTTTCTCAATTAATGCCTATTCTTAAAAAAAATTAATTATATATTATTAAAAATAAAAATAATGCAATTATAATTCTATAAATTACAAAAATATTAAGTGAAAATTTATTAATATATTTCAAAAAAAACTTAACAGTAAAATAAGAAAATAGAAAAGATAATACAATTGATAAAAAGACAAAATAATTTATCTCAAAACTTTGGTTTAAAATATCTTTTAAACTTAAAACACTTGCTCCAGTTAAAGCTGGAATAGCAAGTAAAAAAGAAATTTTACTAGAATCGTATCTATTAAATTTTAGCATACGTCCAATTGTGATTGTGACTCCAGCTCTACTAACGCCAGGGATTAAAGCTAAAGTTTGAAATAATCCAATATAAAGAATTTTCTTAAAATCTAAATCAGAAGAAATTTTTTTATTAAATTTATTTTGATCAGCAAAATATAAAAAAATACCAAATATAAGAGTGGTCCATGCTATTATTTTTATATCTCTTAATAAATAAATAAAACCTGTTCTATGCAAAAAATATCCAACAACAACAAGTGGAAGAGAACCAATTATAATAAGCAATAATAATTTATGATTATTACTTATATCAAATAATTCTTTTCTAAAAAAAAACACAATTGCCAACAGTGAGCCAAGATGTAAGCTCACATCTATTAGTAAGGAACTTGACTTAAATTCATACAGCGAAGAAACTATAATTAAATGAGCAGATGAACTAATTGGTAGAAATTCAGAAACACCCTGAATAAGAGATAGAATTACAATTTCTATGATGTCTTTAAGCATTTTCTTTCGTAACTTAATTAGAGATTAAATAAAACAATTCTGTGACAACATAGTAGTTATGCAAAAAATTAAAAAACGTTGATAGTACTTATTTATTTGAAAATAAAGGTCATAATAACTGTCTTAGTTTATCTTTTTATATTTAAAAGGCTGATATATCTTTACTTTTAAAAGAAAAAAAATGAATAAAAAAATGTTAAAATTTGTAAAAATAGGTCAACAAAATCCACCTAAAAGAGAAGTCGCTGATAGAAAAGATGACTTTAATGAAATTTACAATGAGTTTATTCAAGAAAAAGCTGGTGAGCAAGCTAGCAGATGTTCACAATGTGGAGTTCCATTTTGTCAAGTTCATTGCCCATTAAGTAACAATATACCAGATTGGTTAAAACTAACAGCAGAGGGAAGACTTAAAGAAGCTTACGAGCTTGCACAAAGTACAAATAACATGCCTGAAGTGTGTGGGAGGATTTGTCCACAGGATAGACTGTGTGAAGGAAATTGTGTAATTGAGCAATCTGGACATGGAACAGTTACAATAGGATCTGTTGAAAAATATATTACTGACACAGCTTGGAAAGAGGGATGGGTAAAACCAATTAAAGTTAAAAATGAAAAAAAACAAAGTGTAGGAATCATAGGAGCTGGTCCAGCTGGATTAGCTGCAGCTGAACAATTGCGAAAATTAGGTTATCAAATTACAATATATGATAGGTATGATAGGGCAGGTGGATTATTAATATATGGAATTCCAAATTTTAAGTTAGAAAAATATGTAGTAGAGAGAAGAACAGAAATATTGGAAAAAAGTGGTATTAAAATAATCCAAAATTTTGAGGTTGGTAAAGACGCCAGTTTAGAACAGTTAAGAGAAAAACATGATGCAATTTTAATAGCCACTGGTGTCTATAAAGCTAGAGAAATAGATTTACCCGGTAAGGATTTGGCAAATATTTTTCCAGCTATGGAGTTTTTAACTGCTTCTAATAAAAAAGGATTAGGGGATAAAGTAAAATTATTTGACAACGGTACTTTGAATGCAGAGGGTAAAAATGTTGTTGTAATTGGTGGCGGTGACACAGCAATGGATTGTGTCAGAACCTCTATAAGACAAAATGCTAAATCTGTAAAATGTTTGTATAGAAGAGACAAAGAAAATATGCCAGGTTCAGCCCGTGAAGTTAAAAATGCAGAAGAAGAAGGTGTAGAATTTGTTTGGTTATCTAGTCCAAAAGAATTTATTGGTAAAAATAAGGTTGAAAGTTTGGTAGTTGATAAAATTAATCTTGGTGAACCAGATGAAACTGGAAGAAGAAAACCTGAAATAAAAGCTAATTCTGAATTTAATATTCAAGCAGACTTAGTAATAAAATCATTAGGATTTGATCCAGAAAATTTACCAAAATTATTTAATTCAAATGATTTACAAGTAACTAAGTGGGGAACTTTAAAAGTAGATTTTGATACCATGGAAAGTAATCTGAAAGGTGTATTTGCAGCAGGTGATATAGTTAGAGGTGCTTCGTTAGTAGTTTGGGCTATTAGAGATGGAAGGGATGTTGCTGAGTCAATAAGGACTTTTTTAGAAAACAAAGAATTTAAATCAACAAAAGTTGCGTAATGAATAACTATTTAAAAAATCGTAAAATTTTAGAAGATGGTAATGTTTATTCAAAAAGTATGGAGCATGATGCTTGTGGAGTGGGATTGATTGCTTCTACTGAAGGCAAAAAATCTAGGAGAGTAGTTGAATACGGAATTAGTGCTCTAAAAGCAGTTTTTCATAGAGGTGCTGTTGATGCTGACGGAAAAACAGGAGATGGAGCTGGAATTCATTTGGAAATTCCATACGATTTTTTTGCTGAAAAAATAGAAATTACAGGCCACAAGCACGATGGTTCAGAAATTTGCGTTGGTATGATTTTTATGCCAAGAAATAATTATGAGGCACAAGAAAACTCTAGGACACTTGTAGAAAGTGAACTAACAAAAAGTAATTTTTCTATTTATGGGTGGAGACAAGTCCCAGTTAATCCAAAAGTTTTAGGAGAGAAAGCTAACCTTACAAGACCGGAAATTACCCAGGTGTTATTTAAACATAACGAAAAAAATTTAACTGGAAAAGAGTTAGAAAGAAAACTTTATGAAACAAGAAGAAAAATTGAAAACAAAGCTATAAAAAATCAAATAGAAGGACTTTATATTTCTTCTCTTAGTTCTAAATCAATAATTTATAAGGGAATGTTTTTAGCTGAGTCAATTGCTGATTTTTATGTAGATCTTAAAGATGAAAAATTTATTTCACGTTTTGTAATATTTCATCAAAGATTTTCTACAAATACAGCACCTAGTTGGGATCTTGCTCAGCCTTTTAGAGCAGTTGCTCATAACGGGGAAATAAATACCTTTAAAGGAAATGTCAATTGGATGAAGGTCCATGAACAAGAAATGGAAAGTCCATTATTTAATGATATGGAAAACTTAAAACCAGTTATACAACCTGGTGCATCAGACTCTGCAGCTTTAGATAACGTATTTGAGCTATTAAACATTTCTGGTCAACCAGCTCCACTCGCTAAATTAATGTTAATTCCCGATGCTTGGTCAAAAAAAAGCAAAACTCTTTCTAAGGATCACCAACAATTATTTAATTTCTTAAATAGCACAATGGAGCCATGGGATGGTCCAGCAGCGATTGCAGCAACAGACAATGAATGGGTTATAGCAGCAACAGACAGAAATGGCCTACGTCCAATGAGATACACTATTACTAAAGATAAAATTCTTTGTGCAGGATCAGAAACGGGCATGATAGAATTAGATGAAAAAAGAATTATATCCAAAGGAAGATTAGGACCAGGAGAAATAATTGGTGTGAGAATAGAAAAAGGTAAGGTTTTTACCAATAGTCAGATCAAAGACTTCATAGCCAAAGAGTACAAACATTTTAACAATCAAATTGTTGACTTAGATAAAAAGCTTACAATCAAAAATGAAAAACCTATTTTTTTAGCTGAAGAACTTAGAAAAAGACAACATTCATTTGGATATAGTCTCGAAGACTTAGAGCTTATATTACACCCAATGGCTGAAGACGCAAAAGAAGCAATTGGTTCTATGGGTGATGATACACCACTTGCAGTACTGTCTGATAAATATAGACCACTATATCATTTTTTTAGACAAAATTTTAGCCAAGTAACCAATCCACCTATAGATTCTTTAAGAGAAAATAAAGTAATGAGCTTAAAAACAAGATTTGGAAACCTTGGAAATATTTTAGATTTTAATAATTTAACTAAAGAAAATATATATGTTTTAAATAGCCCTATTTTATCTAACTCTCAGCTAGAAAAATTTATTAATTTTTTTGGTAAAAATTCAATTACTATAGATTGCACATTTAAAAAAGATCAAAATCTAGAACAAACAATTGAAAGAATTCAAAACGAGTCTGAAATTTCAGTAAGACAAGGTATTACGCAAATTATTCTGAGTGATAAAAATGTTTCAGAGGAAAGATTAGCTGTACCAATGCTTTTAAGCGTTGGTGCAATTAATACCCATTTAATTAAAAATAAATTAAGAGGCTATGCATCTATAAATGTTCAAACGGCCGAGGCTCTTGATACGCATTCATTTGCAACCTTAATCGGCGTTGGAGCTACAACTGTAAACCCTTATTTAGCACTAGATAGTCTTTACCAAAGATTTGAAAAAAAATTATTTGGTAAATTTGGTTATGATGAATGCATAGAAAGATTTATTCAATCAGTAAATTATGGATTGTTGAAGATAATGTCTAAAATGGGAATATCAGTTTTAAGTTCATATAGAGGTGGGTGTAATTTTGAAACAGTAGGGCTGAGTAGAACTATAGCTTCAGAATATTTTCCTGGAGTTATATCAAAGATTTCTGGAATAGGACTTAATGGAATTGAAAAAAAATTAAGAATAATACACAGTCAAGCATTTGAAGAAAATAACTCTGTTTTACCAATTGGAGGGTTATATAGATATAGAAAAAATGGAGAGACACACCAATATCAGGGTAAACTAATGCATTTATTACAAAGCTCTGTTGGATCTAACTCTTTTGAAGGATATAAAAAATATGTTGATGGAATTTATAATCTTCCACCAATACATTTGAGAGACCTTATTGGTTTTAGAGAAAGAAATTTAAACCCATCTATAAATATTTCTGAAGTGGAACCAATTGAAAATATTTTAAAAAGATTTGGAAGCGGAAGCATGTCACACGGTGCTTTATCAAAAGAGGCACATGAAACATTAGCAATAGGAATGAATAGAATTAAAGGAGCTTCTTGTAGTGGAGAGGGCGGAGAAGATGAAAAAAGATTTACCAAAATGAGTAATGGAGATAGTGCAAATTCTAGAGTAAAACAAATTGCATCTGCAAGATTTGGTGTAACTATTAATTATTTAAATAACTGTAATGAAATTGAAATAAAGATAGCGCAAGGAGCTAAACCTGGAGAAGGTGGACAATTACCAGGATTTAAAGTTACAAATGAAATTGCAAGACTGAGACATTCAACACCTGGGGTAACATTAATATCTCCCCCACCTCACCATGATATATATTCTATTGAAGATTTAGCACAATTAATTTATGATCTTAAGCAAGTAAATCCAGAAGCAAGAGTGGGAGTAAAATTGGTTGCTTCATCAGGTATTGGCACTATTGCTGCCGGAGTAGCAAAAGCAAAAGCAGATATAATTTTAATATCTGGCCACAATGGCGGAACAGGGGCAACTCCTCAAACTAGTGTTAAATATGTTGGCATTCCTTGGGAAATGGGTTTAACAGAAGCTAACCAGGTTTTAACCCTTAATAACTTAAGACACAAGGTAACACTTAGAACTGATGGTGGAATTAAAACTGGTAGAGATGTAGTTATCGCAGCAATGATGGGAGCTGAAGAATATGGTGTTGCAACAACTGCGCTTGTAGCAATGGGTTGTATAATGGTTAGACAATGCCACTCTAATACATGCCCAGTTGGAGTATGTACTCAAGACGATGAATTAAGAAAAAAATTTTCTGGTACCCCTGAAAAAGTAGTAAACTTATTTAGTTTTATTGCTCAAGAAGTAAGAGAAATTTTATCACAATTAGGCTTTAAATCTTTAAATGAAATAATTGGCAGAACAGATTTATTAAGACAGGTTAGTAAAGCTTCATCAAATTTAGATGATTTAGATTTAAATCCATTATTTGTTCAAGCCGATCCTGGAGAAAATTTAAGATATTGTGAAAAACAAGAAATAAATTTTGTACCAGATACTTTAGATCAAGAAATCATACCAGAGATAGAGGACAAGTTAGAAAAAAATAAAACAATCGATAAAGAATTTGAAATTAAAAATACACATAGAACTGTTGGAACAAGAATATCTCACTATTTGTATAAAAAGTATGGAAACGATAAACTCCAACCAGATTTTTTATCGCTTAGATTTAAGGGTTCAGCTGGTCAATCTTTTGGTGCTTTTGCGATAAAAGGATTGAAGCTAATTCTTCAAGGGGATGCAAACGACTATGTTGGAAAAGGTCTGTCAGGAGCAACAATCTCAATTAAGTTATCGGATGAAAGTAATTTAATCTCAAATGAAAATACAATTATTGGGAATACTGTATTATATGGTGCTACATCAGGAAAACTTTTTGCAGCAGGACAAGCGGGAGAAAGATTTGGAGTAAGGAATTCTGGAGCTATAGCTGTAATTGAAGGGTGTGACTCAAATGCTTGTGAGTATATGACAGGAGGTACTGTTGTAGTACTTGGTGAGGTAGGTGACAATTTTGGAGCCGGTATGACTGGAGGAATGGCATTTATCTACGATCCAAATAAAGAATTTGAAAAAAAAGCAAATCCAGAAACTATCATATGGCAATCACCAGAAACAAATTATTGGATAGATTACTTAAAAAAATTATTAATAGAACATAATTTAGAGACAAATTCTAATTTATCAAAAAAAATAACTGATAATTTTGATAATGAAATTGAAAACTTTATACAGGTGTGCCCAAAAGAGATGCTTGATAAGCTATCCAATCCGATTAGTTTAAAACCAGTTATAAAAGAAGTAAGTTAGAGTGAAAAACATTAATATTTTCTGTTTTGGCTTTGGACAGGTAGCCAAAAGTTTTTTGACTAAAATTGATTTAGAAAATTATAATATAAATCTATCAACAACGTCTAGAAACGAAACATCAAAAAAAAATTTTAATGGAATTAACTATCAAAACTATTTTTTAAATGGTGAAAAATATGATCAAGATTTAATTTCAAATTTGAAGAAATCTGATCATATCTTGATTTCTATACCACCAATAGAAGGCTCTGATATAGTTGTTAAAATGTTTTCAAAATTCATAGAAAATTCAAATATAAAATGGGTGACTTATTTATCTGCTACGAGTGTTTATGGAAATCATGATGGAGAATGGGTCGATGAAAAAAGCAAAAATAAACCAACCTCTCAAAATGGAATAGACAGGCTGGAAGCTGAAAACTCATGGCTTTCTTTGAAGATTAAGTGCAATTTACCGATCCAAATATTTAGATTATCGGGAATTTATTCAAATAAAAATAATATTTTAAATCGATTACAGATAGGTACTGCAAAATTGGTTAATAAAAAAAATCATTTTTTTTCAAGAGTGCACGTAGATGACATAGGAAATATATTATACAAATCATTAACCAAGTTTAAAGAAGGTGAAATCTATAATATTTCAGATGACAAACCTTCTTCATCTGAAGAAATAATATTATATGCTGCAAAATTATTGAATATCAAAAATATAAAAAAAATTGAAATTGAAAACTTGGAAAACCCAATGCTAAAAAATTTTTATAAGGACTCAAAAAAAGTTAATAATAAAAAAATGAAAGAGTTTTTTAATTATAAACTAAAATTTCCTACTTATATTGAGGGACTAAATTATATCAAAGACAATTTTATTAAGCTCTAAAATTATTATTTTTAACCCTTTTTTATTTGAAAGACTGTGATCACCATTATTAATTTTAACAAATTTTTTTTTCGCAGCTGTAAAAATTTTTAATACTTTCTTTGAATATTTCTGGGGAACAACTTCATCTTTACTACCATGGATCATTGTTACTTTGATTTTTGAATGAATTTTTTTTTTTAATACTCTATTTTTTCTACCATCTTTTATTAATTGGTAGGTAATTGGGTACTCATAATTGCCATGTTTTAAATGATAGATATTTTTTTTAATTGTTTCATTTTTCATTTTTTTTGTAAATTTTTTCCACATTAGGTTTTCTAGAAATTCTGGAGCTGAACCTATTCCAACAAATCCTTTAATTTGTTTTTTAAAAAAACTAAATTGATTAATTGATAGCCAAGAACCCATGCTTGATCCAACTAAAATAAAATTATTCTTTTTTATTATCCTTTTTATTGAAATCTGAACATCTTTGCTCCATTTACTAATATTTCCATCAGTAAATTTTCCAGAAGATTTACCATGACCAGAGTATTCAATAGCAAGAAATCCTAGATTATTTTTTTTTGCATACTGTAAAATTGTTTTAGGTTTTTCACCCTCAATATCTGACATAAACCCATGAAGGAAAACAATATAAAGATTGTTTTGTTTATAATTATGTAGGTATCTGATTTTCTTATATTTAGAGATTTTAAGGTATTTAAATTTGTTCATATCAGTTTATTACCATTAATTCTTAATATATAAGTTTATCAGATGTCTTCAGAATTAAAAGTTTTGCAAGTAATTCCCAAATTGGGTTATGGAGGTGCAGAAACAGGTTGTTATGATCTCGCGCACTATCTACATGAAAATAATTGTTCTTCCTTTATAGCAACAAGTGGAGGAGATTTAATAAAATTTATAGATAAAAAAAAAGTAAAACTGTTTAGGCTTCCAGTCCATAGCAAAAATCCTCTCATAATAATTTTTAATACCTTTGCCTTAGTTTTTATTATTTTAGTTAACGGCATTTCTATTGTTCACGCAAGAAGTCGAGCGCCAGCTTGGTC
>Ga0209632_10000429_pt1 | contig 43706 bp, 39 predicted proteins | sample COG_10_FD_184754 | JGI IMG/M metagenome (GOLD analysis project Ga0209632, IMG submission 184754) | Pelagic Microbial community sample from North Sea - COGITO 998_met_10 (SPAdes) (version 2) | ecosystem: Environmental > Aquatic > Marine > Neritic zone/Coastal water | place: Helgoland, sampling... | reverse complement strand
TTTGGCAGAAAGTTTTGAAACCAACCCATCAATTGATGCAACATTTACAGATGCTGTTACGGGAACAAAACAAATTCAAATGATGGGATTATCTGGCAAATATGTTCAAATGCTTTCAGGAAATATTCCTGTTATAAGAGGACTTTCAACATTGTACGGCTTAAAACAAATACCAGGATCATTTATTCATCAAATTGCTGTCTCCAAAGGTTCTGGGTCAGTGCTTAATGGCTACGAAAGTATGGTTGGCCAAATAAATATGGATTTGAAACAGCCTGAAAATGCAGAAAAACTTCATTTTAACTTTTATTTGAATCAGGCTGGAAGAACTGAGTATAATGCTATTGCCTCCAAAAGTTTTGGCAGGCACTGGTCAACTACTTTTTTAGCTCATTTTGAAGATCAGTCAAGAATTAACGATAGAAATAACGATGGATTTCTGGATAATCCCCTACACAACGACTATATTTTTTATAATCAGTGGAATTACAGATCCAGATTAGTTCATATGGAAATTGGAGGGAATGCTGTTTTTAGCAATATGGAATCTGGGAAAAGAAATGAATGGAATGAAGTTTCAGCAATCGGAATTCCTCAAGCGAATTATGGTGTGGACATAGAAAACGCACAATTTAATGGGTTTGCTAAAATTGGTTACCTTTTTCCAAACGACGATTTTAAAAGTCTAGCGCTACAGATTAGTAGCACTTATAATCGACAAGAAACAAAGATTGGTAAAACTAACTACAATGGTACTCAGTTAAGCGGATACTTAAATTTAATTTACCAACAAGAAATAGGAAATAACAAGGAAGAAAACTCGTTTAAAATTGGCTCAAGTTGCCAGTTGGACAGTGTAAATGAGAAGTTAATTCTTAACTATGAATATGATAGTAGTTTTATAGGGTATAACTTTAAATGGCTTGAAGTCGTTCCTGGTATTTTTGGAGAGTTTAATCACAACAGCGAAAAATTTGGATTAATTATGGGCTTAAGAGGAGATTACACTTCATTTTACAATAAATATTTTATCACTCCTCGGCTTCATTTAAGGGTTTCACCAAATGTTGATTTAGCATTTAAGCTTACGGCAGGCAGTGGAAGAAAAACTCCCTTCATGATTATGGAAAATATTGGATTTATGGCCTCATCTAGAAAATGGAACTTAAATTTTGATGAATTACAAGACTTAGGACAGGAATACTCTTGGAACTTTGGTCTAGCTGTTTTAAAAGAGTTTACATTATTTAGTAGAGACGGAACTTTAACCATTGACGGATACCATACTTTTTTTGAAAATCAATTAGTAGTAGATTTAGATGAGTCTGCAAGACAAGTAGATTTTTATGCCCTTAATGGAAAATCTTATTCAAACTCTTTTCAAACTGAAATTAATTACACCATTAGTAGACGATGGGAAATAAGAGCTGCCTACAGATTTTTAGATGTTAAAAAGAAGTACCAAAGCGGAATAAAAGAAAAACCACTTTTGTCAAAACATAGAGGGTTTCTTAACATTGCTTATTCGTCAAGAAAAACAAAAAATAGACAATGGAAAGCAGATCTTACAACTCAGTGGATTGGAAGCCAAAGAATTCCTTTTACTGGAGATAATGACCAAGAATTTCAATTGACTCAAAGAAGTGAAGATTATTTACTGATTAACGGACAGTTAACAAGAATATTTAGCAATAAAATCGAAGCTTATCTGGGCATAGAAAACGCTTTAAATTACACGCAAAAAAACCCAATACTATCCTCAGAAGACCCCTATAATAAACACTTTGACAGTTCATTAATATGGGCTCCAATTTTTGGTAGGATGATTTATCTTGGCTTTAGATTTACTTTAAAGGATGATAAGGGATAGCTCTAAACGAGAACCCCTTTTCTTTTAGTTCTTTTATAATTGGCAAAAGGGAAGGAAGTGTTAAGAATTTAAAATTCTCATTATCGTGAAGGACAACAATACTCCCATTTCGAGAACTTGCTACTACATTACTAATCACTTCTTTTGAAGATATACCACGGTCAAAATCTCCACTATTAATATCCCACATAATAATATTGAATTTCTTTTTTAATTTAGAAATACTTCGGATATTTATTTTTCCATAAGGTGGCCTAAACAGATTGCTATTAATTAGTTCGGAAGCTTTTTTCACATCAAACAGATATTTTTTTTTGTCAACTTTCCAACCGTTTAAATGAGTCATAGAATGATTTCCAACACTGTGTCCAGCAGAAATAATTTTATCATATAATTTAGGATACCTTTTAACATTATCCCCTGTGCAAAAAAAAGTTACTTTAATATTCTCTTTTTCTAGAACATTTAAAATTTCTAGTGTAATTGAAGATGGTCCATCGTCAAATGTTAGATATATTTCTTTTTTATTAGACTGGAGCCTCCATACAATCTTTGAAAAAACAATTTGGATTAAAAGCGGTGTTTTGATCCAATAGCTCATTATTTATTTCCACCCCAGAGCTGAGTATAGTAAATTGGGAATTTTTGCTGATTTCCAAAAAACGCACTTTTTTCTCTAAAGTTATCGACGAAAATATTTTTAATGTCAGCACAAACTTCATCGTATTTTGTATTCTTAAGGACTCCTTTATTGGCAAACGACACACTTCCATTCATATTTGTTTGGTCTGGCTCGAACATCTTATTTCTGTTCATTCCAGTTAATGATGCTTCCCTAAGCATTTCTACGTTAAACATAGCTTTTCCTAAAGCTGACCAGACAAAATTCAATTGTGTTTTGTCCATAGCAGCAAAATACTTAAGCCTTTGTAGTTGCAATTCTGCTAATTGCTTACCTACAATATTTCCATTTATGGTATCTCCAGCTTCAAAATAATTTGCACATAAATAGTAGCAAATATCATCTGCAGCTACCTGCTCGTTTTCAATAGGCATCTCCTCGAAGCATAAGTTTAAAATATCTATTGCTTCATCATATCTATTTTCAGCAATAAGTTGATCACTTAATTTCATCATTTGCAAACGAATATTTTGAACCATTCTCATGGTGTAATAATCAACTAAGACGCCTTCCGTTTTCATATTTCCCCACAAAAAACTCACGCTATCAACTTCGTTATTTCTTTTGTTGAGAGCATAACTCCCGTTAAATAGCTGAACCATTTTATTGATATTGGTTCCTCCATTACCACCAAACTCTATTGGAGATAATTTATAAGTTAGTCCTTCACAGTACATATGCTTTTGTAAATTTCTATTAGCCTGCATCCCCATAACACTAGCAAAGTAAATAGGTCTTTCCCATTGATAGTTTGCTAAAAGACTTAAAACTGCAATATCTGCTTTGTAAAGCATACTTCCTTTAATCCTCCATTTTATTACAGGTTTATAATTAGACTTTTTTAAGTCCGAACTGTCCATTATTCCATATTTAATGGCATTTTTTTCATTTACCTCTAGATACAAATTACTAAAGTTTAAGTAAGACTCATTATTACACGAAAAATTTTGGAATTTTTTATTTCTATCATCGCTTATAAAGTCTATGGCCTCTTGTGCAGAATACCATCTTTCAGGCCACTTGTTTATAATTTTCTCAGCTTGACTTAGAATTTGATTAATTTGGGTGCTTGCATTATTAATACCTGCTAAGGATAAAAATCCTTTCACTTTACTTGTGTATTTTAAATTTTTGTAGCCGGAATTAATTATACTTAATGTTCTAGCACTTAACACATTACTTTTATAATCTAAATCATCTTTTTTAAGAGAATCTGCAATATCTTTTAGCCAATAAACCTGTTTAAATAGTTCAATTACAGCTTTTTCATTTAGCCCATTTTGAACTAGTGAATTTTTCAAATTGCTAAGTGTCTTTTGAATTTTTAACCTTTTAGAATTCGATTTATATTTTGTGTTATCGTTAGGGCTAATTAAAACATAGTCTCTATTGCCGCTTCTGTAAACAGATTCTCTCATATTTATTGGAAGTGGATCTGAATCATAAGCTCTTTTTTTCATTTGATTAATATGCCAATCAGTGCTTAATAAAGACATGTTTGCAACCCTTACATCTGTTCTTACACCTTCTACTTCTTGAATATACCAAAGAGGGAAAGTATCGTTATCTCCATTCGTAAAAAGAATTGCATTATAGTCACAAGAATTTAAATAATTGGCCGCAAAATCTCTAGCTGTAGACCTGTTTGACCGGTTGTGATCATCCCAATTGTTATACGCCAAAACACTAGGTACAAATAATCCTAATGCAATTGGAATAATAGGAATCATAATGTGAGAAGGATATTTTTTTCCTAAAAAGTACATCAATCCAAAAAGTAATATTGAAACAACACTCATGTAAGCCATACTTAACCCAAAAGTCATTCCATTTCCAGAAACATATTGAGCCAATAAAATAAGGGCACTTCCGCCAAAAGTATACATTGCTAACTTTTTTAAATGATCAAAGCTTGCATTTTTTGCAAAATCGAATAATGACCATATTCCAAGACCTATCCAGACGGCAAAAGCATAGAATGAGGCAGCGTATGCATAATCTCTTTCTCTAGGCTCTCCAGGCTTCTGATTTAGGTAAATAACAATTGCAATTCCGGTAAGCAGGAATAGCAAGAACACTACAAACCAACTCTTAGGATGTTTAAAAAGTTGGTAGAGAAACCCAATTAAACCCAAAATTAAAGGCAACATAAAGTATCTATTATATCCTTTGTTGAGTCTTATATCATCAGATAAACCTTCTTGCGGCCCCAATCTTTGGTCGTCAATAAAGTCTAATCCAGTTAGCCAGTTTCCCTCCAATATTTTTCCACTTCCACCAGTTAAACCATATCCTTGAATATCATTTTGACGACCTGAAAAATTCCACAGAAAATAACGTAAATACATCCAATTGAGCTGGTATTGAAATAAAAATTGTAAGTTTTCTGTAAATGATGGCAAAAACAAACCGTCTTTAGAAAGATCAGTAGCAATATCTCTTAAATACTGCCGGTTATTATCTGGTGCACTAGTATTATTAGCATAAGACATCAAAGCCTTATATTGCTGGTATCTATCAGTATAACTTTGCTGAAGCATTTTATTTATTTGCCCTAAAGCTGGGAGAGGTTTGTTAGTATTTCCTTCATAACCACACCAAACTTTATATTTTGAACCTTCACCTTGTCTATACATTCTAGGAAAAAGAGTTGTATACTCTGGCAAGTATAATTTGTCACCTCTTTTTCCTTTAAGATTATCTATATATCCTTTTGTTATCTCGTCTTCGAAAGAAAGTACTTTAGGAAGATTTTTATTTAACAGTTCTAAATTAATTGTATCACATTGACCTTTAAATTGATATAAAGCCCATTCATTCATAAAGGATAGTTTTTTCTCTACCAATGAATATCTAAACTTATTAGATTCTTTGCCCTTAAAAAACCTAATGTGGAGATTGAGTGGCTTAATTAATTTTTTAATATCGCTAGTATCTTTACTTAGAACTTCTTGAGTATTACTCTTACATGTTAATGAAAAAACTTTCATAAAACTACTTTTGTCAGGCCCTAAATGGTCTTCACCACAGTCTGAATAAGCAGGGGAGTTCCAAAATCTTCCAGAAAGAATAGGCCAAGTTCCATATTGCTCTCTTTTTAAATATGAATGCAGTTGAGATAAAGTTTCTGGGTTGTTTTCATCTAACGGAGGGTTTGCGTTAGATCTTACCAAGATCATTACAAAAGAAGAATAACCCATTAAGACCAAGGCAAGGGATAAAATAGCAGTATTTAGTAAAGCCCTTCCAGTCTTATTAGTCCACCTTAATCCAGCAAAAATTATAAAAATAATTAATCCTAAAAAGAAAAATGCGCCACTATTAAAAGGAAGTCCAAAACTATCGGTGAATAGTCTTTCTACCCAATCGGCAAGTGAAACTGTACTTGGAATAATAATACTTTGTATAGTTCCCAAAACCACTAAAGAAGCCAAGCCAGCTAAGAAAAATGATTTCCAACTAAACTCATACTTTTTAAAGTAAATAACAAAAACAATTGCTGGAATCGCCAATAAGTTAAGGAGGTGAACTCCAATTGAGAGCCCTATCATATAACATATAAATAAAATCCATCTATTTGGGTGAGTAGTATTGGATTTCTCTTTTGATTCGTTATACTGGTCGTCTTCAATATCCCACTTTAAAATTGCCCAAAAGACAATTGCTGTAAAGAAAGAAGACATGGCATAAACCTCTCCTTCAACTGCTGAGAACCAAAAAGAATCGGTAAATGTGTAGGAAAGTGCACCAATTAAACCAGCACCAATGATAGCAAATGAAGAATTCCTGTCAATTTCACCATTTAACTTTGCCATTTTTCTAGCCAACATTGTAATGCTCCAAAATAAAAATAAAATAGAAAAAGAACTGCTCAACGCTGACATTGAGTTAATCATCATTGCTGCATTTTCAGGACTTGCAAAGGCAGAAAATAATCTACCTAACATCATAAAAAGTGGAGCTCCTGGGGGGTGACCAACTTCCAGCTTATTCGCTGTGGTAATATATTCCCCACAATCCCAAAGACTTGTGGTTTGCTCCATAGTTGAGAGATATACAAAAGTTGCTATTGCAAAAACAACCCAGCCAGTTATATTATTTAATTTTTTGTAGCTCATTTAATAAAATATGTATAGCGAAAATAGAAAAATACATCTATAATAAACGTTAAAATATATAATTATAGGCTTAGAAGTCAAAAAACAGTGCTAATACGTAAGAAAAAAATTTGGTAGGATAAAAAATAGAAAGTAAATTCACATCCAAAATTGTCCCATGGTGTAACTGGCAACACGTCTGTTTTTGGTACAGAAGAGTCTAGGTTCGAGCCCTAGTGGGACAACTATTAACAGATAAAAAGCACTATATAGTGCAAACAACAGTGCAAACGTAAATTGAAATGAGCCACCTTTAATAGGGTGGCTTTTTTATTTTCTAGTTTTTGAATAGCGTGCTATTTAGCGTGCTAAAGCGAGCTATAATTGATTTTAAGTTGGTGTTATTTAGCTCTAAATTAAAAATCAAAACTATGAATTCAAATAATAACAAAGTAGTATTAATGAGTTCCAAAGAGCTTAAGAATGAAATTCAAAATATGCTTATTGAACAAAAAAAAGAGATACTTAAAGAGCTATCAAAAACTAAAGAAAAAGAACTTTTTACTAGGACAGAATTGTCAAAGTATTTAAAGGTAAGTCAGCAAACAATTATCAATTGGAGTGCAAGAGGAATTTTAAACCCTAGATTCATTGGCAGTAGGGTTTATTATAAGGGTGATGAGGTTAGAAATCTTTTAAAAGACTAACAATGAAATTGCAAGCAATAGATTTCAAATGGGCAAGAATGCATATAGATTCAATTCTTATTTCTGACGTCGTTAACATTGGAAATAAAGATGAGTGTTGGGATTACATATTCATTCATTTTAAATATTTAAAAGAAGGATGTGAACTTAGTTATGATAGAGCTTCCAATCTAATTCCTAAAGAAACTTTAGACAATCTAATTTACAAGTACTTTATGATAGAAAAAGAGGATTCTATGATTAGAATACCTATGGCAGATGAAAATTGGGAACAGTTTATGAAACAAAGAAAATCAAGTAGTAAAGGAGGTAAGAAAACACAAGCTAAAAAAAACAAGAAAGAACAAGAAGTAAATGATGAAAGAGAGCAAGAAAGAATTGAAATGATTAAGAAAGGTTATGGTCTTGAAGATGTTGATGGTAGCTCATTATTGAATGAATAATCAAGTGTACTTTAAGTGCACTTCAAGCATCTCTATTCTATTCTTTTCTTCTCTATTCTGTTCTTCTCTATTCTGTTCTTTAATAGGGGAATTATAAACTTATAAATCTCTAATAATTAAATAAAAATATGTTTAGATTAAATGAAATAATATCAATGAGATTAAACTATGAAGATTCAGAAAAACTAGAAGAGTTAGCGGATGAATATGGTCTTAAAGTATCTACTTATTGTAGAGCTATTTTAAAGGCTCATTTGCACGATAAATATATAGAATAGGCTAACCTTTTAAGAAATTGTTTACAATTGAACCTTAGACTAGTAACTATTAAATACCCATTGTTTGATAATGGGTCGAGGTTACGTTATTCCGTAACTTTTGTGATGAGCAATTTTGCACTATTTTTATTAAAATTAATTAACTAAAATTTATAAAATGAAAGACACAATTAAAAATTCAATAATAGGATTATTTGCAATATTTGGTTTAGTAGCTCTAATATCAAGTTCTAATTCTGCACCAACTGTAATTCAAGATGGAACACCAGAAAGTCACGTTTGGGCAATGGTTTCTGGTGGTGGAACAAGTACAGTTGAGGGAAGAGTTTACTTATATAATAAGGTTACTGGAGAAGTTAGAAAATATTCAAGAAAAGGAATGTATAGTGGGAAATTAAAAGACCAATATTATCAAGTGATGCACGCTGATAATTAAAATAACAATATATAAACAAACATATTTTGCTTATGTGAGATGATTAGAAACTGTCAAAATCATAAGTTTTAAACCATTAAATTAAGAAAAAATTAACTTAGTTAAGAAAGCAAAGTGAGGTTAGTCCTTAATAACTTTCACTTCTTTAACCTTATCTCCATAAGTAACTTTGAGTGAATATATTCCACTTGGATAGTCAGCTAAGCTGAGATTAGTGTGATTAGTAGTTTCTAAGAGCTTTCCAGTAAAGTCATAGAGTTCTGATTCAATGCTTCCATTATAGTTCTCTATTTCTATTTTTATGAGGTTGTTAGTTGGGTTAGGGTAAATTTTAAAATTAGAAGATGATTCTTCATTAGAAATACCAACGTAATTGCCCCATATCAAACCCACATATTCTGGATGGTCAATAAATGGATTTCTATTATTCTGGAAATTGTAATAGATTATATCGTTTCTGTTGCGTTCCCAGTTGTCCACAGAATCTTCATTATGCCATTGAATTAATGTGTTTAATTTTGCATAAACAGGGTCAGAAGTGTTATTATCTACTGGCAAATAATCAATTAATTCTAAATCTGGCTCTTCCTTCCCGCCCTCATATCTTGTAGCCATATAGAAAATCATTCTTGCAACATCACCTTTAACTTCATCTCTTGGTTGCCAAACCCAATTAGTTGAACTTGTAAAACATCCAGTATAGGTTCCATTATCTAAATATGGATTAAAGCAAGTGTCAAACCATCGATTATTCTTAGCTGAGTTGACAGAAGGGTCTGCTGGTCTTAAATGATGAGCATCTGTTCCCGCTCCTCTTGATGTTCCAAACGCACCACGTGATTTAGACCAAATATGTTCTCTACTCCACCCACTTCCATTGTTCCATTCTTGTGCAGCATCAACAGACCATCCAGTATAAAATAAAATTACCTTATTAGAGTCGTTAGGGTCTTTATCGGTTTGTTTTAATATATCCCACAAGTCGGTAGTTCTTGATGTGTATGGAAATTCCGTATGTCCTTTAATAATGTTATGTAAGGCGACTTTTAGAGAATTTCCTAGTAAAGTATCCATACCATTATAATAACCATTAGGTATTTGACTGTAAATTAAACTAGAAAATATTTGAATAACGGATATTAAAAGTATTCTCATAACATAAATATTTCTATACTAAAAGTAATAAAAAGTTGACTTAATTAAGAAAGCAAATGGAGGATTAGGGATATAATGCAGTTATACAGCGTGTAATAGCTTGTCTAATGTCATCTGCTTCAGTTTCTCCTTGACCCTCAGCAGTACAGGAACTAATAAGTTCATTAGATTTTGCAGAAACAAATTGAATTGTTACTTCAATTGTATATCCTAAACCTCTATTCCTTTTTCCACTTTCACCGTAGTTCACAATTAATGTTTTATCATTTAATTCCTCTTTTTGTTCAGATAATCTAATAAAACCTTTTTTTGTTAGTATACCAGAAATTACATCTGTTGGGTTTACACTTTTACTTTGAGTTGAACCATATACACCATAAGCTCCACCATATAGACCTCCAGCACTTGAGGTTAAACTTTTTGTTGGTGATATATAAATGTATTTAAAGGTTTCTATTGGACTATTTTTTATAGTAGTAGCTGGCAAAAGTGGTGCACAACGAAATAATAAAGAGCTTAAAATTACAATTCCAATAAAATTTATGCGCTTCATTTTATAAGTTTTAAACCACTAAAGTAAGAAAAAGTTGACTTAGTTAAGAAAGCAAAGCGAGGTTACTCCTTAATGACTTTCACTTCCTGAAGCTTATCTCCATAAGCTACTTTAAGAAGGTAAATTCCTCTTGCATAATCTTGTAAACTAATGGTAGTTTCATTACTTATTTGAAGTCTATTTCCAATTAAATCATAAATCTCAGTTTGGATATTTCCATTAAAATTATTTATGCTAATTGTAATGTTTTCATTAGTTGGATTGGGGTAAAGGGAAATGGATTGGGGAATTTCTTGAACTGAATTAGGAACAGAACAATTAGTACTAAAATAATGTTGAGCATCAATATTTGTCCAATTGTTAGTAGAGTAAGTTAAATCATCAACATTTATACAAGTTAAATTGGGGTTATTAGTAACATTAAAGTAAGAGAAATTTTGATTATTCCCGTTCCTTACATCAAGACTGGTTAGTTGATTTGGACTGCAATCTAACTCTGTTAAAGCCGTATTTTGACTTACATCAAGACTTGTTAGTTGATTATTCCAGCAATACAAATAAGTTAAAGCGGTATTTTGACTTATATCAAGGTTGGTTAGTTGATTTGAACGGCAATTCAAAAAAGTTAAAGCAGTATTATTAGTTACATCAAGACTTGCTAGTTGATTTAATTGGCAACTCAAAGAAGTTAAAGCCGTATTATGAGTTACATCAATGCTGGTCAGTTGATTTGATTGGCAATTCAAATAAGTTAAAACGGTATTTTGACTTACATCAAGGTTGGTTAGTTGGTTTGATTGGCAATCCAAAGAAGTTAAAGCGGTATTTTGACTTACATCAAGGTTGGTTAGTTGGTTTGATTGGCAATCCAAAGAAGTTAAAGCGGTATTTTGACTTACATCAAGACTTGTTAGTTGATTATTCCAGCAAATCAAAGAAGTTAATGCAGTAAAATCTTCAATTCCTGTTAAATCTGAAATGGCTTTAGTTGAGATATTTAAAGTAGTAATGGCATTAATATTGGAAGTAGTAACATAATCATCATTAGCTATACCATTGCCCATTCCATTAGCTTCTAAATAGGCTTCAAAGTTATCATCAGGAACGTATGTTTGTTGAGCTAAAGTTAATAGTGGAAAGCAAAGTAAAATAAGTAGTAGTTTCTTCATTTTGTAAGTTTTAAACTAAAAGTAAGACAAGTTAAATTTCAAAACAAGAAAAATAATTAGGAATTAGGTGAATTAACCTATTTATTAGTTAAGAAAGCAAAGGGAGGTTAGTCCTTAATCACTTTCACCTCCTCAACTCTATCTCCATAAGCTACTTTAAGAAGGTAAATTCCTCTTGCATAATCTCTTAAACTAATGGTAGTTTCATTGGTGGATTGAAGTCTATGACCAAGTAAATCATAAACTTCAGTTTGAATATTTCCATTGAAGTTTTCTATGCTAATTGTAATGTTTTCATTAGTTGGATTTGGGTAAAGGGAAATAGATTGGGGAATTTCTTGAACTGAATTAGGATTTATATTAAAACATCCTAATGGGTAATTGCAATTTTCGCTAAAATATTGGGTTGAATCAAGAAAGAAATCCTTAAAAAGGGGATTAATCCAGTTAGCATAGGAATAAACACTATCATCAACTTGAATACAATTTAAATTTGGACAGTCGATAGAATAAAAAGTATACAACAATGAATTATTTCCATTTTTCATATTTAGACAACTTAAAAATTGATTATTATCTACATCTAATCTATTAAGTGAAGGGTTTAGGCTTACATCTAAACTCGTTATTTTATTGTCCATAAGTCGCAAATCGGACAAAAGCGTATTCTGACTAACATCTATATTCGTTAGTTGATTTTCTTGACATACCAAATAAGTTAAAGCCGTATTATTACTTACATCAAGGCTTGTGAGTTGATTAGCGGAACAATACAAATCTGTTAAAGCTGTATTTTGACTTATATCAAGACTGGTTATTTGATTAGCGTAACAATCCAAATCAGTTAAAGCCGTATTATTACTTACATCAAGGCTTGTGAGTTGATTTGCACCGCAATTCAAATCAGTTAAAGCCGTATTATTACTTACATCAAGGCTTGTGAGTTGATTTACACCGCAATTCAAAGTAGTTAAAGCCGTATTATTACTTACATCAAGGCTTGTGAGTTGATTAGCGAAACAACGCAAATCTGTTAAAGCTGTATTTTGACTTAAATCTAAACTAGTTAGTTGATTGTATTGGCAATTCAAAGTAGTTAAAGCAGTAAAATCTTCAATCCCTGATAAGTTAGCAATTCCACCAGAAGTAATCCAACTACCTGAACAATACAACTCAGTTATTACACTAATATTGGCTGTTAAAACCTGCCCATCAATAACATTATCATATCCCTTATCAATTAATACCTGTTCAAAAACTTGGTCAGGAATAGAGGTGTATTGCCCAAAACACAATAGTGGAAACATCATTAAGAATAATATCTTCTTCATTTTGTAAGTTTTAAACTAAAAGTAAAACAAGTTAAATTTCAAAACAAGAAAAATAATAGGAATTAGGTGAGTTAACCTATTTATTAGTTAATGTCTATGGGATTATATCTCATTACAGTTTTATTATTATCATTCCAATTTTCCTGAGCTTTTCTAAAAAGTTTATTTCTTTTTTCAAGTGCGTATAAACTTCTTTGAATAGTTGTTATAGATGGAATCTTTCCGAGAAATAACTTTGACTTAACAATGTTAGTTTTAATATATTTTTTATTTACATAACCACAATACATTTTTTCTTGTCCGTTCAAAAACTTGTAATTAAACAAATGGTAAAAATAAACCAAGTCAGATTTAATTAGATTTCTTTCGCTGTTAAAGTATTCTAGACAATGAACAAAGAACCTTTCGTTTGTCTCTGATTCAAACAAATCACTTTCTTTATCTTTCTTTAAATAGTCTGATTTCAAGACCTTAATTGCGTCTTCTAATAGCCTAATAGTATCTAGATTAGGCAATTGACCAAGAGGTCTTTTTTGGGTTTGCAAATCGCTTATATAGTCCTTAATAAATGAATTAATCTCAGGGCTTTCTAGGTGTCTTTTAATATACCCTAAAGTATCATTAATTCTAAATTTTAAACTATACCCCCAACTCTTTAATTTATTATCCTTTAAATATTCTTTATATTTCAACAGCTCACTCATTATTAAATAGCTTTAAGTCCTAAATAATCATCTAAATTATCAACTGCTTTATAGTATGGAGTTTCAGTCATTTTATCAGCATACTCATCTAAGGTTTTGTTAATATATTCTAGCAACACATCTGGAGATGAATGTCCACTAATTTTCATTATCTGAATTAGGTCTGTTCCCAAATCATAAGCATTAGTGCAAAAAGAGCGTCTAGCAGTATGGTTTGTCATTAATTCATACTTTCTTTTTTTTTGTATTGGATTATTTTTTTTCTCTGGCTCAACCCATTGATTAAATTGACATAATTCCCCTAGCTCTTTTAAAATTTTATTTGACTTTTGTTCAGAGCTCAACCTAGGAAACCCGTTATGCTTTATGATTATGCTATATGCATCTTTTGGTATTGGAGCTTTGACATATTTACCATTTTTGGATTCCTTAAAAGTTAAGAGTTTATAATCTTTTCCTTTTCTTATCTCAGTAGTAATATTATCTTTTTTATTTAGTTTCATATAATCGCCAACTCTAAGACCGCAACTAAGAGCGATAAAACAATAAGCATCTCTAACTGATTCGTACTCTTTGGGATATTCTGCTAGGTTAAGATGAAGCAAAGTTTTAATTTCAGAAAGTGTTAAATATGTTTTTAATGTTTCGCTAGTTGGTTTTTTCCAATGTTCAGGATTATAGTTTGGTAGTTTTAAGTTTAACTCTAGTTGCAAATAATTTTTGATAAACGCTTTAACCCTCTTAATTATAGAGCCTATGTAATTATCCGTATATTTTTTTTCAACTTCAACTCTAAAAAAATAAAGTAAATCTTGATATAGCTTATAATCAATTTGATGGGGTTTTATTACTCTTTTATAAGATTCAAATTCCTCAATATTTTTAATTAATGTCTTGTATCCTTTGACTGTATTTTTACTAAATTTTTTCGCGTTAACAAGGTTAATTTTTTTACCTGACTCCATTAATGAAACATAATCTTTTAAATGACTACAAAAACTAAATTTTGCTCTATTAGTTTTTTGTTGAATTGAATTATCTAGATTATCGATTATATCTATAACCGCACCCTTAGACACTTCAATTTCATAGTTAGAGAGTTCTAATAATCTTTGTTCAACTTTTGTTCGGTGCTGATTTATAAATCTATTGATTTGTTTAGCATTTAACTCTTCTTGACATTCTCTTACCTTTTCCCTACTTATTAACCAGTTTTTTGAATTGACAATTTTCTTTCCTATAGATTTCCTTACTTGAAATCCATTATTAGAAATACGACCACAACTTATAAATATATATATGATGCTTGTCCCTGATTTAAGATTGTATTTTATTGATGCCATAAGGAATGTCTAGGCTACTAATATATAACAGTGCAAACAATAGTGCAAACATAATATGTATTTATTTTTATACTATTTTATATCATTTAATTAAATTAACAGATTAAAATTGATATATTTTGTTAAAATTAGATAAATTCTAACACAGTATTAATTAGTCCTAGTGGGACAACTCTTAACAGATAAAAAGCACTAAATAGTGCAAACACAAATCAAAATGAGCCACCTTTAATAGGGTGGTTTTTTTATTTTCTAGTTTTTTTTTAGCGTGCAAAAGCGAGCTATAATTGATTTTAAGTTGGTGTTATTTAGCTCTAAATTAAAAATCAAAACTAGGAATTCAAATAATAACAAAGTAGTATTGATGTGTTTCAAAGAGCTTAAAAATTGAAAAAAACCTACTGCTTCATTACTTTCACTTACTGAATATTAAATAAGAATAAAATATTTTGTCTATATGATGTTGTTACCGCTATCAAATATTTGTGTAATGTAAGTCCTCTCTCAGGACTAAGTTTAGATACAGAAATTTCAATAAATATAAATGCTTAAAAGTCCCTTACTGATCGAACAAATAAAAAATCAGTTAACAAAAAATTAACTCCAAAAAACTGCAAACCAGATAAGAAATTTTGTCGCCATGCACTTCCATTTCCAACAAGAAATGAGGACCAGTAGGTTTTAGTTCCAAAATTTCCAATTGCTGAACTTAAAAGGTACATTTCATTTAGCTCGTGCTTTGTAGGCAATCGCCAATCTCTAAATTTTTGACCGTTAGTAGAGTGGTTTGCAGGGTCAGAAATTAAATTTTGTGCATTATACCATGTTGAAAGACCTTGGTCTTGAGTTTCAGCAACAAGCCCATGCTTGCCATCTGTTGAGACCCAGAAAACATAGCCTCCTAAATCTGTACTTATTCCTATTGTATATGTTGGTTCAACATATGGCGTCCCTGGGGATCCTTGAGGACCTACAGCTCCGTCTTGTCCATCAATTCCATCTGCACCAGCAGGTCCTTGAGGACCTATAGCTCCGTCTTGTCCATCAATTCCATCTGCACCAGCAGGTCCTGTTGCTCCTTGAGCACCAACAGCTCCGTCAATACCAGGTGCTCCGTCTTGTCCATCAATTCCAGCAGGACCCTGAGGACCAGCACCATTTCCAGACGTTTTAGCGTATAATGCGTAAGGAACACTCATTAACTGACTTGTTCCAGAAATAGTATAATTAGTAGCTCCATTTGGGTCAGTTTCTGTTTTAATAAAATACGGACCTGTACTCCAATCTATAGTACCAAACATCCCAGATACTATAGTTCCTGTACCTATTTCTAAAGTGACTAAACCATTATCATTTGAAGTTGGCGTTTGAGTTTCTACATAAACAGCTGCTCCAAAAACGGAACCTTGAAGAATTTGGATTCTCATACCTACTGCTTGATTTATAATCAATGCATTATTTGCATCTCTAACTACAGCTTGATAACTCATTTTTTCAGGAGCTTGAGCAAATAGAGCTAAGTTTATAAGGAATGATGCTAATAAGGTGTATAATTTTTTCATAGTGTTTAACTTTTAATGATTTTAAAACTTTTTATTGTAGAACTATCGTTATTTATATTTAAAACATAATTGCTTACTGGTAGTTCACTCATATCAATGGTTGTATTAATTGCATTCACTTTATTACTTTTTAATAATTTTCCATTCAAATCATAAAGTTGATAATTCAATTTTTCATTATTAAAATCTCTAATACTGAGAACAATATTACTGCTTGTTGGGTTTGGATAGGCAATCAAATCTAAGCTAATGTTATTTATTTCAATTCCAACGGTTGTAGATATCTCATATGGTTGTTGAACTCCCTCATCTACTGAGCCATTACTTCCAGAATTGCTAGTGTAAACTAATTGTCCAACTGTAAAACTTAATGTTCCGCCTAAGCCTGAAGCATTACCACCTGATGCAGGAATAGCTTCTTGACTAAGTCCAATAATTGGAAACATCAATAGGAATAGTAGTTTCTTCATTTTATAAGTTTAAAAAACACAGTTTAATAATATTATTAAATAATAATGAGATAATTATTTTCCGGGGATTAGTGAAATCGATAATTTTACAACGTCGCTAATTAGCATATCTTTTGTAGAACCTTTGTAGGCAACATTATATTTTTGACGATCAAAACTAAGTAATCCCTTTGCAGCACCTGTAGCTTCATCAAAAACAACATCATTTACTGTTTCAGAGTTTGTGATTCCTCTTATAGTAAGATTTCCTGAAACTGTTTTTTCAGTTCTATCAGAACCAATAATTTCAAACGTTGCTATTGGGTGGTTAGAAACATCGAAAAAATCAGGAGATTCTAAATGTTGAACTAATTTATTTTCTTCAGTTTTATAGAGCGTATCTAACTGGGTCATAGAAGACATATCAATAGTTACTGAGCCACCAACAATTACTTCACCTTTCCAAACTAATTGCCCTTTTTTTAAACCAACTTTTCCAGTATGCTTATAAACACCAACCATTGTTCCTTCCCAACTAACCGAACTTAATAAGGGATCAACATTAAACGACCTTTCTTCTAAATCAGTTGATTCAACTAAAGCGGAAGTTTCTTGATTTTCTTCTTTTTCACCGCCATCACAAGAAGACATAAAAAGCGAAAAAATTAATGATAACCCTAATAACGTAATATTTTTCATTTAATTTATTATAAGAATTTACAATTATAGCATTTAAAAGTAATATTTTGTTTTATTAATTTTAAATTAAAACATAAATATTACGCTGCACAACTCATATCTTCACCACAGCAAAGAGGAGATTTAATTTTTCCTTCACAGGAAGGACATTTTGAAATTTGAACTTTTTCTCCACCATTGATAGTTAGAAAATCATTTTCTAAAGGAATATTACATTTTCCGCATTGCGCATTGACTGACATTCCGCATTTTTCACAAGCATAAGTATTTTTCATAAGCCATAAAGATAAATAAAATAATAGAGCAACTAAGTAAGCGAATCTTTATCTATTTGGATAATTTGCTTGGTCAGGCGTTTTTTATATCTACGTTGTCGTTGATTAGCTTTAGAAGAATTTGCCCTCCAACTTTTACGTTTATCTACAACAAGATCGTCAAGATCACTTGCAATCTCAATTTTCAATCCATCCTTTTCATAAGTTCGTTTAGACATTTGTAACATTTAAAAAATTGAAATTTAAAAAGATAAAAGCAAAACTTTTAAGCTGTTTAATTATAATAATAATTAAAATTAAATTTTTTGGGAGTTAGAATTTTGATTACAAAAAATTATCTAAGAATTAATTCTAAAAACATAAATTAATGTAATTTATTTTTTATATTAATTAAAATTTAAATACTAAAACTCAACTAAAATGAAAAAATATATAGTCACTTTTATATTATCTTTTTTAACTTTTGCCATACTTGGCGGAGTGTTTGCTAATTTTATTTTTCTTCCAGAATTTGCTAATTGGCATACATTGTATCCAGAAGCTGTTAGGGCAACTCCTGATTTTATCTCTGGATTTCCTGTAGCACTAATCCAAATCATTGGGCTTATTGCCCTTGTGGATAGTCTAAGAATAGCAACCTTATCTAGCGGGGCAGTTTTTGGAGCTGTTTTTAGTGCAGGTATTTGGCTAATTGTTGATCTTCAAATGGTATCTACAACAACTTTTGTCAGTTACAGTTACGTTGGATTAGATGCAGTCCTTTCTGCTATCATGGGAGCAATAGGCGGAGGTGTAGTCGCTTGGTCTTTAAAAAAGTTTGCTTAGAAACCACTTTTCTTATTTTAAGTTATTAAAAGGTCTAAATATTTATTTAGACCTTTTTTATATTCAATAAATAAATAAATTAAAAAACCATAAATTCCTAAAATTCACCTTTTATTTTTTAGTATTGAATACGAAATTATTTGCCCTTGAAACAGTTTGAATGGATTTCTAACATTATAAAAACTAGAAGTTGACCTAACTTAACGATGGAAATCAAAATATAAAAAATGATAACTTTACATAAAGTCATAATCAATTATTTTAGTCAAGCTTTCGGGTCAAGCACATGAAAATCACTAATCAATTAACGATTTTACTAATCTTATTTATAGGCTCTATTTTGAGGTTTTATAATTACTTTGAAATCCCTTTTACACATGATGAGTTCAGCGCTTTGTTTCGTTTAAATTTTGATAGTTTTTCGGAATTAATAGAAAAAGGTGTAAAGGTAGATGGCCACCCTGCTGGAGTACATGTTTTTTTATATTATTGGACCAAAGTATTTGGTTCAACCGAATGGATTGTTAAGTTACCCTTTACTATTTTTGGAATAGCTTCAATATGGATAATTTACCTTATTGGCAGGAAATGGTTTAACGAAACTGTGGGATTAATTTCAGCAGCGTTTATTGCTAGTATTCAGTTTACAGTGATTTATAGCCAGATTGCACGTCCATATATTAGTGGAATGTTCTTTTCTTTAATAATGGTTTATTATTGGACATTAATAATTAAAAATTCGGAAAAAAACTTTTTTAAAAATATTTGTCTTTTTGTTTTAGCCTCCACAATATGTGCCTATAACCACCACTTTAGTCTCCTTTTTGCTGTAATTGTTGGCTTATCAGGATTATTTATGATCCATAAAAAACATATGTTAAAATATATTATTTCTGGGTTAGTAATTTTCACACTTTATATTCCACACCTCAGTATTTTCTTCTATCAATTAAATATAGGTGGAATTGGAGGATTAGATGGATGGCTAGGCAAACCGACAAACGATTTTATTATTCAATATATATGGTACATTTTGAACTTTTCAACATTTTCTATTCTCATGACCTTATCAATAATAGCATTTGGAATAAATAAAAGCAAACTAAAGATTAAAGATTTAAATAAATATATATTATTTCTTACATGGTTTATTTTGCCTTTTCTAATAGGATTTTATTATTCGAAAGATATTAATCCTGTATTACAATTTTCTATTTTAATATTTTGTTTGCCGTATCTATTCTTCCTATTATTTGGCCATTTTAAATTGCAAAGTCCAAAAGTGAACTTATTGATAATTACAATTATTATGGGGGTCAACATATTCTCATTAATTTTTGAAAGACAGCATTATAAATTATTTTATCATTCCGTCTATAAAGAAATATTAGTAGATTATCATGAAGCTAATCAGAACCAAGAAAACACACTTTTCATAGTAGATTCCCACGATAAAATTTCTAAATACTTCTCAAAAAGAATCAATATAGAAACTAATTATATCAATTTTGATTCATTTAAAAGCGAAGCTAATTTCATTGAGTTTCTAGAAAAAAATAATCATTTTAGTAATATTTATTTTGGTTGTTTATCATCTAACGCAGCATCAACCGTCCCAATAATTCAAGAATACTATCCTAATCTTAAATGGCAAAAAAACTACGTAGGGGGTTCATCTTATCTTTTTAATAAAGAGAAAACAGAAAGCAAAACAATAGCCAATTTAGATTTTGAAAATCAGAGCCATGATTTTTGGACTAATGTAGACTTCTCCAAAACAACTAAAAGCATCAGCTCTATGGGCAAAAGAGCATATATGTTAGATGAAAAAACCGAATGGGGTCCAAAGTTTTCTGTAAACTTCAACACTTTAGCATTAAATAGAAATGATTTTATAGATATTTCTCTAAGAGTAAAATATAAAAATAAAATAGACCCTTCTGCTATTTTAGTAGCAACACTTGGAGCCCCCAACGAAAATATTTACTGGCAAGGAGCAGTATTTAATAAATTTATCAAGCCTTTTGAGACTAACAAAAAATGGTATACTGTACATCATTCAATAAAGCTTTCTGATATATACTTAAATTACAATAATATTAATTTAAATATTTATGTTTGGAACAAAGAGCAGGAATCTTTTTTAATTGATGATTTTAAGATTAAAACTAGAATTGGCAACCCAATAATTTATGGTTTAGTAGAAGATATATAGTACTAATATGACAGTTTAAAGGCAACTGTTAAGCTATAACCAAAACCTAAAATTGCTACATAAGATAATTCCCATCTTAAAATATTTTTAGTAGTGAATAATTTATTTCTGCCCTTTTTAAAATTGGAGTGTAAATATTTTCTTTTATGTTTTTTATATTTAGGATAGCTTTGTTTTTATCATCTTTTAAATATTGACGTAATACAAAATTTTTGTAATCTTCAACATTACATCTAAGTAATGAACTTTTGTATCTAAGCCACATTATCGAAAACATACTTTTATCTAGCGGCTCATGAGCTAAATAAGTTAATAGATAATCCCAAGCTAATTTACAGTCAAAGGTTTTAAATATTTTTTTAAATTCCTCGGGAAAATCGTATTTACGTAACGCATCTAAAACCACTTTGTAATCGGAATTTTTTCTTCTGTAAAGCTCTTTAAAAATAATATAAAAAAAGTAATAAGATTTTTCCTCGCTGTAGTCTTCTGCAATTTTTTTTAAAAGTACATAAATATTAATTTCTTTATTTTGAACTCCAAAAGCAGAGCTTACAGCTTGATGAATAAACTTGTTAGTCATTCTAACGCAAGATTGTTTGTCTTCTAGGGTTACAACTTTGCAGAATTCCACATTTCTTAAAAGAATGGCTCTGTATAGTTCTACAAAAGCAGCATCCTCAAAGGGCAACTTTTTTTTGAGTTCTACGCTTTTTAGCCACTGAGATTCAACCCAATTTTCTTGTTTCATTTATTGTTCTATAGAATTTGCTTCAAAATAAGAAATTTCATTACTTAAAGTGGAATAACTTACTTCAATTGGATTACAACAAGTTTCACAATCTTCAATATAATTTTGGGAGTCAACAGAAAGATCAATAAGCATAGATATTTTGTCCCAACAGTAAGGACAAGTAAAAAAATATTCCTTCATAATCTATAATAAATAAAAGTATATTTTATAATCACACGTCCCCAATCTTATCCTTACTTTATAATATTAAGCCTAGATGATTTAATTAATTTATTTAGGTTATCGGTTATTTGATAAGTATAAATACCACTGCTGTAACCGTTTAAACTTATTTCCTCCCTAGGGCCCTTAATTATTCTACTTTCTACCACCTTACCATTGGGATCAATTAGGTATAAATTTCTCGCTTTTAAATTATTAACTGAGAAAAATACTGTATTTGCAGCTGGGTTTGGATATACCTTTATACCACTTTGAAGCCCTTCTTGGAGATTAACTGAACTTAAGGGCTCAATAGTAATTGTCTCACAAAAAGTTACTGTATCACAATTTGTAATTAAAGTTAAGCAGACATTATAGGTTCCAGCAGAATCATAATTATGAGAAGAATTATAAGAAGAACTAGACGTTCCATCTCCAAAGTTCCAGGAAAATAATCCATTATTTGAAGTGTTGGAAAAATAAACATTTAAATTATTTATGCTGTAGGTAAAGCTTGACTGTGGCTGCGCTGGCTGAGGTTCAGTAATTGTGAAAGTTGCACTTTTAGTACATCCGTTAGTGTCACTTAGATCTAAAGTATACACACCTGGATAAAGTCCATTTATTGAAGAAACATTTCCAAAAGAACCGGACCATATAAAATTATAACCAGAGCTTCCTGATGGATTGATTGTTATCATACCATCGTTTGCCCCGTTACAGGTAATATTACTGTATGACGATGTAAAGCCAACTGTGGTAATATAACTTAAGTCGTAAACTATAGTCGTATCGCACATTAGGGAATCTGATATTAGAAGAGAATAGCTAGTAGCAGATAGATTACTTAATCCAGAATCAGAACCTAACCCACTTCCCCAATTTAAAGAGTAACCACTAGAACCTATTCCAGAGACGCTAATACTTCCATTATCAATTCCCAAACATTGGGGATCATTGACTGTGCTAGTAATGTTAATACCACTTGGTAAATAATTTAAATCATAGTTAATTATAGTATCACAGAGCGAAGAATCAGATACTATCAAAGAGTAATTTCCATCTGATAAGTTATTTATAGTTGAATCTGAACCTAACCCACCTACCCAGTTATACGTATAATCAGGAATCCCTCCTGAAACAGAAACACTAATAGTACCATTGTCAATCCCGGAACATTGAGGAAGAGTTATTGTACTTACAACATTCATTCCACATGGGGAACAAATACCTTGCATTAAACTATCTAATGTATTTCTAGAGTTTAATCTTCCACCTGTAATAAATCTAGAACTCAATTGAGTTTTGGGATCTGTTCCATTAATTAAAGCTTGCAATACTAAGTCTGCTGCCGCTTGAGCATCGGACTTTACAAATGTCATAAAACTAGGACAAGGAATAGAATAGGCTAGTCCAATTACACCAGCAGTTAAAGGACATGCAAAAGAAGTTCCTGTGGAAGAAGTTGTGCCAGAAGCGCCAAATCCAGTACCATTTGTGGTAACTACATTTATTCCAGGAGCCCCTAATAGAATTGTTTGGTTTCCATATCCCCCAGCAGTTTGATCTTGATTATCAGTCCTGCCAACTCCAACCATATAATTACTTGAGCAACCAGTTGGCATATCTCCAATAACATCAACATCCAAATTAGAATTGGTTGTAGCACAAACATTTAAAATTCCATAATGGCCAAGAGTATCGTAAAATTGACACCATAAAGGATAGCTAGCAGCATTTGCAGCGTCTATTCCCCAAGAAGAACTGGTAGCAACTACAAACGCACCTTGAGCACCATTACTATTATTCCATTTTTGTCGCATGACTAAGGGATAAGTATAGGCGCTTACTACACTTGCCTGCGTTAAATTCCCTCCCATATTTAAAACCATCAGTTTTACATCCCAATTTGCTCCGGTAACATCGATACTATTATTTCCTTTTGCTCCTATCATCCCTAAACAATTGGTTCCATGCCTTGCATTTCCATAATCGTCATTATTAGAACCAGTATTCCAGCCATTATAATCATCTACATAACCATTACCATCGTTGTCAATATTATCATTGGGGATTTCACCAGTATTAACCCATCTATTTGGCGACAAATCTAAATGGTCTAGGTTTCCACCACCACCCTCTACCATGCAAACAACAATATCATCATTGGTTGCGGTAGTTCCGCCAGTGGTTATATCCCATGCTAAGTCAGAGTCAATGTCGGCGTCGAGAGTTCCTCCATTATTTCCAGTATTATTATGGTGCCACTGAGAAGTGAAGCTAGGATCACTTGGAAGTGTAGAACGCATTTTTACATAATAATTATAGTCCGCAACTGAAATTTCACCTTGAGAATAAAGCCAGGACTGAAAATCTTCGTGAGATACAACCTTGTGATCAAAAGAAATCAACGAAATTCTCATTGGGGGTGACAACTCTTTTATAAAATTTATATCATACTCTATGGGGGCTTTAAGCAATAGAGCTTTTATACTTTTATTGGCAGCTAGTTGTATAAGCATCTCCCCTTTAACAAAAGGTTTTTTATCGAAATGGTTCTTCTGAGTAACTCCAAAAAATGGAATTATTAGAATAAATACTATTATAAAGCTTGAAATTTTCATAATTTATCTTGTACATAAATTTATGTAAATAAATAGTTAGAACGATTAAAGTTTAACAATAATTGAAAAATAACGCTATCTATTCAAAACAAAAACTGTTAGTAATAACTATTTTGAATAGCGATAATCAACTTTAAGCGGATTTAAAACATTTAATATTCTACTTACTTATTGGCTATCACCTGAGAAAATAAATAATGCTTTTCAAATTTACTATTCTTAAATATTTTTATAGTTACTTTATAAAATCAGCTTAAATTATGATTGATAAAAAGGGAACAAGAATTAATAAGTACTTGAGCGAGGCTGGGTTTTGCTCTAGAAGAGAAGCCGATAAATTAATTGAAAAGGGACTAGTAAAAATTAATGGTAAAGTCCCTCCTATAGGAACAAAAGTATCGCCTGGAGATAAGGTAACTGTAGAAGAAAATGTTGTTTCTAAAGAAAAAAACAAATTTGTTTATATCGCCTTTAATAAGCCTACTGGAGTTGTTTGTACCACAGATACAAAACGCGAAAAAAATAATATTGTAGATTTTATAAATTATCCAAAGAGAATATTTCCAATAGGTAGATTAGACAAACCAAGTGAAGGGTTAATATTTTTAACTTCAGATGGTGACATAGTTAATAAAATTTTGAGGGCAAGCAATGCTCATGAAAAGGAATATATTGTAACTGTAGATAAGAATATAGACTACGATTTTATTAGAAAAATGAGTAGAGGAATTCCAATAATGGGAACAGTAACTAAAAACTGCCAGACTGAAAAAATAAGCAACAAAAAATTTAAAATAATATTAACACAGGGACTAAATAGACAAATACGAAGGATGTGCGAATATTTAGGCTACGAGGTAAAACAACTTAAGAGAGTTAGAATTATGAACATAAAGCTAAACTTAAAAGTAGGGGAGTGGAGAGAATTCTCCTCAAAAGAATTATTAGAGATTAATTCTATTTTAAAAAACTCCTCAAAAACAGCTTCCTAAATTAATTTATAAAAATTGTGTTTGTTTTTATTTTCTCTTTGTTTTTTAAAACAAACAAGTAAGCCCCTTTTGCATAGTTAGATAAATCAATAAAATATTTTCTATCTCCCTTTATGAACTTTCCGGAATGAATTGTAGATACTTTTTTACCCATAATATCATATAACTCTAAAGTCCCGTAAAAGCCTTTGCTATTATTAATTTCTATGCAAGTAAGTCCATGAGAAGGATTCGGAAAAACTTTACCAAAAGCTATTTTCATTTCAGGAACGTCCACAAAATTTAAGATTTTATATTTAAAATAACCGTTAGGGGCAGTTAATGGACGAACCTGAGTTTTGCCGGAGTTGGCAATTGCAGAAATATAATATTTTACGCTACTTCCTTCCGGTTGAGCAGGAATATCTCCAGCCCACTGGGTCCCAGAAATATTAGTCATTGAAACACTAGAAAAGCTAGAATCAGTTTCTTTTTTAAAATATAATGTTGCACTTAAAATACCTGATCGATGCATTATTAATGCTTCAATATTTTGAGGATTTATATTATCAGTTGTATTGGAAAGCTGTTGATGTGAAATTAAAAGCGGATCGCTAACCCCAATGGCTTTTGTGATACAATGAATAGCTCCTCCAGAACCAATAATATTAGCTCCAGAATTATCACAATCAATTCCAATTACCTCATAGCCTGGCATTGATTCTCTTAAAATTCTAAGTCCTGTTGTATCGTATTGAGTTCTGTAGGTTGGAACCAATACTTTTTTATTTACAATTAAATTATTGGCGTAAGTTCTATAGGAAGCTCCATTCCAGTTTCCATTAGGATATCCCCCAGATGTTGATGGAATCATAGGGATTCTTACAATTTTAAATGGAGTGCCATAAACGGATGTGAAATTATCTTGAATGTATTGAATGTTCATTTCAATTTGAGGGCCATCCGAAACATTCAAAGGGAATTCACCAACTAGTAAAGTTTCTTCATCTAAAAGTTTCATATGCATGTCAATGTGATGTATATCATCATAGGGTAAAACAGGCATTTTAATATAAGTATTAATTCCCATCCAGTCATCCATTAATTGATCAACTTGGGCAGGTGTTTTATAGCTTAGATTATAAGTTCCTAAGTTGCCATTTTCTTCGTCAACTAACTTCGATGAAAATCCAGTACCAAAGCCATCGGCCATAAAATTCCCTCCAGTATGTACTAAGTCGGTTCCTGATTGAGACATTTCATAAACAGGAATTCCTTTTAAAGAGCCTATTGCATTAGGGGAATTATTGTCAAATGGCCTGCTTCTGTTGTAAATCCAGTCTACTAGTATTAGCGAATCTACATAGTCTTTATAAACAGTATTTCCGCCATAATCTCTCATCCAAATAGAATTAAAATTGGCAGGAACAAATGTGATATTCGTTAATGAAACCCCATAGTTTGACAACTCAGTTTGGGCCGAGTTTGTATTGTTACACAAAATAATTACTTCACATTCTGTTTGAACTTCTTCTACTATTTTAGCTAAAATACTTTTGTATCCTGTCCAGGTTATGCAAATTGCTTGAACTTCTTCCCACTCGGCCATAGTTCTTAAGTTTCCAGTAGGCTGTGTAGTTATAACACTTCTAGAGTTAGTAAGAAAACTATTTTTATAATTAGAAATAGCTTTTTTGGTTAATTCATTTGAGGAAGATTTATTGGGAAGAATATTTTGTGATAAATAAAGAGAGGATTGTAATAGGATTAAAAATGAAACTAGATATTTCATATCTGTATATTAGTTTAATGTTATTGGCAAAAATACAATAATAGAATTTAGATTTTTTAAAATTTAAATCCTTTTATCTAAACACAATAAAAAAAGGCTCTCCGACGGAAAGCCTTTTTTTATTTAATATTTTGTAGATGATTTAAAATCCCCAAGAAATTCCTAATTGAATATTTGGAAGAAGTGCTCCAAAGAAACTATCATCAGCAATTTTAGCTGCTGTTTCAGCATTTGGTCCAGTAACATTAGCACCACTTGTAGAAAGCAACCCTAGATCAAGGCTATATACTAAGCCTTTTTTGGGACGGCCTCCAAAACCTACACCCACATACCCAACTATATTTCCTACGTAGTTTGCTTGATATGTATCGGTGCTCCCATCAGAACTAAGAGTATTTTTAATTGTTCCAACTCCAATTCCAGTTCCAAGTCTAAACCAGTCTTTATCTTCAAATGGTCGATGGTTTATAAACATTCCCATCCAAGAAGTTGAATTGTCTACGTCATATTTTACCCCATCAATAGTTGGGTTAATTGGTGCTGTTCCAGAAAAACCACCTAGAGCAGCTTGAAATGATGTTTTTGCATTCCAATTATGAGTAAAACCAATAGCTCCGCCAAAGGGGCTACCTGTAATTCCTACTGCATAATCTGCAAATTCACTTTCTGTTGCTTTTTCATCTTGAGAAAAAGAAAGATTGCTTAAAGCTATTGCTAGAAATAAACTCATAATTTTAAATATATTTTTGTTTTTCATTGTTTTTAATTTAAATTTTAAACAAAACTATAATTATAAAAATATTTTTATTTAAATTAAAAAGGGTTTTATTAACAGAGAGATGTTATTTTTTACTTTTAAAGTTAAGACAATAACAATTTAAATCTGCTTGTGTATATTTAAAGATGCAAAAGTTTTTATTGATTTATTTCATTTTTCTTTTCTCCCTCCCAATACTACTTTCTCAATCCTCAGTTTTAGAAAGAAAACTTCATACAAACTGGACTTTCCAAGAAAAAAATTCAAATAAATGGTTTCCTGCAGCTGTTCCTGGCTGTGTACATACCGATCTTATGACCAATGGTATTATTGAAGATCCTTTTTACAGATTAAACGAAAGTAAAGTACAATGGGTAGACAAAAAAGATTGGATTTATCAAAATATTTTTGAGACTAACGAAGATGAAATTGAGCTTCAAAATCATGAATTAAGATTTGAAGGACTAGATACTTATGCTAAGGTTTATTTAAACGACATTATTATTCTCGAGTCTAATAATATGCACAGAACTTATAATGTAGATGTAAAACCATTTTTAAAAAAAGGAAAAAACACACTTCGAATTGTTTTAGAATCACCTATAAAAAAAGGATTAGAACTATACAATTTACTAGACTATACTATTCCAGTTTCCGCTAACGATCAAGCAGAAAGGGGAGAAGTAGAAGGGGAAAAGCGAGTAAATGTATTTACCAGAAAAGCAGCTTACCATTATGGTTGGGATTGGGGCCCTAGACTAGTAACTTCTGGAATTTGGCGACCGGTTAGTTTAATTAGCTGGAACGACTTTAGAATTAAAGATTTTAATATTAAATATACTTTTGATAGCCTTGCTTATATTTCTGTAAATACAACAATTGAATCTTCAATAAAAACCCCCAATGCCAATATTATAATTAAACTAAATGAATCTATTGTCTATAATTCCCAATTGAATCTAGTTTTAGGAGAAAAAAAGCATGTCTCTTATTTTAAAATTGACAACCCAAAATTGTGGTGGCCCAATGGAATGGGAGAACAATATTTATATGATGTCAAGTTAGAGCTAGTAAATAAAAAGGATAAAGCTTTAGCAAATCAAAAACTAGGGCTTAGGACAATTGCTTTAGAAGTTAAAGATTCTACTCAAGCCCCCAACTTCTTTTTTAAAGTAAACGGCCTTCCCGTTTTTGTTAAAGGAGTAAATTATATTCCTCAAGATATTTTTCTTCCAAGAGTGATCAATAATGACTATATAAAATTACTATCAGCAGCAGCAGATGCCAATATGAATATGATTCGCGTTTGGGGAGGTGGTGTTTACGAAGATGACAGATTTTATGAAATTTGTGATTCTTTAGGCCTCATGGTATGGCAAGACTTTATGTTTGCATGCGCAATGTACCCAGGAGATTCTAATTTTTTAGAAAACGTTCGTTTGGAAGCAATAGACAATTACAATCGACTTAAAAAACATACTTGTATGGCTCTTTGGTGCGGCAACAACGAGAACTTAGCAGCTTGGAAACGTTGGGGTTGGGAAAACACAGCTATAAAAGAACAATCACAAGAAATAGCAGATAAAATTTGGCATGATTACGATACTCTCTTTCATCATATTTTACCAAAAGTAGTTTACGATTATCATCCAGAACATGGAGATATTAAATACAATATAGGAACAGATTATTGGGCTTCTTCACCAAGTGCAGCAGAAGGTATTCCAGAATCTTATAAAACAGGAGATACACATTATTGGGGAGTTTGGTGGGGTAAAGAGCCTTTTGAAAATTTCAACTCTAAAATATCGCCTTTTATGAGTGAATATGGCTTTCAGTCTTTTACAGAATTCTCTAGTTTTCAGAATTTTGCGAGTCTTGAAGATACAAATATGTATTCTGAAGTTATGAAATCCCACCAACGATCTAGCATTGGGAATGCAACTATTGAAGAGTATATGAGTCGAGAATTTAAAAAGCCAAAAAATTTCGAATCTCTTTTATATATAAGTCAAATTCTACAAGCAGATGGAATAAGAACAGCAATTGAAGCACATAGACGAAATAAAGCTACTTGCATGGGCTCTCTATACTGGCAATTAAACGACTGTTGGCCAGGGGCTTCTTGGTCGGGAATAGATTATTACGGCAAATGGAAAGCCCTACACTATAATGTAAAAAATGCTTTTAAGCCAGTAATTATTAGTCATGAATTTATAGATAGTAACTTACAAGTAAGTGTAGTATCAGACTTAAAGGAAGCTTTTAATGGAGAAGTTGAAATTTCGTTAATACCATTTAATGGGGATTTAATAATACAAGCTTGGAAACAGCAAGTAAGTTTAAAACCATTTGAAGCCAGTACTATTTTAACAATATTTAAAAGCGAACTTCCAAAATTTAAGAATAAGAAACAGAGCTATTTAAAATTAGTATTAAAAGAAAAAGGGAAAATAATCTCATCCAAAAATATTTACTTTTTGCCATTTAAAGATTTAGAAATAGCTAATCCCGAGATTGAGTATAAAGCAATAGTAAATAAGAAAGACCATAAAATAGATTTAATAATAACTTGTAAAAATTTTGCAAAAGGGATTAATATCACCTGTAATAGCAAAGAGAATTTTTCTGATAATTTTTTCGATTTAGATCCTGGGCAACTAAAAAAAGTTAGTATTTATTTAAACGAAAAAGAAAATTCGGAAGAAATCTTAAATTCTATAAAACTCAAGAGTCTGTGGGATGGGGTTTAAGCCCTTTACCAATTATATTTAGAATCAAAAAACACTCATTTTAGTTAATTTATAGTTTGATAAATTGTGAATCTCAATTAGAAAAATCAATTCCAAATGTTTCCCTAAAGTTCTTGATGAAGACTGTTATGATCAATATATACAATATAAAATTATCTCAATTAATAAAAATACTCTAAATTAGCTCCACAAAGAACTTTGAAAAACAAAGCAAAAAGTGATTTCTATTGAAGATTTAGCATTAGTTCCATTATACTTATTTGTTATTATCGGTGTAGCCCATTTAATAAAATCAAATAATATTAATAAGTACCCTGAATACAAATATTTTGTAAAAGGCCTTTGGTTTAAAATAATAGGCGTAAGTGCGTTTATTTTTATCTACTTGTTTTACTATGGTGGCGGTGATACTCTTGCATATTTTCGAGGGGCTAAATGTCTTGGGAATTTACTTTTGCAGGATTTTCCCAAAGGGTTGGCAATTTTGTTTAATACAAATAGTTACGATAACTCCTTAAGAAGTTTTAATTATGAAACTGGATTTCCACATTCGCATTACTTTGCTAATAAAAACACCTTTTTAGTTTGTAGGCTTTCTGCTCCTTTATATCTTTTAGGGTCTAAAAGCTTTTTAATTACTAGCTTTTTAACTAGTGTTTTTTCCTATATAGGTATTTGGAAGTTTTATCGTCTAGTTAATATTTTGTATCCTGGACATTCAAAAGCATTGGCATATATAATATTGTTTATGCCCTCTTTAGTTTTTTGGGGAGGGGGTATTATGAAGGACAGCTATATGCTTGGGGCAACTTGCTGGGTCACCTATAGTTTTTTCTATGTTTTTATAGCCCGGAAAAAAGTGTTTTGGAATGGCTTCTTTTTAGTACTAAATGTGGTTATGATATTAAATTGTAAGCCTTATTTATTAATTTCTTTAATCCCTGGTTTTTTATTTTGGGTTAATAATAGTTATTTAAAAAATATTAAAAACACACTTATAAGAGTTCTTATTTTCCCTGTGTTAATTTTAATTTTTATTGGCTCTGGAGCGTTAATTTTTAATAGTATTTCTGATTCAATGGGTGTCTATGGAAGTTTAGATGGGGCCATCAAAAAGGCGCAAATTACACAAGATGATTTACTTAGAGAATGGCATTACGGGGCGAATAATTATAAATTGGATAGAATAGATGGGTCTATTAGTGGACTATTGAGCGCTGCTCCATTAGCTACTTTTACCGCTCTTTTTAGGCCTTTGCCTTGGGAAATTGGGAGTCCAACCATGGTTGTTTCTGCTATTGAAAATACTATTTTAATTCTATTTGTTCTTTATTCCCTTATTCGAATAGGTCCCTTCAATTTTCTTAGAATAACTTTTAATGATCCTTTTTTAGTTTATTGTTTGGTTTTTTCTTTGTTTTTTGCCTTTGGTGTTGGCATAGCTGGAACCAACTTTGGGGCTTTGGTCAGATACAAAATACCGTTAATGCCTTTCTTTTTTTCTTTTATATACCTGGTAAGAAAAAAATCAGTATTTGAGAAATAAAAACATAAATCAAACTTTTTTAAAAATATTTTTTTATCCTTTAAATTCTTAATGCTTGTAAATCCTAAAGTTGAATATGAAGCAGAAATAAATGAGAAAAAGCTTAAAGTAGCTTTAAAATAAACTGTAAAATTTTGCATTTAGTTTCAAGAAAAGTAAAATTTTTATTTTACAAAGATAAAGAGCTTGCTGGATACGCTGTAATATTAACAAGGTTTATTCTAGAATAATTAATTTATAATCATTGTTTGACTCAAATTAATATCTTCGTTACACATATTTATTAATAGCATGAAAATTATAATTACTGGAGCTGCAGTGTTTATTGGTTCTAACCTAACAAAACATTACTAAATGACTGTGACAGTATTATTTTATTGGAAAAAATTATAGAAAATCAATGAAGAAAATCTTAGGGATTTCAGCGTTTTATCACGACTCAGCAGCAGCATTGACTATTGATGGTAAAGTGTTTGGAGCAGTACAGGAAGAACGTTTTACAAGAATTAAGCACACTCCTGATTTTCCAGTAAATGCAATAAAATATTGTTTGGAGGAGTCGGGATTGACTATTGATGAATTGGATGCAATTATTTTTTATGACAAGCCTTTATTAAAATTTGAACGCTTATTGGAAACTTATTATGCCTTTGCACCAAAAGGCCTTGTTTCTTTTTTGAAAGCAATACCAGTGTGGCTTAATGAAAAAATATTCTTAAAAAAGCTTATTTATGATGGATTAAATGATGTGGGAAAGTATAATAAAAGCAAATTAAAGCTTCTTTTTACAAAACATCACCTTTCTCATGCAGCTAGTGCTTTTTTTGCGTCACCTTACAAAGAGTCTGCTGTCCTTACAATAGATGGTGTGGGAGAATGGAATACTACTACAGTTGGATATGGACAAGGCAATAAAATTGAAATAAAGAGGGAGTTAAATTTCCCTCATTCTGTTGGTTTACTATATAGCGCATTTACTTATTTCCTAGGATTCACAGTCAATTCGGGTGAGTATAAATTAATGGGATTAGCTCCTTATGGTAATCCTAATTCGGAACAGACTAAAAAATATATAGAAATTATAAAAGCAAATCTTGTTAATATTAAAGAAGATGGATCCATATGGTTAGATCAGAAATACTACAATTATGCTACCGGATTAAAAATGATAAAGGAGAATAAATGGGCGAAATTATTTTCCTTTCCTAAAAGAAATCCTGAGGAAGATTTAGAACATCATCATTGTAACCTTGCAATGGCAATTCAATTTGTGACAGAAGAAATTGTTATAAATATGGCAAAGGAGGCAAAGAGAGTCACAAATTCTAAAAACCTGTGTCTTTCTGGTGGAGTTGCTTTAAACTGTGTAGCAAATGGAAAGCTACAAAAAGAGAAAATATTTGAGAATATTTATATTCAACCTGCTTCAGGAGATGCCGGTGGTTCTCTTGGTGCTGCATTGGCAGCTCACTATATGTATTTCGAAAATGACAGGATACTGGATGGAGAAAATGACAGTATGTTTGGAACATATCTCGGCCCTGATTATTCAGACAAAGAAATAATCTTGATGAACCGCAAAGTCAAGGCAATTTACACGAAAAAGAATGACTTTAAAGATCTTTCTAAGTTTATTGCTTCAAAAATTTCAGAAGGGAATGTTATAGGTTGGTTTCAAGGGAGGATGGAGTTTGGCCCAAGAGCCTTGGGGAACAGAAGTATCTTGGGGGATGCACGAAATTCTGAAATGCAGAAAAAACTTAATCTTAAAATTAAATATAGAGAAGGATTTAGACCCTTTGCTCCTTCGGTGTTAGCAGAGGATTGTGGTGATTATTTTGATTTAGACACTAAATCACCTTATATGCTTTTGGTAGCTTCAGTAAATGAAAAGAGAAGAAAATTACTACCAAATAATTTTTACGATCTTCCTTTGTGGGAGAGATTATACCATGAGCGTAGTGACATACAATCAATAACACACTTAGATTTTTCAGCTAGAGTACAAACAGTACATAAAGATATTAATCCAAGATATTGGGGTTTGATCAATGAATTCAAAAATCAAACTGGATATGGTCTAGTTGTGAACACAAGTTTTAATGTGCGTGGAGAACCTATAGTATGTAGTCCTTATGACGCGTTTAGATGTTTTATGAGCACTGAAATGGATTATTTGGTAATCAATGATTTTGTGTATTGTAAAACAGAACAACTTGAATGGGAAAACAGAGAAAAATGGAGAATCAACTTTAAAATGGACTAGTAATGAGTAAAATGAAAATAATTATAGTTAACCTTTTAATTCTTTTTGCAGGATTTTTATTACTAGAATTTTTTTTTGGTGGATGGTTTAGTGATAATAATCAATTAAGGTCGTTAAATATAATTAGAGATCAAACAATAAATTACACGACTGATTTATATAGCGAAACAGAAATAGACATAAAGTATAGTAGAGATAAATATGGGTTAAGAGGAGAGAAAACTTTAAATTCTCCTGAAAAAATAGACATTTTAACAATTGGTGGGAGTACCACCGATCAGCGCTATATTACAGAAGGAAAAACTTGGCAAGATCTATTGGAAAACTCTTTTAAAAAGGATGGCAAGGAAGTTCTAATTTCTAATGCAGGTGTTGATGGACAATCAACATTTGGGCACATCAAAAATTTTGAAATTTGGTTCCCTAAAATTCCTAATCTAAAACCAAAATATATTCTTTTTTATATAGGTATTAATGACTTTTATCTTTTAAAGAAAGGTGGATATGATGATTTAAACAACAAATCGTGGAAATCAACAATTAAAAACAACTCTGCTTTATATAGTTTACTAAGAACAACTAAGGGAATTTGGTCGTCTTATAAATCTAAGATAGGTCACCAAAAGATGAATCTTAAAGAGATTGAGTATACAAACAAAGGTTGTACAGAGAGGAAAGTTTATGAGTTGTTCAAGAAAGATTTGAACAATTTTGAAAATAGAGTGTCTGCGCTTATCAAATTTACAAAAGGATTAAATTCAACGCCAATTTTTGTTACTCAACCATCATATAAGTATAAATTTGATAATGATGGAAATATATTAGGAACAGCAACTATTGAACGGATAGATAATTACCCATATAATGGTGTTGACTATTACCATTTATTAAAGATGTTAAATCAGAGTATAAAAAACGTATCTGATGATGAAGTATTAGTGGTAGAGTTAACCTCTTTGCCTATTTGGGAAGATGTTGATTTTTATGACTATTTTCATAATACTCCACAGGGAGCTGAAAAAGTGGCAGAAGAAATTTACAAACAAATAAAAAATAGCGTCAAATAAGTATGGAAATTTTAAAGGACTTATGGCTCTTTTTGAAAGAGCGTAAAAAATTCTGGCTAGCACCAGTTATTATCATATTACTATTATTAGGAGTATTAATTATATTTGGAGGTAGTAGTGCTTTAGCTCCTTTTATTTATACCCTATTCTAAATTATGAAAGCAGTAAAAAACAACCAAATTAAAACGGTATTGACCATCTCTGTCGGTTTTGGAATTATCTTCTTATTTTCGAATTTAAGCTGGTCTTTATATACATCATTAATTGTAGGTGTTTTAGGATTATCATCCAACAAAATAGCAGGATGGTTAGACTTCTTATGGATGAAATTCTCGAAAGTTTTGAGCTTTATTGTTCCAAATATTTTATTGAGTGCCATTTTTTATCTAGTGCTGTTCCCTTTATCTTTTTTTTCTAAAATATTTGGGAACAACGACTTTCTTCAACTAAAGGGAAAAAGTGCAACACTTTGGGTAAATACATCTACTCAAAATGATAAAAATACATTTGAAAAAATGTGGTAAATTAATTTTAGAATTTCTTACAGTGTTTTAGGGTTGGATTCTAATATGAATAAAAAGAGTTTAATCATCCAGTCAAGTTCTTTTATAAAATTAAATGTACATGAGCAATGAAAAATATTTTATCTTAAAAACAAATTGCCTTAGTAAGCGATTAAATTTATGATGTTTTTAGAAATTTTTTTTTTAAAGGCTTGACTAGTTTTGCTCTTAAAGTTTCTAAATTTAAAATCGATTGATTTGGTTTATTAAGATTTAAGCGTCTTTTTAAAAAACTAGAATAATAATAAGAATCATGAGTCTTGGCAATTGAATCAATACTATACTCATTGATAAAATCTGATGATAAAATTTTTGTTAAATATTTTTTTGTTTCTTCTGCTAATAAGTCTGATTTTGAAATAACATGGAAAAGAGGTCCAGCGATTCCTAATATTTCAGTGCCACGAAAATGGCCATCAATTTCTGGCATAGTAAACGAATTATATTGGGAATTATCTCTATGGACAAATGGATAAAATTTCAAATTAGAAGTATTAAAAGCAACTAAAAGGTTTTCGAGCCCAAAACCGTGTCCGTTATCCCCAAATAGATATCTAAATGCCTGGACCTTAGCAAGATATTTTATGTCAAAACATGCCAAAGTCTTATTGATATTCTCCTCATAAATAGCTTTATTTAAACTTAAATAATTACTAGAGATTAAAGTTTTCAAAGAGTCATTAAAGCCTGTCTTTTTAATTACTTTTTTAAGTTTTTTATTCCAGAAATCTATGTCGCCTCCCGTATAGATTAAAGAATGATCGCTTTTGTGTTTAAGAACTATAAGTTCACTCTTTTTAATTTTTTTGAAATATTCTCTATTTATTCGAAATTCAAAGTAATATAGTTTTTCGGGTTTATTATTAATTCTAACATTTGTTAATATATTTTCTCCCTGGTAAATCCCCATTTTTTGAGATAAGTATTTAATTAGGTCGTGTTTTTGTCTAATTCTCCAATATAAAATTAGATTAAAACGAGACGACTCGTTAATTTTTTCATTATTAAGCATTTTAATTCCCAGGGAATAATGATCATTTTCTATATGTTGGGAAGGTGAGTTCCCGTGTAGTTTAACTAAGACATTATAGGTTTTATTTAAATATGTTAGTTTAGCTTTTTCCCACGCATTATTCTTATTTAAGTATTTTACAAATGATACATACTTTTTTGAAGAATAATCGTTGTCATATTTACTATATATTAAATCAAATTTTTGTTGAACTTTGTCTGGTATTTGCAATTTCATCTCGCTTATATTAAGAGAATTAACAACTTTTAAGTTCTCGATTCTTAATGGTTTAGTAATGTATATTCGAAGATCTTTTGAAAATAATAACGATCCTAAAAAAAATAAAAATGCCAGGGGTTTAAAATATTTTGTCATAAGACTAAATTAATATAATCTTGATAAAGATTAAATGATTTTATCTAGATTAGTACAGATGAAAGTCTTTAAATCAGTTTCTGTCTTTGCCGTTGTAACTATAATTTCAAGTGGAATATCTTTTTTACTTTTGCCCATTCTCACTAAATATTTATCAAAAGAGGACTACGGTATTCTCTCTCTTTTTGAAGAACAACGAGAAAAACAAATATTATATATAATTGCATATTTGTCTTATTGACAAATCATATATTAAGACGCATATACATAACTCTCGAAAAACGGGAAATGGAAATAGGTCATTGAAAGTTTAAAATATTTAGAATGATTAAATCAGCCTGACATCAAAAATATCACGTTTTTTAATAAATACCTCTTTGCTCATTATTGTATTTTCATAAATAATTTTATATCCCAATGCTGATATGAAATCGTAGATGACTATTAAGCTATCTCCAAAGTTTTCTATTGATTTTGGATGTAATCCTAAAATTATTTTTGGTCTAAATTGGCGTAGGGTTTTTTCACTGCCTTTTAAGACTGAATACTCTGCACCCTCAGCATCTATTTTAATTATATCAATAAATGAAATGTTTTCGGTTTTAACTAACTTATCTATGGAAATAAGTGCAACTTTAATACCAATTCTTTTATTGCTACTGTAATTAGAGGCTAAGCTATTTGAATTACACACACCAGTATCATTAATGAAAAAAGTAGTTGTACCTTCTGCATTAGATACGGCTTTATTTATTGGCCTAACGATGTTATTCATCTTATTAAAATGAATATTTTTTTGTAAAACATTAAAGGTTGCAGGCGTAGGCTCAAAAGAGTATACCTTCCCATTGCCTTTCACTATTTTACCCATCGCAATAGTGTATAAACCAATGTGAGCACCGATATCTATCACAGTCATCCCTTTAGTAATATTGTTACGTAAAAATTCCATATTATCTGTTTCGTAATTCTTAGGGAAGAAACGCGAATATTTAATTGGTAGACTAAGAGAAAATCCTGAAATGTTAACCTTTTTCCCAGTAGGATAAATAGTTTTTTCCAAAATGGAATAAATTAGATTCTTTATGGTGCCCTTTAGTTTCATCTTTATTTTTTTATAATACTACAAATTTTTATAATACTACAAAGTAATTATAAAATAGCTTATTAATAAGTTAGAAAACTAGAACTTATAAATTAATAGTATGTCAAAATATCTCAGCTTAAAATCTGCATAATCTCTCCCATAATTTATAAACTGTTTCTAATGGATCGATAACTGAAATGGATTTTGAATTAATAAATAGATAATTAAACTGAGGAGTAAATTGGAGCGTAACCAAAAAAGATTCATTTAAAAATAAATCCATTCCTAAAGACAAGTCTGTTCCTGTATTGAAATAATAATAATTAAAATTTCCTTTCATATTATTTATGGTAGGGATATAATTTCCTATAGTATCTTTTAAAAGTAATGAATGATCATATTTAGAAATTTGTTTACCATATCCCACAACAATCTCTAATCCTATATGAAAACGAGAAGCAGATAAATATCTTAATTTTTCAAAACCAAACCTTATATCAAAATAGTTGTAATTTGAAGTTGAAAGTATGTATATAATAATTGTACCGTAAGATGCTGTAGGAGAATAAATAAAATCAGTTAAATAATTTAAACTAAAACGAGTATTTAATTTGCCAAAATTTCTTTTACGAATAGAGCTTAATTTAAGATTTTGAAAAGAGTTATTGTTTAGAAAAACATTAATATTGGGCTACTATTAATTCCTAAATAGTTTTTTTAGCTTCATAAATATTGGAGATGGTATTGAATTCTATATCTTCATGAGAATAAAAAGAAACAAAAAAGAGGTTAAAAAAAAGTATTGCTTTAAAGTAAATAAGACGATGCTGGTTTTTTAACCTTAAGTTATTTAGATTAGAAAATTGAAAGTCTTTAAATCAGTCTCTGTCTTTGCCAGTGTAACTATAATCACAAGTGGAATCTCTTTTTTACTTTTGCCTATTCTCACTAAATATTTATCAAAAGAGGACTACGGCATTCTTTCTCTTTTTAACGCATCAACTCGTTTTTTTTCTATCCTAATCTCTTTAGGGATAACAAGCATATTAATGACTAAAATATTTAAAAATGATAAACTAAGTTTTTCATCATACTTAAAGACATATTATTTTTTTATGTTACTTAATTGTTTTATACTTTCAATTTTTGTAGTTATAAGCCTTTTGTTCTTTGATGATTTTTTTGGCATCCCAAAAAAAATAGCTTTATTCATTCCTTTGACATCTCTTGGGCTTCTTTTTTATGAGCTTATTCTATCAATAATGGTCTATAAGCATCAGGCTTTTAACTATGCAATTACAGCATTAAGTAAGTTTGGGCTGGAAATCTTACTAACTCTATTTTTTGTAGTTTTTCTGTTTTATAATTGGGAAGGTAGGGTAGGTGCACTAATCATAGCTATAATTTTCATTAACGTGACTTCTCTAAGATATTTAAAAAAAGAAAAACTTTTAAATGGAAAATTTGACATTACAAAATTAAAAGAAATGGTTCTATTTGGGGCGCCTTTTCTAATGTTTGACTTTTCAACAATTATTTTAAATTTATCAGACCGTTTTTTTATTGAACATTTTTTGGGGATTTCTGAAACGGGGATTTACGGAATTGGTTCATTAGTAGGGTCATTAGTTCTTATAGGCATAAATTCACTTTTAAATGTTTTTAGACCTATTATTTATGAAAAAACAAGCAGCTATGCCCAAGAAAAACCAAGTCTTAGAAAAATTTCCACTCAATACCTTATTACTCTTTTGATAATTACACTTTTTTTAGTTTTAGTTTTAAACAAAATAATTTTCTTGTACTTTATAGACGCTAAGTTCTATGCATCTCAGGAAATTGTATGGACGATTGCTTGTGGCTTTTTCTTTTGGGGGCTACACTCTTTTTATCTTTCTTATTTTATTTTTGAAAAAAAAACCAAAACTATATTTATAGTTTCTATTCTTTCAATTTCTTTAAATCTAGTTCTTAATTATATCATGATACCTAAATTTGGAGTAATAGGTGCTGGATATGCAACTTTAGCAACTTATTTTTTAGGGGGAATAATAGTATATTTACTCTTTCATTTTAAGTTAAAACCACAGCTCTTAATCAAATATAAACTTAAGAGTTAAAACGTACAGATAGGGCTTAAATTTAGTTTATGCATATATTGATTTGATAGTATTTAATTTATTGCCTTCAAAAAGATATTATAAAGTGAAAAATAGTAATTTCAATCTGGAATAAATTAAATACCATTAAGAATTTACTTTTATATTATCCTTCCAACACGACTTCAGAAGCTATGCTCTCTATCGCTTTAGCTATGAATAAAAAAGGGTATAAAACTATCTTGTTAACCACATGTGAATCAGGAGAACTACATAATTCTTTTCAAGTACATAATTTAGACAATTACAATTATTTTATACCCAAAAACACTTTCTTTATAATCAAACATATTTTTTTTCTAATACGGTTCTGTAGACGACATAATATAGACTACGTTTATTCTCACCTTCAAGCTGCCAACTTTATTGCGGTTTTAGCCCAATACTTTATTAGCGCAAAAGTATTGGTTTGTAGACATCATTCAGACTATGTTCGTTTGGGGCCTTCTAAAAATGCTCGTTTTTTTGATAAAGTCATTGGTAAATTAGCAAAGAATATAGTAGCAATTTCCGATAGAGTAAAGCGCGAAATGCAAGTAAATGAAGGAGTTAATCCTAATAAAATAATTCGAATTAATAACGCTTATGATTTTTCACTTTTTCCGCCAGTTGACAAAAAAATTAAAAACCAAATTATAACAAACTACGATTTAATGGTCAAAGACCTTGTTCTTCTTAATGTAGGCCGTATGATTCCGCTTAAGAGACAAGCTTTATTACTTAAGCTTGTTTATTTATTAAAAAAGGAAGGCTTTCAGATTAAACTTTTAATAATTGGAAGTGGGCAACAAGAGAAAGAGTTAATAAAAATTACAGAAGATTGCAAAATTACCAATGAAGTAGTATTTACAAACCAAGTTAACAACATAAGAGATTATATGGACTGCTGTGATTTACAAGTTCATTTGTCAGAATCTGAAGCAAGTAATAATGTAGTTAAAGAGTTTGCCCTATTAGGAAAACCGTCAGTAATTTGTAAAAATGTGGGTGATTTTGAAGATTACTGCACGAGCGAAAACAGTTATTTAATAAAAAAAGATTTTGATATTGTAAATTTAAAATCAATTGTTATTCAAATAATAAATAACAAACAAGAACTTAAAAGAAAAGGTGAAGAAATAAGAAAAATAATTAAATCGTTTTTTTCAATTGACACCGTAATTCCAAAGTGTTTAGATATATTTAAATAAACCTACTAATTCATGAAAATACTACTTAAATATATAGACAAGCATGGTTTTAAGGGCCTTGTTGCCTATATAAAAATGAAGATTGGTATGACTAGGGCAATTAAGATGCCTAACATTTTACATCCTATAGCTCTAAGGCCACGAACATCTGACTTGCCCACATTTGACCAGGTTTTCTTAGGTTTAGAGTATAATATAAATTTTACTTTCAAAATAGAAAGAATTATTGATGCTGGAGGAAACATTGGATTAGCAGCAATTTATTTTGCCAATAAATACCCTAACGCAAAAATTACATCTGTTGAACCTGAAAAAGATAATTTTAAAATGTGTGTAAAGAACACCAAAAACTACAACAATGTTACTCCCGTGCAAAAGGCCCTTTCTAATAGTAATGGTGAAGAATTATATATTAAAGATTCTGGTCTTGGAAGTTGGGCATTTACTACCGTATCTAAAAGAGAGGGTATTCCAGAGTCAAACAAGGTTTTAACAATTAATATAGAAGAAATACTAAATCAAAATAATTGGGATATTGTTGACATTGTAAAGATTGATATTGAAGGTGCTGAAAAAGAACTATTTGATTCCAATTTTGAAAGGTGGATACCTAGAACAAAGTGTATTATAATTGAATTACATGACAGGATGAAAAAAGGTTGTTCAAAATCTTTTTTTAAAACCATTAGTCAATATAATTTTAGTTGTGAATTAAGAGGAGAAAATTTAATTTTAATTAATTTGGAGTTTTAGTAAATGTCCAACTTAGTGTCCATAATAATCCCTTGTTATAACGCATCAAGTTATATTAAGGAAACCATAAATTCTGTATTAACTCAAACTTTCCAAAACTTTGAAATTCTTTTAATTAATGATGGATCAACAGATAATAGTTCTAGTATTATTAAAACTATAAAAGATGATAGAATCCATTTAGTGGAGCAGGAAAACCAAGGTGTGTCTTTTTCTAGAAATAAAGGAATTGCTATGGCAAAAGGGGAATTCATTGTCTTTTTAGATGCTGATGATCTTTTAGCCCCAAGTTTTTTAGAAAAAAGGATTTTCACACTTAGTAAATCAGCAGCAATTGCTTGTGCTTCGAATGTAGTTTTAGTCGATGGGAAGGGAAATAAAATTGAAGAAGATAAAAAACATTTTGCGGCGAATAAATCCTCTCAAATTTTAGAGTTTAATGATGGGATTATAACGTGTCCCTCCTCCTATCTTTTCAAAACCGAATTTTTAAAAAAACATAACCTTTCTTTTAATAAAAACTTACAAAGTAGTGCTGATAAATATTTTTTACTGGAAGTTTTAAAACAAGGAGAAATTGAGTTAATTAATGAGTCTCCAATGAATTACAGAATTTTAAATGCCTCAATGTCGCATAAAATAACTAAAAACCTTCTTAAAGATCAAATTTCTTTTTATAATGAAACAAAAACATTTTTCGAAGACAATAATCGTGTTCCTAATTCATATTATGGGAGATTAAGCTTTACAATAGCTGCAAGTGCTTATTATTCAAAAGAATACTTTACTTTTTTGAAATATTTTTGTAAATCATTTATACTGTCACCAAAGACAATAATTGCTCTATTAATGAAATAATTGATGTTCTGGATTTTGTTTATTCAAAACATCAAAGACAATTCAATATTATCAACTTTAGCCATCTGTGGTATTATACTTTCCTTGCTCATTCCCGGAACCGAATTAATTTCAATTAAAAAGGGGGTTCCACCATTATTTATAATATAGTCCATTCTAACTATTCCTTTCATCCCTAGTATTCC
>Ga0209632_10000428_pt1 | contig 43709 bp, 39 predicted proteins | sample COG_10_FD_184754 | JGI IMG/M metagenome (GOLD analysis project Ga0209632, IMG submission 184754) | Pelagic Microbial community sample from North Sea - COGITO 998_met_10 (SPAdes) (version 2) | ecosystem: Environmental > Aquatic > Marine > Neritic zone/Coastal water | place: Helgoland, sampling... | reverse complement strand
CAACAGCTGTTGCTTGCGCTTCGAATGTAATTTTAGTCGATGGGAAGGGAAATAAAATTGAAGAAGATAAAAAACATTTTGCAGCGAATAAATCCTCTCAAATACTAGAGTTTAAGGATGGGATTGTAACGTGTCCTTCCTCCTATCTTTTCAAAACAGAATTTTTAAAAAAATATAAAATTACCTTCAATAAAAACTTACAAAGTAGTGCAGATAAATATTTTTTACTTGAAGTTTTAAAACAAGGAGAAATTGAGCTAATTAATGAATCTCCAATGTATTACAGGATTTTAAATGAATCAATGTCGCATAAAATAACTAAAAACCTTCTTAAAGATCAAATTGCTTATTATAATGAAACAAAAACGTTTCTAGAAGATAATAATAGTGTAACCAATTCATATTATTCAAGATTAAGCTTTACAATAGCTGCAAGTGCTTATTATTTAAAAGAATACTATATTTTTATAAAACATTTATGTAAATCATTTTTACTTTCACCAAGAACAATGATTTTACTATTGATGAAATAATGACATTAAAAAAGAGCTGATACTTATCTATTTTAAAAAATAAAACATGATTAAAAAAATAAATTTAATTACTCTAATTCTTTCTTTAATCGTATTCTACTCTTGTAACGATCAAAGTCAAGAGAATAGCCAAGAAATAACTAAAGTTGTTAGACAAGCACCTAATGATAGACAAGTCGATAGGTTTGCAGACGTTCAAGTATTACGATATGACATTAAAGACTTTGACCAGTTATCACTTGATCAAAAAAAGTTAGTTTATTATTTATCAGAAGCTGGCCTTAGCGGAAGAGATATTATTTACGATCAGAATAATGCTTTTAATTTAGAAATAAGACACTGTTTGGAATTTATAGTTGCAAATTTCATGGGGGATAAAGAAACTGACGATTGGTATTTTTTTATGACTTATATAAAGCAAATATGGTTTGCCAATGGAATTCACCACCACTATGGAATGGAAAAATTCACTCCTAAATTTACTCAAGAATATTTTGATGGTCTTTTAAATGAAACAGGAGCTCTAATTAGTGATGAGGCTAAAAATATAATTTTTAATAGTGAAACAGATAGTAAAAGAAAAGTTAAAGACCCAACTGTTGATATGATAGTTGCTTCGGCAAATAATTTTTATGGTGAAGGGGTGACACTAAAAATGGTAGAAGAATTTTACAATATAAAAATAGATACTCTAGATCCTAGACCAATAGAATATGGATTGAATTCTTCACTGGTTTTAATCAACGATTCATTAATTGAAGATGTTTGGAAATCTGGGGGGAAGTATGGCAAAGCAATTGATAAAATAATTTATAATTTAGAACTGGCTAGTCAAGTTGCTGAAAACGAAGATCAAAAAGCAGCGCTTGATAAGCTTGTAGAGTACTATAAAACGGGAGATTTAAGAACTTGGGATGAATACTGTATTCTTTGGGCAAAGTCAACCGATGGAGATATAGACTGGATCAACGGATTTATAGAAACTTATGGAGACGCCATTGGAAAAAGAGCTTCATATGAAAGTATAGTGCAAATTACAGATTTTGAGGCTTCTAGGCAAATGCAAGTAGTTACACAAAATGCTCAGTGGTTTGAAGACAATTCTCCATTAAAAGAAAGTCACAAGAAAAAGAATGTAAAAGGAGTAAGTTATAAAGTGGTTCAAGTAGCGAGTGAATCAGGTGACGCTTCTCCGTCTACTCCAATAGGAGTTAATTTACCTAACAACAACTGGATTAGAGAAGAACACGGCTCGAAATCTGTTAGTTTAGGAAATATTATTGCTGCTTACGACAAAGCTTCTGGTCCTGGAATGTTAGAAGAATTTGCTCATGATGAAATAGAAATTGAGCTGTCTAAAAAGCATGGATATTTAGCAGGGAAACTGCATACTGCATTACATGAAGTAGTAGGTCATGCTTCTGGTCAAATAAACCAAGGAGTGGGCCAGCCATCAGAAACTTTAAAAAATTATGCAAGTACCCTAGAAGAAGCTAGAGCCGATTTAGTGGGCTTATATTATTTAATGGACTCTATGCTTATAGATTTAGGTTTGATCACCACACTGGACGTTGGAAAGGCTTCCTACGACAATTATATACGAAACGGAATGCTGGCTCAATTAATTAGAATAGACTTGGGCAATAAAATTCAAGAAGAACATATGCAAAACAGGCAACTAGTGGCTTCTTGGGCGATAGAAAAAGGAAGTAAAGAAAATGTAATAGAAAAAGTTCTTAAAGGAGATAATGTATATTATGAGATTAATGATTATGATCAACTAAGAAATCTTTTTGGAGAGCTTTTAAGGGAAATTCAAAGAATTAAATCCGAAGGAGATTATAATGCAGGTAAAGATTTGGTTGAAACTTATGGTGTTAATGTTGATCAAGAAGTTCACGCTCAAGTTTTAAAAAGAACCAAACCTTTAGATAAGGCACCTTATGGTGGATTTGTAAATCCAGTATTTAAATTACAAACTGATGGTAAAGGAGAGATTTTAGATGTAATTATAGATAATAATCAGAATTTTGTAGAGCAAATGCTTTATTATGCTAATATGTATTCTAACTTGAACTAAGTCTTAAGTAATTTAATGAGATTGCTTTTTGAAGGAATATAATTTTTCAACTATATTTTTACAAGCTCTTCCTTCTCCATATAAATTAACATTAAAATCAATATTATAAGATTGGTTTTTAAAAGCATTTTTTATTAATTTTTCATTAGCTCCTGCCAAGGTGTTAAAACCACCTTTAACCAATTCTACCCACTCTGTTTCATCTCTTAATGTTATGCATGGTTTTTTAAAAAAGAAAGCTTCTTTTTGTAAGCCCCCACTATCAGTCATTACTATTTTAGATCGCTGAAGTAAATAAACCATCTCCAGATATCCTATAGGCTCAACAATTGTTAAATTAGTTATATCAAAACTGCCTTTGTTGATGATATTTTTTGTTCTAGGGTGTAGTGGCAAAATAACTGGAGTTAATTTAGCAATAAAGTTTAATCCAGAAAGTATAGAAGATAATCTTTTATCATTATCTGTATTCTCAGCCCTATGAATAGTTGACAACACAAACTCCGCAGGGATTTTAAAATTTGGAGCTTGTTCTTTTTTTGAATAAAATATTGCAGCATCTTGCATAACGTCTCCAGATTTAAAAATGGAGATATCTAAATTCTTAAACCCTTCTTTATTTAAATTTTCAACAGCGGTTTCTGTTGGGCACAACAATAAATCTGAAATACGGTCTGTTAAAATCCTATTTATTTCTTCTGGCATAGCCATATTAAAAGATCTTAGACCTGCTTCAACATGTGCAACTTTTATATGTAATTTTTTGGCAGCTAAAGCTCCTGCTATGGTTGAGTTGGTATCTCCATAAACTAAAACCCAATCTGGATTTTCTTGAATCAATACTTTTTCAATTTTCTCAAGCATTTGACCAGTCATAGCCCCATGCCCCATATTGTTAACAGCTAAATTATATTTAGGTTTAGGAATACTCATCTGCTCAAAAAACACATCTGACATATTCTTATCAAAATGTTGACCAGTATGTAAAATAATTTCTTCAATATCTACATGATTTAAAAACTCCCTACTTAATGCACCTGCTTTAATAAATTGAGGCCTAGCTCCTAAAATTGTTATAATTTTCATTCTAATTTTTCAATAGATTACTAATTACTTCCTCTACACTTTTAAATTCATTTTCTCGCATATTTGTATCTGATGGCAGGCACAAGCATTGTGAAAATATTTTTAATAATTTAAACATTATATTTCTCTAAATAATTAATGTGATATATTCTTACTTTTTAAAAAAGCACTGTTGAAGGTCAAAAACAATATTTTAATATTTAGATATAAAGATTGATTATCCATATAGTATTTTTCAAGTTTTACTTTATCATTTAAACTAATTTCATCTCTACCATTAATTTGGGCCCAACCAGTTAGACCTGGCATTAATTTATCTACTCCAGCTTCCATACGTAATTTCATTAAATCATCTTGGTTATATAATGCTGGCCTTGGGCCTATAAAAACCATTTCTCCCTTAATAATATTAAAAAGATTTGGCAATTCGTCCAAACTTAATTTTCTAATTACTCTTCCTACTTTTAATAAATATTTTTTAGAGTTATTTAAAAGATGAGTTGCAACGTTTGGTGTTGATTTTTTCATACTTCTAAATTTATACATTTTAAAAAATGAATAATTAATACCAACTCTTTTTTGAGAAAATAAAATTGGTCCCCCATCTTCGACAAATATAAATATTGAAACCACAATAAATAAAGGGATTAAAAACAAAAACATCACTAAAGCAAAAAACCTAGTCATCCTCGAAAATAATATTTTTTGCGATTAGATGAGAAAGTTAAATTTTCATCAGAACAACGTTTCCTTTTTTTCGTCATAAGATTCAATTTTTTTATAAAACTTTTAGTATTTAACATATTTTTAAAATATTATAATTCTTTAAATTAAATATTTAATCTAACCATAAAGAAGGTTTTGACAAACTACAATTCGGTTTCCATCCGATTTTTCTTGCTTTAGAATCGTCAAATGTTAACGACGCAGTTATTTTTTTTAGTTTAAGAGAATTAAAAGGCATTTCGATCTTAAAAAAAAAGTAAATAAAATCTCCAATTTTAGCTAATACTTTTGCAAAAGTAATTGAAATATTATGAACAGTTTTATTATTAATATTTTTAGCGATTAAATGAGAAAGTTCGAAAAAAGAAGGATGACATCCATCAGTTAGATTATAAATACCTTCGTTTTTAATTAATACTGGAATAAATGAAATAATATCTTCTGCAAGAACCATTGACTTTCTTGCTCGCCCTTTATCGATATTTAAATATCTACCAGATTTAATATTATCTATCATAAATTTTAAATTACCTAAGGGATCTTTACCAATTATTAATGGAGCTCTAATTATACATATTTTTACATTATTTTTTTTACCCCATGCTATTATGTAATCTTCAGCAAGCTTTTTACTTATTCCATAAGGTGTTTTTGGGTTAGCAACATACTCTTCATTTATTAATATACCTTCATCAACACCATAAACTGCGACCGAACTAATAAAAATAAAGGATTTTGGAAGTTTTGGTATTGAATCTATGCCTTTTATTAAATTTTTAGTGCCTATAAAATTAACTTCATTAAATTCATTCACTTCTTTCTGCGTTCTAGGGACGATATGTGCTTTCCCTGCGCAATGAATTACCGTATCAAAAAAAATATTCGAAAACACAGGTACATTAGTACTTAAATCACAAATAACATTGTTATTTAATGATCTACCTACAGAACAAACAAGATTGTTGGAATTGAAATAATTATAAATTTTTGCACCTAAAAACCCTGAGGCTCCAGTAATTATAATATTTTTCATTGTTACTAATAAATTCTTTAAGTAATCCTAGCTCCAACTAATTTACAGCTTTAAAATTTAACTTATCACAAGAAAAAACTAAAACCTGAAGCTCCTAATGTTGTTTTTTTATTTTTTTAATGAGATATTGAAATATATAATTAATTATTAAAAAAAAAGATAGTAAATGATTATATCCTAAGACAATATTATAAATTTGATAATTATATTTTAGCATTTCAACTTTATTTGTGGAGATAGAATTTGATCTAACACGATAAATTGCTAGTGACTCAGACATACCCTTTGTTGTTTTTAATATCTTCATGATATTTAGCCAGAGAGCCCAATCTTGACGCTTCCTTATTTCATTCATATAAAGATTCCCTAACAATTTTCTATCATAAATTGCTGTAAGGCAACCCACATAATTATTGTTTAACATCATATTGTACGAAATTGTTTCGGGAGCATCTGTTACAGACTTAAAAGAGCCAAATTCATCTACAACATCATATGATGAATAAGTAAATTTTAAACTATGTCGATCCATAAAACTTAATTGTTTTTCAATTTTATCTATTTTCCATTGATCGTCTGAATCACAAAAAGCTATATACCTCCCTTTTGCATTTCTTATTGAGTTATTTCTAGCTAAGCCAGCACCACCATTTGACTTTAGAATAAATAATTTAATTCTAGAATCATTTTTTTGAAATGATTTAACAATATTTATTGTATTATCTTTTGAACAATCATCTGTTATCAATAACTCCCAATTTGTATATGTTTGATTTATAATAGAATTGATTGTTTCCGAAATAAATTTTTCTGAATTATATGATGGTGTTATTATTGAAACAAGTTTATTTTCTATTTTCATTTCCAAAATCAATTATACCTAATGACCGTTTTCCAGAAAATGTAGCATCCACAGCAATTTTATCACCTTTATGATTCCATCTTGGGTGCAAATCACTTCGATATTCCTCGCTAAATTTTAAAGGAGAATAATATTTACCTACAATTTTCTTAGTCTTATTATGTATATCATAAACACTTAATTCTTGAAGGCGTCTTCTATCAGGATAGGTATCAGTAACTACCAATTTATTATTATTATTGTACTGCGGATGTCCATCTGCAGAATAATCTTTTTTTGCAATTTGAACATATTTATCACATAAATCATCGAATAAAAAATACCCTTCATTTTCATTTATATCTGTACAATATGCTAAAACTTGATTTGAATTAACCCATGATAAATGTGAGACCATATTTCCTGTAGAAAAAATATGTATATTTTGACAATTTAGATCATAAGATACCAACCTAGATTCCAATCTTTTCCCTGCAGAATATGATCTAATTAAAAAGAAAAACCTATCATTATTTGGTGAAAACAAAAAATGAGTAACAAATATAAACCCTTTAGTGAATTTTCTTATTCCTAGATTTTCATTCAACTCATTAATAGATTTAAAAGATATCTTTTTATCCAATTCAATATTGTAAATTGTAAATCCCATATTATCAGGACTAGTAGTATCAAAACTCTTGTTATTCGTTTCATTAGCGTAGCCATAACCATACATACCAATATTTAGCCTTTCAAAATCATAAGAAATAGCATATACACCGTCATTACTAATTGTTCCAATTGAGAACGGAAGAGTTTTTATAAGTTCACCTTTCAAATTCATGATTTTCGAAACAGTTTCTTTCCCGTCCCAAAAATTATATATACATTCCTCTTTTTCACCTAACCATTGAAGCATTGACCCTTGTTGCCAATTCCAAGATTTTGTATTATCTAAGATTATATAATTTTCTAAATCCCCATTCTTAAAATACCCAACTTCTACTAAATCATCCTTTTTTGGAACTCCTTTAGTAGCATCACTGTATTTATGAGCTAACATATGCTTATCACTAAAAGACCAAGGTGTTTTATCATGAAATCCATAAAAATAACCCTCTCTATAGTTAATTTTATAACTTGATATAATTGCAGAAGGCTTAACAATAGAGAAAAAAAATTGATATATTCTTTTAATAAAAATCTTTAATTCTACATTATTTTTAACTGTATTATAGATTAATCTTTCAATTTTATTCATTGTTAACTCCTAACATTTCATTATATGTACTACTGGTTAGCTTACCTATTCTAGACCAATTTAAATAATCATGAACTTTACTCCATTCTTTCATATAATTATTAGCTTCTACCGCTAGTTTACCATTTTTTATAAATTCCAAGATCTTAGATTCGATATCTTCTCTTTCTAATGTTTTAAAAACTCCACCTACTTTACCAATTTCAAATATATCAGATAATCCACCTACATTTGAAACAATTGATGCTTTCTTTTCATTTAAAACAACTGATAAAACACCACTTTGCGATATCTTTCTATATGGAAAAAGTACAACATCTGACAAATTAATAAGTGAAACAAAATCAATATCACTCAAAAACTCATTAATTATATGTATATTATCAGAACTACTAACTAGCTCTAATTCCTTAATATTTCCACTTCCAGCAATAATTAAGCATACCTCCGCTCTGTTATTTAGTTCTGGTGAGTTAATCCAAGCATCTATAACTAAATCATAACCTTTATAATAATGCATCTTGCCAATTAAAAGATAAATCATCACTTTACTATCTACATTAAGTTTATGTCTCAAGTTTTGAATATTATTTTTTAAATCCTCTTCCTTTATTCTATAGTCAAGTAGACCATGATCGATAACAGAAACCTTATAACTCACATGATTAAACCTTTCTTTAAATTCATTATATGAGTTTTTACTATGAATTACTATACCATCAACTAGCAGATACATTTTATTAAAGATTGATAAATATCGATCTCCAGTATCATGCGGCAAAATGTTATGAGCTGTAAAAACTATTTTTGTTTGCGTTATTTTCTTAATAACACTGAATACTAAGACATCTAAAGAATATACTTTTAACCATTGAATATGTATAATATCTGGCTTAGTGTAAAAGACATAAAGAACTAATCTTATTTGCGAAACAAAATAACTGATTATCTGCATTATTTTATTCGAAAATTTATTGTAGGAGTATAATGGTATAAAATTAAATCTCTTATTCTTTTCAGCGTCAAACTGCTTATTACCAGCAAATAATATTTCGTATCCTTCAACATTATTTAATAAATCACGACCATATATTTCCATATTACTATATGAGTTAGGGTCTATGTACAAAAGTTTTTTTTTCACATTACAATTTTAATATATTAACTAGTTTTTCAGCTAATAATTCATCTTTATGATTATTAATAAATATATTATGCTCTTTTCCCTTATTATAATGATCTATTTCGATTTCATTAATTTGATCAAATTTACTAACTAAATAAACACTATTAGGGTATAAAATGGCCATTTCTTTAAGAAAAGCCCCAGAATTATTAGTGATTATTATTGGTTTATTTAAAGTCATAGAATCATAAAAGACACCACTAACTCTATAATTATAATTAAAAGAAATAAAGATAAAACTAGCTTTCTGTAACAGTGTTTCAAAATTATCAAAGTAAGGTTTTAACTCAATATTATCCTCATTTATTATCTCATCAGATCTTCCTACAAATTTATAAATTGACTGATTTCTTATTGCTTCACAAAAATTTTCGATTTCAATAGAGTTAGAGCTTGAACTCGGACTAAAAATGACATTATCTCTCCCTAATATTTTATTTAAATTAGAAATATTTGGATTAATTGGATGAGGTAAATAAAATAACTTATTAGAAACCTTTTTCTCTAAATAAAAAATAATGGAATTACTCAATAAAATGTGTGAAACATTATTTGAAATTAAACGAAAAAAATAAAGACTCAGCTTTCCTCTGGATAGGTTATTATGCACAAATGTATATGTCGGTACTTTTACAATATGCCAAACTAAAGAAAAAGACATATTCTCATATCCTAAAATTACAACTTTTTCGTACCTGTATTTTTTTACATAATGTTTAATAACATGTAAAATCAAAAATATTTGCTTTATTACAAAAACATATTTTGATTTATAGCTAAACATTGTATCTGGGAGAGACATAGAATTCTTAAACCCAATATTTTTCACATATGATTCGGATGACAAAAAAGTAATTTCCCCGTTTTTCCCTAATAGTTCTAGTATCTTCTTATTGAAATTAATATGACCTTTCTGTATATTAAAATCAACAACTAATATTTGGTTCATCGCTAGTATATTTAATAGACATTTTTGCTTTATTTCTTATTAATAGCTGCTCAGACAACAACAATAATATTATACCTACAAACAATCCTACAAAAACAAAATTCTTATACCCAAACCCAAAAGTTGTTAAAATATAAAAGGGAACAGAGATTGACAACCATTGAAATTGTACTTCTTTAATAAAGAAGGCCAATAAACCAATAATCGTCATGACAAACACTAGAACTACTCCAATTTTTATTAATGAGTATGAATAAAAACCATGACCTCTAGGATACTGATTTCTTGTAATTGAAGCCTCCTCATAAGCATCTTTAGCTACTAGAGTAGCAATACCATATTTATGATTTGGGTAATATTTGTATGTAAAAAACGAGCCATAACCCTTTCCTGTAATCAGGTATAAGGGAAATTCCTTAAGCTCTGCATATGAATTCATAATCTCTAACAAACGAATTTTCGGAGAAAATGGAACTTTCTCAATTTTACCAGCTATTAGTTCCTCAATTGTATCACTAACTTGACTCACCTTAAACTTAGTTTGAGATGACAGTTGGATGTAGATTTGACTTAATGTTATTGGAGCTAATAAAATAACTACTATTATAGTCATCACCAAAGTTCTCCTATGCAATTTAAAAAGAATAAAAATAGAACTTAACGAAATAAGAATAAAATTCAAAGAACTAAAGTAGCCTAAAAAAGCTATTAATAATATTGCTACAATATTAATTAGTGCTACTAATAACTTTGTTTTTCGCGAATATGTCGACAAATAAATAATTGGAATTATTCCAATTGCATGAAGCTTTGAAAACTCATCAAAGTATAAACTAGTTGGGTCACCTGGCCTTATTATAGTTGAAAAAATTATAAAAACAGGATAAACCAGCACTAAATATTTTTTTATATAATCCAAAATTTCTATAAGATTATTTTTGGAAATAGTAATAGCATAAAAAATAAAAAACAAAAAAGAAGAGAAACTAAATACATCAACAAAAAACAAGTAGTAACTATATCTATTAATAAAACCAAGGAAAATCTGAATGGGATATAACAAAAGAAATGGCAATACAAATAAAAAAATTTCTTTTCTGAATTTATTTTTTAAAACATCTTTTAAATGTAAAAAAATAAAAATGATAATAAGAAAGTACACGCTTGATAAAGGCCCAATATTTAAGGTGTACACATTAGGGAAGTTTGAATTATAAGCTCCCAATAACAGCATTGCCCAAAAATACTTATTATTACCTTTTAGTAGATGGAATGCAGAAAGAGTAAATAAACCTATCATTATTATTTCGGATATAACAATACCTGCAGAAACCATTGCAAGCATATGACCAATAAAAACAATTACAATTGGTGTAAATTTTACTCTAATTTTCATAACAATAAAATACTTAATAGAAATCTAATTATTGTTGATACTAACTAAATTATTCTAAGAATTTGATCAATATTTGAACTAACCCTCATAGGGTCAAGTCGAGTTTTATTATAACTAATTTCAGCATCTTGGTACCACTCCCAATTACTATTAAAATTTTCGAATTCTTGCAAAGAAATAGACGGATATGACAGCATTTCATCTTTGATAAAAAAATCAAATTTACGACTATACTTCAGCGGCATACATTTTATATCTAAAAAAAAAGAAATAATATAACCATGCAAACGTTCAGAATAAAAGAATTTTGATTTACTAATTATAAAAGTTCTTTTATCAAAACTTTTTTCTTTACATAATTCAACATTAATACCCTTTTCTTTCAGTTCTGTAAAAAGTTTATAATTTTCATTAAAATCTTCATTGCAAAGAGGAAGTATTCTTACTTTGGCATATAATTTATTAGAATTAATAATATTATTAATTAAAGTTTCTCTTCTTTTTGCAATCTCTTCTTCACTCAGGTAATTAGTTAAGTAATGTAAACTTATTAATAAATAGTTCTCATTTGTCTTTACAATTTCTGAATTAAATAAATAAGAAAGATCTGATCCCAAAAATAAATTCCTTCTTATTCCTATTTTTCGAAAGTATTCAAAAGTAGAAGTATCCCTTGCAGTGATAAGATTAGATATAGATAATACTAATTTTGTTTTTAATTTTCTAATACCACTAACTTTTCCTATTCCAACTCCAATAAAGCCAATTTTCTTAAGTAACAACTTTGCAATTAAAAAATATCTAATTGAAACTCCATCTTCATCGGTAAAACATGTACCACCACCCCAAAGTAGAATTTGAGAATTTTTGATAGACCTCATAAATGTTCTAATGTTTTCTAACTTAGAATTCTCAGTAAAAGTATAAACATTTACATTATTTCTGTTTTCTAAAAACGAAGGGGGTCTATTCTTAACTAGAATATTTAAACTAACGTTCTCTTTTAATAGCTCTTCTACCAATGAAAAAAGCATTAAATCGTCACCATAATTATTATACCCATAATATCCAATAATTGTTATTTTCATAATTCCCTTTTCAATTTCAGATATCTTTTGTCTGAATTTTTAAGTTCCTGATAGTCTTTAAGGTTTCGTTTTTTTATCTCCTTAGCTGGGTTACCTACAACTATTGAACATGAAGGAATATCATTAGCCACTACCGAGCCTGCTCCTATAACCGCTCCTTCTCCTATAGTAACACCTGGAAGTATTACTGCTCCAAGCCCAACCCAAACATTATCTTCAATAACTATCTTTCCGAATATATCATCTCCTCCGTATGGTATACTTTCTTTAGAATTATAATTATGGTTATATGTCCAAAGAGTAGTTCTAGGGCCAAAAATAACATTGTCGCCAATTTCAATACCACCTATAGCAGCCCAATAGGATTCAGGGCCGATATAACAATATCCTTTAAAAACAATTGAATTAAATTTCTCAAAAATAAAATTCCTTCCAATTTCTACTTTTGGATAATTCTTTTTTAAATATCTTTTGATTTTACACCTTTTATATTTTGCTATTATACTCATTTATTATAAAATTTGATTTAATTGTAAAATATAACCACCCTACTAACCTGCTAATAACAACAGTCAAAGACATTCCAATAATTCCAAATAAAGAAATTAAAATTAAACCTAATAATACTATAATTACTAATTGAACAATTCGAACTATTAATATCTGATTAGGTTTATTACTAATAAAGAAACTCTCCAAAGGTGTAAAAAACATTCCTCCAATATACACAGTAATCAACACTTGGAAAATCAGTATTGAATCAATATATTTAACCCCAAACAACAGTATTATTAAATACTTTGCGGAAAGTATTACTAAGAAAATAACAATGATTAAATGTAAATAGAATTTCTTCTGAATTTCTATTATTTTCACTAAAAACCCTATTCCTTTTTTTGATGACTCTCTAACTAATACTTTCATTACAGAGCTGGTAATAAGTGGAAAAATTAAAGCTAACGAATTAGCTACAGAATACACTCCTACTTCAAAACTACCTAATTGACTATCAATAATATAAATATCAGCCCTCATTGCCGCTATTATTAATAAATTTATTGTGCCAAGCGGTAATAAAGTCTGATAAAAATAGTTTGAGCTTATAGTTGAACTGGATTTTAAAAAGCTTACCTTATTTTTTTTAAAAATTAATGTTAATAAAAAAAGCAATACTACATAAAGCAAAAAAGAATAGTAATAAATCTCAATTGATACATTCTTTTTTAAAACTACTTCAAAAACTGTAATTATTCCGGCAATTACTACTACTTTAATAAAATTATTTAAAACATTATATATATTATACAACCTCCATTTAGCCTCAGCTTGAAATATAGATATCAAATATCTATAAATTCCAAAAAGATATGCTGCAAATGTTGCAATTTGGAATACAGAATAATATGCTCCAAAAAAGTCATGAAAAAGATTTAAAAGTACAATAAGTAGAACAAGCAGACTTGACGTAAACAATATAAACTTATTATTAATATATGCAAATACTTTCTCTCTAGCATTAGAGTCTACTTTTGAACTTAAAATTACAAGTGTATTTGAAAATCCAAATTCAAATATTGTAAATAAGATTAAAAAAGTAGCAATAAAGAAACTAATATCCCCATATTCTTCTACACTAAAATACCTGGCAAGAAATATATTTAAAACAAAACCAATAAATGCACCAATAATATTGAATACCGAAACACCAAAAACATTTTTTATTGTAGAGGAGTTTAGGATTTTAATAAATAGTCTATTCATTACAAATAATCAAAACTTGATAGATAAAAATTATTTCAAATTATCTAATCAAAACTTTTTTAAGAATTAGCCTCTTTAATAATCTAGTTTCTTAAAGTTGAGATTGGGATTTAAAATATAAATATGATAAAAAATTAATACTAACAGCATTATAAAAAACAAAAACAACCCCCCATATAAAAACACATTTTCATCACTAACTTTTGCCCCCAATTCATTAAAAGAATCAATTGTATTAACTATATTTTCCTTATCCTTAAATTGAAAATTTATTTCAACAAGTTCATTTCTAAGTTCTGTATATCTATCAAATAATTGTAGATCTATATTTTCATTTTGGTTCTTGTCTAATACAATAGTAGTCCCTAAATTTTCATTACTAAGATTTTTCTTCTCTCCAAACAACAAAGTATCAAGTTTTTGAATAGATGCTAAAACATATTTTTTTTTAATCTTTAAATTTTCAATAAATGTTTCTTTTTTATTTTTGAAATAAATATTATTTTCTACAGATTTAATAATGATTCTTTCGATTTCAATTGGGACATTTTTTGAATTTAGTTCTAAAGTAATAATGTGAAATTTATAGAAATCAAAAGGGATTTTATCTTTAAATTCACCATATGATAATGTTAGGGCAGTAACAGAATCAGCAACGTTAAGCATTCTTTGATAATTTGATAATTTTGATGATTGAGTTTTAAAAGGCTCAATCGAAATATTTTTAATGGATTTTGCTTTAGATGTATCAATACCAAATTGATAACTCAATTTTTTAAAATCTTGTTGATTTATTATGCTTTTATAATATTTAATATTTTCATAAATCTTATAAGTGCTTCCAAAATTAGGAGCTAAGGTTAGAGTAGATTTGTATGAAGGTTCATAAAAACTCTTTTCATAGATGTATCCCATTATATTTCCAATTATTAAAGCTGTTAGTAATAAAATAAAATTTTTTCTAATTATAGTTAATAAGCTAATAAATAAATTTGCAACTGAGATAAGTAGATTAATAAGTAAAACAAAAAACGAATTAGTTTTTTTGCTTAAATTAGAAAATAATGATAATAAGTCTATTTCTTCGTTATTTTTTTGTTTAGTCATTGCTTGCTATTTTTAATATTGTAAATATAGTTTTTTCCTTATTAGATTAATGGTAATATTTTACAGTTTCTAAATTACAATGCTCTTAAATTATTTTTTTTTTTATTAAGGTTTACTCAACTACATAAAAATAAACTTAATTTTTGTAATTTCTTATTTCATTTTTAATTTGTTCTACCCATTTTTCTAACCTCATCAAGGTAAGCTCTTCTTCATTGTCCTGATCAATGGGGAGGCCGTAAAAGTAGTTTTCATTTACTAAAGCCTTTGATTCTGTAAAACTATATTCTTCTCTAGGCCAATTACCAATAACCTTTCCTCCGTTAGCAATAATTACTTTAGCCAATATTCCTATTCCGTCAACAAAATATTCGTCATAGCCTATTTGGTCCCCCAACCCAAAAATCGCAACAGTTTTTTCTGTAAAGTCTATTTTTTTAAATTCATCAAAGTAATCTTCCCAATCACTTTGTAAAACACCGTCATACCAAGTTGGAACCCCTAAAATAAAAAGGGAATTGTCTATCCAATCTTTTTCAACAAGCTTATGAACCTCGGTTACTTCAACATCAAAAGAATTTAACAAATACAACAAATAAGTTTCCACTACAAAGTCTGTATTTCCAGTATCCGAACCAAATATTAATTTTAATTTCATAAAATATATTATTATGATTTTACTCTTAATATAAATGTAATTATATAAATTACTAAGACTGTAATTTTTCAGAAAGTAATTTCCTTATAAATTTAAAGTAAAAAGAAGTGAATTTCAATACCTCTTAATGGGTATTCTTTATTATAATTTATAATTTTAAAGCCTAAATATTATTACATTTAATACACTTACCTATAATTTAAATGCTATGTATTTTAATAAATTGTTGGACAGCACAGATTATGAAATTGCTTCGTATGTAAAAAAATACTTTTTAGAGAATTCTAAATACACAATTAAACTTCATGTAGGTTGTGATAGCCAAAATATTTCTAAACACACCAATTATGCAACTACAGTACTTTTTCATATTGGGAATACTGGCTGTCATTTTTTATATAATAAAGAAAGGCTACCTAAAATTGAAGATATGTGGACTAAGTTATGGGGAGAAACTACCAGGTCTGTAGAAGTTGCTAATTATTTAAGAGAGAGAGGAATAAAAGTCGACTCTATTGATTTAGATTTTAATAGTAACGAGAATTATCAATCCAACAAATTAGTTTCAGCGTCTGTTGGATTTGTTGAATCAATGGGATTTACAGCCAATGTCAAGCCAACTATTCTTCCTGCAATTTCTGCGGCTGATATGATGTGTTGAAAGTTTTTATTTAAATCACACGAAAAAAGACTGGAGAAGTGGAATCTGAATCTTTTTATCTCCATCTTTTGTTGGAGTTTTCATCATTTATTTGTTTTGAAACCATAGATAAACCGCTTTTTTCCCCTTGGGATACTTTAAAATAATTTCTTTCTTCTATTCACATGATTTATTGTTAAACAACTAAAGTTTTAAAGGACTAAAAAAAGCCTCAAGGAATTTATCCAAGAGGCTTTAAAAATAAATCTAAAAGGTTTATTTCTTGAAAGACAGGACTAAAAATGAAACATTAAGTAAAAATTTGCAGAGGGATTAACTGTTCCCCATGAGTTCGATGTACTCGTAGGGCTTTCCACTTCATACTTTTCTTCAGCAACATCAACATTCCATTCTTCATATTGGTATCTTGATTGACCAGTTTTAGTATATATGTAATTATAACCAAGTTCAGCGCCAAGTGATAATTTTGGAAATATAAAACATTCTAATCCAAATAAACCACCAATACCAAAACCCATAGTTTGACCATCATAGTCTACAAGAATTCTTGAGTCGCCAGCTAAAACGTTGGTTCCAAAATCAGATGTTGATGGTGTTGGGTTCAGTTCTGAGAAAGGATTTCCATAAGAGTACTCAGTTCTTGAATTTTGCAACATAAAAAAGACATTCCCACCATAGTAGCCTTGAATACGAGATTTTCCTCTTCTCATTTCATAGCCTACTCCCAAAATAAAAGTTGATGATATCGAACGCTCCATATCTTCAGAATTAGCGTTACTGAGGGGGTCAGCAAAAATTGCAGCATCGTCTTGAATATAGAGTTTATTTTGATTATCTGTTCCACCATATTCTAAAGTAGCTCTAACTGCTGTTTTATCAGTTAAGAAATATTTTGCAAATAAATGATTAGGAGGTGATGACAATTGTGGGTTAGACATAAAGTTTGCATTTGGTGACGCATTCCCAGTGTTCCCATTAAAAATGTTTCCTAAATAGTTAAAAATAGGACTCATAGATAATCCAACAGCAAAATCCCCTTTTTCAGGAAAAACATTAAATCCATTTTTACTCTGAAAAGTTGAATTTTCGGATTCAGTACTATCTTCTTGTGCTAAAAACAAATTAAAAGAAGAAAATAAAAATAATAATAAAATAATTTTTTTCATATTTAAAATTTTAATGAACGAATTAATTATAAATAAAGTCTAGATATTTATTTTCTCCTGTGTGTAATGTTTTAGTTGCAGGAACTGCTAAATATCTTTTTGAATTAGATGAAGATGAATACCAGTCTTTTAGCCATTGACCAAATATATCATAAGAAGTAGAATCATATCCCCAAGTTATTTTACTCGCAGTAAACTCATCAAATGAAATATTAACATCAACACCTTCAGTTGTGGTAGGAATATTTATTGAATAAGTACCATTTGCAGTTACAGTAGTAACGAATCTCAACATCTCACCAGCTGGAGCATCAGAATTGTAAGCAGTTTTAAGGACTCTAAAGTGAATCTCTGTTCCTTCAGGAGCATGCTCTAAAGTATCGCTGAGATTCATAAAAGTATAATTTGGATCCTGAGAATTTTGATCTATGACAACGACTTTGTCAAGAGCTAAGTCGACATATGCCTGCCCACTTAAATTTGCAGTATTTGAAGTGTTAAGAGTAACAGGAGAAGATTCTTCTATTTTCTCACAACTGATGAAAATGATAGCAATTGTTATTAGAAAAACTGGAATAGTATTGATAATTTTCTTTTTCATTTTAATTAATTTTAAATTTACTCATCTAATTTAAGAAATTATTTTAACGGCATTACATTTATTATGTGAGTTTACATAAATTAACCTATTTATAAATTCATTTTTTAGGCATTATTTTAGGACATATCTTATTGTTGTTCTTGATCTTTGCTCAATTAGAATTTCTTGGTCTTTTAATGATTTTGGGATATCGAGATTCTTAAAATTCCTAATTGTAAGAAGATTTACTTTGTCATTATATTTTACAATATAATTCTTCTGTAATTCTGCAACTAGAACTAATAAGTTCTTATTTGAAATTATCCCACATACTGAAAAACTTAAAGCAGAATTCTGCATTAAATGAACTTTTAACCCAGTTTTTGAAAATATTGAAAATATTTCACTTATATGCTCTTCAAAAATAAATGAATAATCTCTAGTACTAATAGAAAGCAAAATTTGATTTGGTTTATAGATTAGTGAAGTGATTTTTTTTTCTTTTTCAACAATAGCCCTAATTGAACTTCCAGGATTATTTGTATTAATGAATGATCTAATAGAAAGAGGAATATTTTTATTTTCTAAAGGCTTTATTGTATTTTGGTGAATTACAGAAGCTCCAAGGTAAGAAAGTTCAATTGCTTCTTTAAATGAGATACTTTTCAGGACCTTTGTCTTTTTAAAATGTTTAGGATCAGCATTTAGCAACCCATCTACGTCTTTCCAAATAATGACTTCTTTAGAATCCAAGCACCAGGCAAAAATTGCTGCTGTGAAATCACTTCCTTCTCTGCCCAGTGTAGTTGTTTCTCCCATCTGGTTAGCACCTATAAAACCTTGTGAAACATATGTTATATTTTGATCAATAATACTATTCATTTCATTATTAGTTGCCTCCCAATTAATTTTAGATTCTATGTATTGGTCTGAAGTTTTTATCAGGGTTCTTACATCTATCCATTGATTTTTTAACCCCTCTTTTTTTAAATAGGTAGAAATAATTAATGTAGAGAAGAGCTCTCCAAAAGAAACAATTTTGGAGTAAGATAATTCATCATTTTTTTTCGACTCTTTAGAAACAAAGAGCAGTAATTCTTGGGTTAATTTTTTGAAAAAACTGAAAAATTCATAGTCTGAATTTAATCCTAATTCTTCAATTATTGATTTATGAAATTCTATAGATTCATTAGCTTTTTTAATTGCATCATTTGAATTTTTTTTGACAAAAGATCTCCAAACACCTTCAAGTTCGTTAGTTGTTTTATCAATAGCTGAAACTATAATAATAAGACTTTCTTTATAGGAAAAAACTATATTTTTAAGATTGATAATTGCCTTTGCATTTTTTACAGATGCTCCTCCAAATTTGAAAACTTTACTCAATTTAATTTATTTATTATTAAAGTTAAGATTTATTATATAATTAAGATTTAAGGTAAAATTCTATTTTGATTAACGATATTTTCAAAATGAAATTACTATTTAAATATGTTTTTTTTAAAATATTTAATCAGAGAAATAATTTTTAGGTTTATACATTCCAAAATTAGATATTTGTAAAAAATTTAAAATGAAGAATGTTACAGTTGGAGAATTCATAGCTGAGTCACAAAATAATTTTCCAGGATCTACAGGTGAATTATCTAAAATCCTAAGTTCAATAAAGCTTGCTTCAAAAATTGTTAGTCATCAAATTAATAAAGCTGGCTTGGCCAAAGAAATTTTAGGTTCTTCTGGAAGAGAAAATATTCAAGGAGAAGATCAGCAAAAATTAGATATTTTTGCGAACGATTCTTTTATAAATGCGCTTTCTGCAAGAGGAGTGATCTGTGGAGTAGCATCTGAAGAAAATGATTCATTTGTTGAGTTTAATAGTATTGTTAATAATGATGCTAAATATGTTGTTTTAATTGATCCTCTTGACGGCTCTTCTAATATTGACGTTAATGTTTCAGTTGGATCAATTTTTAGTGTTTATAAAAGAATAACTGATAAAGGTTCAAATGTTGATATTAAAGATTTTTTGCAACCAGGTAATAGGCAAGTCGCTTCTGGTTATATTATTTACGGATCGTCAACAATGCTCGTTTACACTACAGGAAAAGGGGTAAATGGCTTTACTTTTGATCCAAGTATAGGGGTATTCTTTTTGTCTCATCCAGATATGAAAACGCCCAACGATGGAACAATATATTCAGTCAATGAAGGAAATTTGAATTATTTTAAAAAACCAGTTGCTGATTATATTAAATATTGTCAATCTAGCAACAAAGATCAATTCAAAACAGCATACAGTTCTAGATATATAGGTTCGTTAGTAGCGGATTTTCATAGAAACTTAATTAAAGGGGGAATATATTTATATCCTTCAACGGGAACTAATCCCAATGGAAAACTGAGATTGACCTATGAATGCGCACCGCTTGCATTTTTAATTGAACAAGCTGGTGGAAGAGCTATTTCAGAAAACCAAAGAATAATGGATATTGTTCCCACTGAATTGCATCAAAGAGTACCATTTTTCGTAGGATCTAAAAACATGATTGATCATTTAGAAGAAAATTTAGAAAGTGAGTCTAGATCAATTTAAAAGAAGAATATCTTCTTCAAATACATTTTTAAAAATTTCGAATATATGGGGCAATGACTCATCAATATCCTTAAAAAACACTTCTGGGTCATACATTTCTTTTTTAAGCCACTGCATTATTCAAGAAAATAATGGAAGTCATCTCTTTATTTTTTCTGATAAAGAAGAGGCGCTTTATTTTTTTAACGATTTAGAAAGCTTATTTAAAAAGGAAAGAGGAACTACTTTACTATTTTACCCAGCATCATATCGAAGGCCTTATCAAATAATGGATTCGGATCCTACGAGCATACTTCAAAGAACAGAAGTAATTGATTCGCTAAGTAAGCAAAGAAAAAAACTAATTATTGTTACTTATCCAGAAGCAATTATTGAAAAAGTCATTGCAAAAAAAAGCTTTGAAGAAAATAATATAACAATTTCAACAGGAGAAGATTTAGAACTTGATTTAATTAATGAAATATTAATAGAACTTGATTTTGAAAAAGTGGACCACGTATACGAACCCGGTCAATTTGCTGTAAGAGGTGGAATAATTGATGTATTTTCTTTTAATCATGAATTCCCTTATAGAATTGAGCTTTTTGGAAATGAGATAGAGTCTATAAGAGAGTTTGACCCTGTAACTCAGCTTTCTGTAACTACTTTAAATAAGATAAAAATAGTTCCCAATATAAATAATTCAGCACTATCAAAAGATCGAGTTTCATTTCTAGATCATCTTTCTAAAAACACAGTTTTATGGGCTAAAGATTTAGAAATTGCTCAAAAGAAAATGGATCAAGGGTTTGAAATAGCAAATAAATTATTTGACAAAATAAAAGAAAAAAAAGACCTACTTCTCCCAATTGAAATGTATTTATCACCACTAGAATTTTTATCTAAAATAAGTGAATATTCATCAATAGAGTGGAATAGGACTATTAATCAAAATAATACGGTAGTTATAGATTGTAATACGATTGATCAACCTAATTTTAATAAGAATTTAGATACTTTAGTAAGCAAGTTACAAGAGCTTAAAGATGATGAGTATTCAATTTTTATTTGTTCGGACCAGGACTCACAAATAAAGAGACTAAGGGGGATTTTTATAGAGTTAGAAAAAGATTCTTTATGCAGTTTTATACCAATTGGAATACATCAAGGATTTATCGACCATAACGAAAAAATTGTTGTTTTCACAGACCATCAAATTTTTGAAAGATATCATAGATTTCATTCTAGGAAGAGTGTTTCTAAGTCCAAGGAAACCTTTACACTTAAAGAAATATATGATCTACAGAAAGGTGATTTTGTAGTTCATATTGATCACGGAGTTGGAGAATTTTCAGGATTAGAAAAAATTGATGTTCAAGGTAAGGAACAAGAAGCCATTAGATTAATTTATAAAGGAGGAGATATTCTTTATGTAAGTATTCACTCTCTCCATAGAATCACAAAGTTTTCAGGCAAAGAGGGAACTAAACCTTCTTTAAATAAACTAGGTTCACCAGCTTGGTCTTTGGCAAAGCAAAAGGCTAAGAAAAAAATTAAAGAAGTTGCTTTTGACTTAATACAATTGTATGCTAAAAGAAGAATGCAATCTGGATTTGAATTTCAACCAGATACTTACTTACAAAACGAGTTAGAAGCCTCTTTTATTTATGAAGACACTCCAGATCAACTTGTCTCTACATCAGCTGTAAAATTAGACATGGAAAAACCCCATCCAATGGATAGATTAATTTGTGGAGATGTTGGTTTTGGCAAAACAGAGATTGCCATTAGAGCAGCTTTTAAAGCAGTTGCCGATAATAAACAAGTAGCTGTCCTTGTCCCTACCACAGTACTTGCTTTTCAGCATTTTAGAACCTTTTCGGACAGGCTGAAAGACTTCCCATGTAACGTGGACTATATTAACAGATTTAAATCTACTAAGAACACTAAAACTACTCTTGAAGAATTAAAAAATGGTAAAATTGATATATTAATTGGGACACATAAATTAATAGGAAAAGATGTAATTTTTAAAGATTTGGGACTTTTAATTATTGATGAAGAGCAAAAATTTGGAGTAGGTGTAAAAGATCAGCTCAAAAATATTAAAGTTAACGTAGACACCTTGACTTTAACAGCAACACCAATTCCCAGAACCTTACAATTTAGTTTAATGAATGCAAGAGATCTCTCAATTATAAATACCCCTCCACCTAATAGATTTCCAGTAGAAACCACTGTACAATCTTTTTCAGAAGAGACTATTAGAGATTCAATAAATTATGAACTCGAAAGAGAGGGCCAAGTTTTTTTTGTACATAATAGAGTACAAAACATTAATGAAATTGCAGGGATGATTAGCCGATTATGCCCCAATGCAAGAATCGCAGTTGGCCATGGCCAAATGGAAGGCAAGAAATTAGAGGCAATTATACTAGATTTTATGGATGGATTATATGATGTCTTAGTTGCAACTACTATAATTGAATCTGGTATTGACATTCCAAATGCCAATACCATTATTATAAATAATGCCAATCATTTTGGGTTAAGTGATCTTCATCAGTTAAGAGGAAGGGTAGGAAGATCAAATAAGAAAGCATTTGCATATTTATTTACTCCACCCCCTCAACATTTATCTTCAGAAGCAAGGAAAAGGTTACATGCAATAGAACAATTTTCGGATTTGGGTAGCGGGTTTAATATTGCAATGAGAGATTTAGATATTAGAGGAGCCGGAGATCTATTGGGAGCAAATCAAAGTGGTTTTATCAACGATATTGGCTTTGATACTTATCAAAAAATTTTGGATGAAGCAATACTTGAGCTTAAAGAAAATGAATTTAAATCAGTTTTTTCTAAAGAATTAGAGCATAGAGATTTTGTAAAAGAATGTATTATAGAAACAGATTTATCTTTAGTTATACCAGATGATTATGTAAATGATATTAACGAAAGATTATCACTATACAAGAGACTAGATCAATTAACTTTTGAAGAGGCCAGTAATTCATTTACAAATGAGTTACATGATAGATTTGGAACAATACCAATTCAAACATCTGAACTAATTAAAACTTTAAGCCTTAGGGAACAAGCAAAAAAAATAGGATTTGAAAAGTTGGTGATAAAACAAAATAAACTTGTAGGTAAATTTACTACTGCTCACCCTAATTATTTTGAATCTAGTACTTTTTCTAAAGTTTTAAGCTTTGTCCAAAGCAACAAAAATGGGGTTCATTTAAAAGAAAAAAATAACAGTTTAATTTTAACATTTGAAAATGTCAATAGTATTGAAATAGCAAATAAAAAATTAAAAGAAATAATTAGTTAAGATTTAATTTCAAAATCATCCATAAATTTAGTAGTAAAATCACCTTTAATAAACTTTTCATTCTCTAATAATTGCTGGTGAAAAGGGATGGTAGTTTTAACTCCTTCAATAATGTACTCATCTAAAGCTCTTTTCATTTTTTGAATAGCCTCTTCTCTAGTTTGGGCAACTGTTATTAGCTTAGAAATCATAGAATCATAATACGGAGGAATTATATAATTTGCATAAACATGAGTATCAATGCGAATACCGTGTCCTCCAGGCGAGTGATAATTAGTAATTTTCCCAGGTGAAGGAATGAAATTTTTATGTGGATCTTCTGCATTAATTCTACATTGAATGGAATGCATTTGAGGAAAATAATCTTTCCCTGATATTTTTTCACCAAAGGCAATTTTAACTTGCTCCTTAATTAAATCATGATTTATAACCTCTTCGGTGATAGTGTGCTCTACTTGAATTCGAGTATTCATCTCCATAAAGTAAAAGTTCCGAAATTTATCTACTAAAAATTCAACGGTCCCCACTCCTTCATATTTTACGGCTTTTGCAGCTTTTTTAGCTGCTTTCCCCATTTTAGTTCTTAAATCTGTAGTCATGAATGGAGACGGAGTTTCTTCAACTAATTTTTGATGTCTTCTTTGAATGGAACAATCTCTTTCAGAAAGGTGACAAACATTCCCAAATTGATCTGCAGCTATTTGAATTTCAATATGTCTTGGCTCTTCAATAAATTTTTCCATATACATGCCATCATTTCCAAATGCGGCAGCAGCTTCAGTTCTTGCAGATGACCATCCTTCTACTAACTGATTGTCATTCCAGCATAGTCTCATTCCTTTCCCGCCACCACCTGCAGTAGCTTTTAGCATTACGGGATAAGTAATTTTATTAGCAATTTTTTTTGCTTCTTTAAGATCTTTAATAATACCAACTGAACCAGGAACTGTTGGAACTTTTGCATTTCTCATTGTTTCTTTTGCAGACGCTTTGTCTCCCATAGAATCTATCTGTTCGGGTAATGCACCTATGAACTTAATTTCATGTTCTTGACAGATTCTAGAAAAGTTTGAATTTTCTGAAAGGAATCCATAACCTGGGTGAATCGCATCGGCATTTGTAATTTCAGCAGCAGATATAATATTAGGTATTTTTAAATAAGAGTCTTTGCTTGAAGGAGGGCCAACACAAACTGCTTCGTCTGCAAATTTAACATGTAAACTATCTTTATCAGCAGTAGAATAAACAGCTACTGTCTTAATCCCCATTTCTTTACAAGTCCTTATAACACGTAAAGCTATTTCACCTCGATTGGCAATCAGAATTTTTTTGAACATAATTAAAGGGGGTCTTTAAATATTAGGATCTATAAGAAATAGAGGTTGGTCAAATTCTATAGGGGAAACATCATCCACTAATATTTTTACAATTTTACCAGAAACTTCAGACTCAATTTCATTGAATAATTTCATTGCCTCAATTATACATAGCGTATCACCAGGCTTAATTATCGATCCCACTTCAACAAAAGGCGGTTTTTCTGGTGCTGAAGAACGATAAAAAGTTCCAATCATTTGTGCTTTAATCGTAACCAAATTACTGTCTTCTTTAGTTTCCTCCTTTTTTTCAGGCTTGGTAACCTCAGCGATTACTTGTTGTTGAACCATTGGAGAAGGCATTGCTCCTACAGGACTAATCTGTTGCACAATTTTAGTTTCTTCTTTAAAATTGGTTTTTTTCTTAGCCATATAATCTGACTTTATGACAAGCTTAAAATCTTTTTTCTCAATCTCTACTTCGTTAACACCAGCCTTGGCGACGAATTTTATTAAATCTTGAATTTCGTTAATGTTCATATTTAATGCATTAAATAATATGTAAATCTAAAATAAAAATGATTTAAACAGCGATTATAAATGTTAATATGCCCATTTTAAGTAAACGCTCCCCCATGTGAACCCTCCGCCAAATGCAGCTAAGACAATATTATCTCCTTTTTTAAGCTTATTTTCCCAATCCCATAGACATAAGGGAATTGTTGCAGCAGTAGTGTTGCCATATTTGTTAATATTGATCATTACCTTATCTTTAGTTAATCCCATTCTGTTAGCAGTAGCGTCAATAATCCTTAGGTTTGCTTGATGAGGGACTAACCAATCTACATCATTTCCTGTAAGATTATTCCTTTCCATTATTTCTGCTGATACATCTGCCATGTTTGTTACTGCAAACTTAAAAACAGATTTTCCTTCTTGGTACATGTAAGTGTTTGGGTCTCCAACATTTTCGTTAGTTATTGGATAGGCAGATCCACCATATTTTTGAATAAGCAAATCTTTTCCAGATCCATCAACTTTTAAAATAGAATCCAAAATTCCATGACCTTCCTCATTAGGCTCTAAAAGAACCCCTGCGCAACCATCTCCAAATAAAATACAAGTATTTCTGTCTTCATAATTAACAATTGAAGACATTATATCAGCGCCTAAAACAATTACTTTTTTATATTTTCCGCTCTCAATAAATTGTTGACCTGTGATTAAAGTAAATAAAAAACCAGAACAAGCGGCACTTAAATCAAACCCCCATGCGTTAGTTGCTCCACTTTTTTCACAAATGATATTTGAGGAACTTGGAAAACGATGATCTGGAGTTATAGTTCCAACAATTATCATGTCTATTTCAAGTGGAGAAATCCCTCTTTTTTTACAAATTTCTTTTACAACATCACTTCCCATATCAGAAAGTGTTTCACCACCGGATACAATTCTTCTTTCTTCAATTCCAGTTCTTGAAACAATCCACTCATCATTAGTATCAACCATTTTTTCTAAATCCTTATTTGTAAGAATTTTTTCAGGGACGAAACCATGCACACAAGTAATAGCAGCATTTATATTATTCATTTAAAAGCTTTTTTAATTTTAGAATTAAGTTTAGAATTAATTAGGTCTTTTCCAAGTAAAATCATATTTTTAATAGCATTTTCATTGCTAATTCCATGACCAATTAGAACATTGCCATCTACTCCTAAAACCGGAGTTCCACCATATATTTCATAATTAAATCTATCAAAATAAGGATCATAAAGTTTTTTTTGATCGATTAAGGTGTAAAAAGATTCCGCTAATTTAAGCACCACATTTCCAGTGAATCCATCGCAAACAACAACATCGGCCTTGTCATTAAAAAGGTCTCTGCCTTCAATATTACCAATAAAATTAATATCATCATTATCCTCTAAAAGTCGATAGGTTGCTTGAGTAAGTAAATTTCCTTTTCCTCTTTCCTCTCCAATATTTAAAAGCCCAACTTTTGGATTTTTGATATTATATACATTTTCAGCAAAAAGACTCCCTAAAATAGCAAATTGAAATAATACGTCAGGCTTACAATCTGCGTTAACACCTACGTCTAAAATTAATCCTACTCCACCATTCTTTTTAGGCAAAACAGATGTTATACTAGGTCTTATAACACCCTTGATTGGCCCAATTGAAAACATGCTGCCTACTAACATAGCCCCAGAATTTCCAGCGCTGGAAAAGACATCAATTTCTTTGTATTTAAGAGCTTTGAATCCGATTGAAATACTATTATTGGGTTTTTTTCGAAGTGCTTTTGTAGCATGTTCGTTCATGGTAATAACTTCATCAGCATGAATGAATTCAAATACAGAAGAATCTATATTATTATTTAATAGCCAACTTTTAGCTATATTTTCATCTCCTACTAAAACTATTTTTTCATTTTTTTTTAGTTCTTTAGTAGCTAGATAAGCACCATTTAAGGTAGCATCAGGCGAGTTATCTCCGCCCATAATATCTAATCCAATTTTCAAAAAATCAGATTAAGCTACCGATTCTTTTTCCATAACGACTTTTCCTTTATAATAAAGTTTACCTTCTGACCAATGAGCTCTATGGTACAAATGAGTTTCGCCTGTTGTTGGACAAGTAGCAAGTTGTGGAGTAGATGCTTTGTAATGAGTTCTTCTTTTGTCTCTCCTTGTTTTAGACTGTTTACGTTTTGGATGTGCCATAATTTTATTTAAAATATTTTAATTTTCTTTCTTAAAAGCTTTAAGTTTTTCCCATCTCGGGTCAAATTCTGAATCGGAATCTCTTTTTAAATACTGTTCCATTAATTTAACTTGCTTGGGATTACATTCATTTTTTTTATGAACAACTTTCTTAGGGAAGTTAAGTAAAAAATGCTCGTAGAAAAGATGGCTGATATTATATTCATAACTTTCTTCTGGGAGATAAATAATATCATCTTTTATAATTTCTTCATTCTGATAAAGGAATTTAATTAAGCAATTAAACTCGTAATTAAAATCAATCGATACAAGATCTAAACATCTATCACAACCAACATTAGTATTTCCTTGATAATGAAATCTCAAGTCCATCACTGAATTTTCTTTTCTAAAATCTAATGCTAAATTTATGCTACAAAATTCGTAACGGGGATAATTAAAAGCTTCAAAGAACGAGTTTTCTATTTTAAAGTTGAAAAAATTAGATCCAAGCTTAAGACTTGAAAATGGAATACAAAATTCTTTTAATTCTTCCATTACTTTAAATAGCTTGCGAATTTAGGTATAATGACCTTAAGAAAAAAACTTTATTGAAAATTGATGAATTTTTCTGGGTTTATGGGATAGCCATTATGCCAAAGTTCAAAATGTAAATGAGGTCCTGTTGAATGCTCCCCACTGTTGCCAACAATTGAGATTGGCTCTCCGGCATCTACATATTCACCAATTTTTTTTAAAACCTCAGAATTATGCTTGTAAATAGAAAGTAAATTGTTTTTGTGTTGAATATGTACTACATGCCCATCTGTTGGTGACCAATTTTGATAAACAATAGTTCCTTTTAAGATTGCAACAACTGCTTCATTTTTTGGAGCAATAATATCCACACCAAAATGTCCTGAAGAAATATTCATTGCATTTGTTAGTTCCCCAATTATAGGTGGGAAAAGTAGTATTTCTGGAAGCACATCTTTTTTAAGAGCACCACCAGGAATAATATCTATGTCATATTTTTCTCTTTTATTTACTTTTTCTCTAATAGTTTTTTCTGAAACTGAGAGCACATTTTCACTATTAGCTTTTTTAGGTTTAAATTCTCTAAAAATGGTATCACGACTATTAGGGCTATCTCCTCTAAGAATTTTTTGAATATTATTAATGTATTGTTCTTCTTTCTCAGTTTTTACAATTAAATCATTCAATTTTTGATCTATGGCAATATGATTATCTATTAACTCCTTTTGATCAGTCGGACTAGGGTAACCAGAAATTAAAGTTTTAAGAGAAGTATAGGAGATTAATAAAAAACCACCCAATGAAAATACAATAACAGAGAATAAAAAAAGTATAAATAAAGAAAATTTTGAAGTTGTGAAATTTCTTTTTTCTTCAAAACTCTCCTCATCTAGAATAACAATCCTTCTTTTTTGTTGAATGGTTTTAAGCCAGTTCTTAAATCTTGATTCAGATTGTTTTGTTTTTTTCATTTTATAATAATTATACAAATATCTTAAAATATATTTACTCAATAAATATCTAATACAATAAGTTCATTAGATTGTAGTTAATATTGCAGAGATAAAATTTTAATGAGAATATTTAAATCTTGTATTTTAATAATAATTGCTGTTTTAACGTTACAATGCTCAACAGAAAAAAACACAACGATACATAGAGGATTTCATAACTTACATGCAAAGTATAATGGATATTTTAATGCAAATGAAATTATAAAAGAAACCTACAATGAGTTTCTAAATTCCAGAAAAGAAAATTACAATTCTATTTTACCAGTTTTCCCAACACCTAACGAAGTGGAATCTAAAAGTTGGTATGCTCCTATGGATACAGCCTATAGAAAATGCGAATTAGTTATTTATAAACATAGAATGCCACATGCTAAAAAGGGAAGGAACAGGAGCAAAGAATGGTGCAAATATATAGACGATAATTGGATGACTATGGGGAAAACAAGATACTTTAAGAAAGATTTCCCAAAAGCATTGAAAATTTTTCAATATGTTGAAAAGCATTATAAAATTGAAGACAATTTTTACAAAAGTATTTTTTGGCAGGCAAAAGTTTTAATCGAAATGAAAGCGTATGATGAGGCAGAAGATATATTACTTAACATATTGACTAAAAATGAAGAACAATTAAAAAATCTTAAAAAAGATAGTAAGCTCAAATTAAAAGACAAATTAATATTAGCTTTAAATTATGAAAATAGGATTGATTACTTAGAAAATAAAGAGCCCTTAATTTCAAATCAAATCTTAAGTCAAGTTTATCCAACATTAGCAGACCTTTACATTAAAAGTGACTTTACTAAAAAAGCAATTGAAAATCTTGAAACTGCGATAGAAGACAAGCAAAAAAAGAAATTTAAAACTAGATTAATTTTCATTTTAGCGCAGCTCTACCACGCAGAAAATAATTACAAGGCGTCTGTTTATTATCAACAAGTTGTAGAAAGAAACCCTGAATACGAAATGGCCTTCCAAGCCAAAATAAACAGAGCACTTTCATTTAGTGGAGATGATTCAAAGTCTATTAAGGCTCAATTACTAAAAATGCTTAAAGATGACAAAAACATTGAATTTTTTGATCAGATCTATTATGCATTGGCCGAAATTGAGTTTAAAAATAAAAATGATGAACTGGGGAAGCAGCAACTTCAAAAATCTATTAATCTAAGCGTTAGTAATCTTCCTCAAAAAATAAAATCTATGAAAAGAATGGGAGATTTGTATTTTGATAAGTCACAATATATTAAATCATATTTTTATTATGATTCGATTAAACAAATTCCGCTGAATGACTATAAATTTAAAGATCTAGTAGAAAAAAAACATAAACTTTTAAGTACAATTTTTATTAATAGAGCTACAATTGATGTAAATGATAGCATAATTGCCATATGCTCCTTAGACCCAAAAGAAAGAAGAGATAAAATTTATCAAGCGGTAGACTTAGTGATAGCTAAAAGATCAAAAAACTCAGAATCTTCTCTATTAGCATCAAGTAGTTTAAATAAAAATCCAACTAACATTACATCAAGTCAATCTTTTTTTATTTGGGATCAATCCTCCCTTAACAGAGGGAAAATTGAATTTAACAAAAAATGGGGTAAAATGAGGTTAGAAGATAATTGGAGAAGGTCTTCTAAAAGTAATACGTTTTTTGATGAAACTGAGGCCAGTGAATCTGACTTTTCAAATACCGACTTATTTGACGAGCTTTCTCAAAACTTGCCATGTGATAATGATGAATTATTAAGCTCGATGAGTGATTCAATTTTAACCTCACTTTTTAATTTAGGACTAATCCACCACTATGAAACTAAAAATCTAGAACGATCTGCAAAATATTTTAAAAGGATTGCAGATAATTTTCAACCTAAGATTCAATCAATTGCTTCAATTTACGAGTTATATACTATTTACAAAGAATTAGGGGCTCAAAAATCTAGTCTTGAAATGAAGCAGTTACTTCTTGATAATTATCCAAATAGTAAGTATGCAAAATTACTACTTGGGGGGAAGACCTTAAGTGACGAAAGCCTAGCAATGAAAAAAGAAAACATGGAATATTCAAAACTATTTTCAGTATATAAAGCTGGAAAATATATCAATACTATTGAAGCCTGTTCTAATAAGATGAAAGACACCACCAACCCTTTATTTTGCCAGTACGGACTTTTAAAAGCTTATTCGTTAAAAAAGAATAATGACACTTTAAATAATAACACTAAACTAATTAGCACTTTAAAATCAATCGTCAAACAATGTTTAGGAACTGAATTTGCTGATCAGGCCATTTCAGTATTAAATGATTTAAAAGTTAAAACAGCAGAAAACTTAAATCAAAAAGAAAAATGGGATTTTACGTATAATCCAGATACTTTACATTATTTTATACTAATTGCCCCAAAAGATGGTTTCGCAATAAATTCAGCTAAAAATAATACTGCTAACTTCAACTCCTCTAATTTTTCAGGACTAAAACTTAAAGTTTCAAGTACCTTTCTAAACACATCAGACCAGATGATAATTGTTAAGTATTTTAAAAATAGTAAAAAAGCCCTAGATTATCTTTTAGCTTTTAAAGCTAACAAAGGCAAAATTAAAAGTTATAAAAACGAAGATTTTTTCATAATTAATCCAAAAAATTTAAGAGAATTATATATTGAAAAAAACACTACTAATTACCTTGATTTCTTCAAACAATTTTATGAATAATTTGAATTTCATCATTTTTGTATATTTGCAGAAAATTACTCATGGTATTTAAATCTGAAAAAAGCATGGCAAATTATAACAACCAGTCACCTGAAAGACTTAACAGAATAGTTGAGGGGACTCACATTGAAGGTGATATTAAGTCTGATTCTAATATTAGAATAGATGGTTATTTAAAAGGTACTATCACAGTTAAAGGAAGATTAGTTTTAGGTCCAACTGGCAAAATTGATGGCAATATTAATTGCAAAAATGCTGATTTAGAAGGCAAATTAAACGGAAAGATTGAAGTAGATGAATTATTGTCATTAAAAAGTACTGCTAAATTACAAGGTGAAATTTCTACAAATAAGTTATCAATAGAACCCGGTGCAATCTTCTCAGGAAATTGTAAAATGGGTGCTGTTCTTAAAGACCTTACTAACTCTGAAGATAATTTAGTTGATAATAAAGAAACTATTGAAGAGAAAATAGCTTAAAATTATATTAGCTTATTTATTTCTCTATTGAAGCACAGGGTTAAATTTTAATAATATTAAAAAGTAAATTCAAAATGAAGGTAAAGTTACTTGTTCCTACTGATTTTAGTGATGTTGCTCACTCAGCTATCCAGCACGCAGTAAAGTTCTCATCAATTATAAATGCTGAGTTAATTCTTCTTCACGTAGTAGAAACTAGAGAAGGTATTGAGTCTGCTAAAGAAAAACTTTCCAAAGACGAAATAATTGGAAAATCATATTCAAGTTCTTGTACTATAAATTCGTACGTTAGAATTGGAAATATTTTTGAAGATATTGGTGACTTTGCTGCTGAGTTTGGGGTCTCTTTAATTTTTATGGGAACTCATAAATATAGTAGATGGCAAAAAATAGTTGGAAGTCGAGCTATTAGAGTAATTACTAGCTCACCAGTTCCTTTTATTTTAGTACAAGAAAAATTAATGGACTCTAAAGGATATGACAATATTGTTGTTCCTCTAGATATAAATATCGAGACCAAACAAAAGCTGGAATTAGTGGTTAAAATAGCGCATTATTTCAACTCCGAAGTTCATCTTATAACAAACGATTCTACAGATTCATTTATTAAAACAAAACTTAAAGCCAACCAAATTTGGGCAACTAAGTATCTTGATTCAAATAAGATTAAGAATTCCTCTCATTTAGTCCCCAAAGGGAAAACTTTAAGTGAAGGAATATTTTTACTTTCTTATAATGTAAAGGCGGATCTAATTGCTATAATGAATCTTCAAGATGATTCAATTTTAGGATTGCTTGAAAATTCTTTTCAAGATGAAATTATTGGAAACGATTATAAAATTCCCGTACTGTGCGTTAATCCTCATGTTGTTACTAAAGCATCTGGGAGTGTTTTTGTAAGGTAAATTCATAATAAATGCTATCAGAACAAGAACAGATTAGAAGAGAAAGTCTTCAAAAAATCATTGATTACGGAATTAATCCATATCCAGCTCCAGAGTTTAAAATTTCTCACTCTTCTTTGCAAATTCTAGAAAATTTTAATGAAGGAGAAAATGTAGTTATTGCCGGAAGGTTGATGAGAAGAAAAATTCAAGGAAAAGCAAGTTTTGGAACTATTCAAGATTATAAAGGTAAAATACAGATTTATTTTAATAGAGATATAATTTGCCCTGATGAAGACAAATCAATGTACAATGATGTTTTTAAAAAGTGGTTAGACCTTGGAGATATTATTGGAATTGAGGGAAAAGTTTTTAAAACAATGGTTGGGGAGATTTCTGTTAATGCAGAAAAAATACATTTGTTAAGTAAATCTCTTAAACCTTTACCACAACCTAAAATTGATGCTCAAGGGGTTACTCATGATGCTTTTAACGATCCTGAATTAAGATACAGAAGAAGATATGTAGATCTTGTACTTAATGAAAGCGTAAAAGAAACTTTTCTCAAAAGAACTAAGATTATTAATTCAATGAGAAATTTTTTGAATCAAAAAGAATATTTAGAAGTAGAAACTCCGATATTACAAACCATTCCTGGGGGTGCAGCTGCACGACCTTTTACAACACACCATAACGCACTAGATGTTCCACTATATTTAAGAGTTGCTAATGAACTATATCTTAAAAGACTAATTGTTGGAGGCTTTGAAGGGGTTTATGAATTTGCAAAAGATTTTAGAAATGAAGGGATGGACAGAACTCATAATCCTGAGTTTACTCAAATGGAAATTTATGTAGCTTATAAAGACTACAATTGGATGATGAACTTTACCGAGGATATGCTAGAACATATATGTATGAATGTATTAGGAACGACTGTAATTCAGATTGGGGAGCAAAAGGTAAGTTTTAAGAAGCCTTTTAAAAGGATATCAATGATAGACGCTATTAAAGAGCATACAGGAATTGATATTTCTAAAATGAGCGAAAGTGATTTAAGAGACACATGCAAATCTCTTGATATTGAAGTGTTAGAATCTATGGGAAAAGGAAAGCTAATTGACGAGATTTTCTCAGAGAAGTGTGAGAGCAAATATATTCAGCCAACATTTATTACAGATTATCCATTAGAAATGTCACCGTTATGTAAGAAACACAGAGACAACCCAGAGCTCACAGAAAGATTTGAGTTAATGGTTAATGGAAAAGAACTTGCGAATGCTTATTCGGAATTAAATGACCCAATAGACCAAAAAGAAAGGTTTGAGCAACAAGTGAATTTGGCTAAAAAAGGAGATGATGAGGCAATGTTTGTTGATTTAGACTTTGTTAGAGCCCTAGAATACGGAATGCCACCAACTTCCGGTATGGGAATTGGAATTGATCGATTAGTTATGTTTTTATGCAACCAATCATCTATTCAAGAAGTTTTATTTTTTCCTCAAATGAAACCTGAAAAATGGGATACTGGTCCAAACAAAAAAGAGTTTTTAGAAATAAATATTCCAATCCAATGGATTGATCCAATTTACAAAAGCGGTTTCACTTCCAAAGATTTACTTTTAGATGCAAAACCAACTGCAGTACATCAAAAGCTAAATGGATTTAGAAAAAAAAACAAACTGGAGATACCTCCTATAACTCTTGAAGAAGTACAAACATGGTATAATTAATTCTAATTTTTTAATTTTCTTATTAGACAATAACTAAATTTAAGTCCATAAACGCTTTAATAAATTAACGATTAATGTTTTCAATAACTATTATCAATAATCTGTAAGATGAGAACTTTAATAGTCAAACCCTTTTTTCTTCTTTTAATATTTTCCATTAGCCTTAACTTTTTTCATGCTCAAACAAATAAGGATTTGTTCTTATTTGATATATCGAAAATAAAGACCAAAAAAGCCAATAAAAATAATTTTAAAGATTTACCCGAAACACTTGATATATCAGAGTCTTATTTAAATAAATTAAATTTTCTTTTAAGTCAAAAAAACACTAAATATTATTATATAGATTCTATTATAAAAGCTAATAAATTACCACCTTCTTTTTCTTGCCTTCCGTTAGTAATTTCTGGTTACCAAACAAATCATAAAAGTGAGTTTTCAGCTCGTGGAATATGGGCATTAAGCTTTATTGCAGCCCTAAATAAAGGACTTGCCATGAACAATTATATTGATGAAAGGTTAAACGATAAAGTAGCAACTATAGCAGCAGTAGAGCTTCTAAAGACCTTTTCTAAAAAGTATAAATCAGATAATTGGACTTTATTAGCATTTATTACTTCTCCAAACTATGTCTCGAACATAATTAACAAAGCTAAATCCAATAAATGGGTTGTAGCAAAAAAACTAATTGAATATAAATATCTATTTAACATTAATTTAATTAATTGGCTAAGTCAAATAGAGATTAAGGAAAGTAAAAATTCCCTTTATAAAAGTCAAGAGACTTTATTAAATTTCACATTTAAAGAAGATATTTTATTTGATGCCATTTCTCATTTTAAGGTTTTAAACTTTAAAGAAATAAATAAAAAAAACCCATTTTTAATTGGTCAAGTCCTCCCCAAAAAATATAAAATTACATTAAAAGAAAACATGGGTAATTTCATTTTAAAATATGAAGATAAAATCATAGCTTTTCAAGATTCTATGCTAAAAGATTTATTTTATAATCCAGAACCCATTTCTACCAATGTAATATATAATGTAAAATATGGAGATGTTTTAGGTCAAATAGCTATAGATAACAACGTTTCAATAGAAGATTTAATGAAGTGGAATAATTTATCTAATAGTATGATATATCAAGAGCAGAAATTAACACTATTTTCAAATTCAAAAAAAGACAATGAAAATATTTATTTATATTCCATTAATAAACAAAAATATTTTTGGGAACTAGTAGAAGAATTCCCACAAAATACAATTAAGAAAATTTGTAAATACAATAATTATCAGGAACTAAATTACCAACAAAAATTAAAAATAATACACAAATAACACCATTTTACCCATTAATTTTTTTGATAGGACTCATTAGTCTTGTTTTAATCTTGTTTTTGGTATTTCCCAAAACTGGGGTTCACATTAATAATGTAAAATTAAATTTCATTTCTAAAGAAGAGTTTCAAAAAGACCTACCTATTGTTATTATTGATAAAAAACTAGTAATTATAAATCAAGATTCTATTAATAAGGTTGAAAAAAAAATTCAAGACAGTTTAATCAAGCTAATCCATATCCAGGAAAAAAGATTTAAAGATTCTGTAACTTATTATTCAAAACGCATACAGTATCCAAATAATGATCTAAGTACTCTTTATCCATTCTTTAAAAAATTAGAAAATGCTAAAAATAAGAAAGTTAGAATAATGCATTATGGAGACTCTCAAATTGAGGGGGATAGAATTTCAGGCAGGCTAAGACAAAGACTTCAAAGAGAATTCGGAGGTAATGGGGCAGGGTTATTTCCGGTTATTCCAGCTACTAAAAAAATCAGTTTAAATAATACAGTTTCTAAAAATTGGGTTAGAAAAACTGGATTTGGCCCGTACATTGACAAAACGATTAACCACAAAAACTATGGAGCTTTATTTTCTTTTTGTAAAATAAAATTTGATACTCTTTTAAGTGATTCAAACTCTCTTTTCAATGCAGATATAACTATTAATATACCCAATAAATCTTATAAATTATGCAGAAATTATAAAAAACTCAAACTATACTATTCTGCGAAAGAAAAAGTCACATTTAGACTACTTTTGAATGATTCTGTTTTTCACATTGATACTTTGTCAAAGACCAATGAAATCACCTTAAAAAGATTAGACTTTAGTGAAACTCCAAAATCAATGAAATTACAGTTTTCTTCTAATAAAAGTCCTGAGATATTTGGGGTTTCTTTAGAAGGAGAAAATGGAGTTATTATAGATAATATTCCACTTAGAGGCGCTTCAGGAACAGAATTTTCTAAAGTTAATTACACCTCATTAAGTCAAATGCAAAAATTGCTTTCACCAGATTTATTTATTTTGGAATTTGGAGGAAATACTATTCCTTATATAAAGTCTAAAGAAAGAGCTGTTAAATATGGAAACTACTTTAAAAAACAAATTTTAAAATTAAAAAGAATAAATCCAAATGCACTAGTATTGATTATTGGACCTGCTGATATGGCAAAAAAACAAAAAACAAAACTTATTACTTATCCTTTACTAGAAGATGTAATTAAGGCCCTTAAAAAAGCAGCTTTTGAAACCAATTCTTGTTTTTGGGATATGTATTTAAATATGGGGGGTGAAAATTCCATTCAAAAATGGGTAAAAGAAAAACCATCCCTAGCTGCTAGGGACTATATTCATTTTACAAATGCTGGAGCAAGAAAAATTGCAGATTATTTTATTGAAGACTTTATGATTGACTACAAAAACTATCAAACTCATAAAGATGATTAGGAATATGATCTTTATATTTTGTTTTTTGTTTTTTAACTTTTTTAATGCTTTTGGACAGTTTTACCCTATCAATTATAATAAATACCCGTTTATTAATCAAGAGTTAAATAATTTACAGATTTATGGGCATAAAACATGGAATAGGTTTTTTGAAAAGCTGGATAAGCAGTATAAAGATGGGGATAAGAATATAAATATTGTCCACTTTGGAGGTTCGCATATTCAAGCCGATATCTGGTCTAATAGAATGAGGGAAAATTTTCAGCATTCTCTTCCTTATAATAATGCTGGTAGAGGTTTTTTTTTCCCATTCAGTTTAATAAATTCCAACAGTTCTCATGTTATAAAAACATCTCATTCAGGTAAATGGGAGGGATTCAGAAATTCAGTAAACTACCATCGAGGACCTTTTGGATTAACTGGGGCACGGGCAGAACTCTTAGATGATTCTTCAATAATTAATATTTGGTATAATAATCCTAAGAATAGCTACAATTCCTTTCAAGAGATTGATTTATTCTTTGAAGATTCTATTACGAATTATGAAATCAGAACAATTCTAGATTCTAGTATTAAAATAAAAACAAAAAAATTTAATGGATATATAAAGTATAAATTTTCTTCTCCAGTTGATTCATTGAGTTTTTTAATTAAGAAAAAAGAGAACCTAGAATCAAAATTTTATTTTTTTGGGTTTCGTTTAGACAATAATAAAAATGGAATATCTTATCATTCTATTGGAGTAAATGGAGCAAGTGTCCCAAGCTATTTAAGGTGTGAATTTTTAGAAAAACAATTAAGTTTAATAATCCCAGATTTGGTTATATTCTCAATTGGGATTAACGACGCCTATGAAGAAGGGTTTTCAAAAGACTTTTATTTTAAAAATTATGATTCATTAATTCAGATAGTACAAAAAGTGAACCCAAATACAGCAATTTTATTTACTACCAACAATGACAGCTATTATAAAAAAGAATATCCAAATAAAAGAGTTTTTCAAGCAAGAGAAGTAATGTTTGAACTCACTAAAAACAAATCATTTGCAGTGTGGGATATGTTTGAAATTATGGGAGGATTAAACTCTATTAAAAAATGGGAAACCTATAGATTGGCAAAAGAAGATTTAATACATTTAAATTATAAGGGATATAATTTAATGGCAGACTTGTTATTTGAAGCAATTATAAAATCATATAAAAACCATACAAATAAGCGTGGATAGGTTTTCTTTAAATAAGTTTTTTGAATGGCTTTTATCGCCATTTACAAATCATCTAGAGCATCCTATGATATTTACAGAATATCCTTTTTGGATATACTTCTTATTGGTACTTATTGGTTATAGTTTTTTGTATAAAAAAATAAAGCTTAGAAGTATTTTTCTATTTATTGTGAGCCTTTATTTTTATTTTAAAACAAGTGGTTTTTTCTTTTCTATTTTACTGTTCTCAACTATTATAGACTTTTTTATTGGGAAAGGAATTCATAATTCGAAAAAGGAAGGAAATGCAAAAATATATTTAGCATTAAGTATTTCTATTAACCTTCTTATTTTAGTATATTTTAAATATGCATATTTTTTTGCTGAATCTTTTAATTCTATTATTGGATCACAATGGCACCCAATCAATCATTTTGCACTATTGACAAATCAAATTGCGGGATCTAGTTTTAGAGTAGATCAGATACTTTTGCCTATAGGAATTTCATTTTATACTTTTCAAACGATGTCTTATTCGATAGACATTTTCAGAAAAAAATTAAAGCCTGTAAAAAACATTTTTGATTTTGGATTTTATGTTTCTTTTTTCCCACAATTAGTTGCTGGACCAATTGTAAGAGCTTCGGAATTTATACCTCAAATTTACAAACCCTATGATGTATCCAGAAAAGATTTTGGACTTGCATTATTTTGGATTATTAACGGACTTCTGAAAAAGTTTTTACTTGCAGATTATATTGCAGTAAATTTTGTTGACAGAGTTTTCGATAATCCCGGAATGTTTTCAGGATTTGAAAATCTAATGTCATTATATGGATATTCCTTACAAGTTTATGCTGATTTTTCAGGATATACAGATATAGCAATTGGAGTAGCTTTAATTTTAGGTTTTAGACTTCCTAAGAACTTTAATTCCCCCTATAAAGCTGATAATTGCGGGGAGTTTTGGAAAAGATGGCATATATCTTTGTCTTCTTGGCTTAAAGATTATCTATATATTCCAATGGGAGGGAACAGAGGAGGATCAATTTTCAGTTATGTTTCATTATCACTAATTGTTATTTTCATTTATTTAATAAGCGGGTCATTAGCACTTCTTTTCGGAATACTTTCTGTTATATTTTCCACTTTATTGATAGGAGAGCTATTTCCAAAATTTAATAAATGGTATCTAACAAATATAAATATTATGCTCACAATGCTAATTGGTGGTTTGTGGCATGGAGCAAGTTGGAATTTTGTTCTTTGGGGAGCCTTGAATGGGTTAGGAATTGTTGTTTATAAGCAATGGAAAAAAATAAGCCCTTGGAAAAACAAATCTAAATGGTGGAATAAAATTTGGGGAATTATTATCACTTTTAATTTTGTGACATTCACAAGGATTTGGTTTAGAAGTGGGTCCATTAATTCATGGGATGAAATTGATCAAGGACACAATATAATTTCAGAATGGTTTACTGCTAATGAAATTTTGAATCAATTATTTTTCAACTTCCAATGGGATTTAATAGGAGACGTTCTTGCAGTTTATAGCAATGTTTTTCTGGTGATAATTATTGGTTTTTTAATACACTTTATTCCTGAAAAATTTAAGTTTTGGTACAGAGAAAAGTTTTCTACCTCCCCTGTTTTTGTGCAGTTATTAGTTTGCTTTACTGCAATATTTTTCATGTATCAGGTAGCATCAACAAGCTTACAACCATTCATTTATTTCCAATTTTAATCAATTATGCCAGCAATAAAAAACGCATTATTAAGATATAGAATTATAGATAGAGCTATTCGAAACGAATATAATCCTTTTCCAAGTAAAAGAGATTTAAGACAATTTTGTGAAGATGAAATATTTGGAAGTAGCGATGGAACTCACATTTGCGACTCTACCATTGAAAAAGATTTATTTGCTATGCGTATGGAGCACGATGCTCCTATAGCCTACAGTAAAAAAGAAAGAGGTTATCTCTATTTAGATAAGAATTTCTCTATGGATGATGTCCCATTAACACAAAAAGATATTAATGCCATAAAAGCAGCCTCGACGATACTTCATCAATTTAAAAACACAACTCTTTTTAGCCAGTATGAATTTGCAATTCAAAAAATTTTAGACAGAGCGATTAGCTCCACTAAAAGTAACTTAAAAAATGAAGAGCAATTAATCCAGTTTGAAAGCCTACCAACCGTCAGAGGAAATGAGAATTTAGAGCTTTTGTTGGATGCTATTAAAAATAAAAAAGTTGTTCAGTTTAGCTATTTTAATTATTCTAAAGAAGAGAAATCAATTAGAAGAGTTCATCCATATTTATTAAAAGAATATAGGAACAGGTGGTATTTAACTGGGAAAAGTGAGCTTAGATCTAAGGTAATAACTTTTGGTCTTGACAGGATTTATGATCCAATTGTTCTCGAGCAAAAATACATTATTGATGCTGGATTTTCCCCTGATAATTATTTTAAGCATTCCATTGGGATTACAGTTTACAATGAACTTCCAAATGAAATTATCATTGAAGCAAACCCAATCTTGTCTAAATATTTAAAATCGCAACCTATTCACCACTCTCAAAACATTAAAGAAATTAAGACTGATGGTATACACATATTCTCTTATTATTTATTAATAACCTATGAACTTAAAATGATTCTTTTGGGCTTTGGAAAAGACTGTAAAATAATTTCCCCTTTAACTCTTAAAAGACAACTTTTAAAAGATCTACAAGAGCAAGTCAAGAACTATAATAACTAACTTAAATAAAAATGAACAGAGTCTTAGTATTATTATTTTGTTTTTTAGTGAATCAATATGCTTGTCAAATGATAAATAATGAATATGGACACGCTTTAACTGAGACTCCATTTTTTAATGAAAAATATGTAAGGTCACTAAAATTAAAATCAATTATTGGGACAATTTCCTCTAAAAAAGAGTTAGGATCTATAAGAAATACTTCAAAAAAAGATGCTTATATATTTGATCAAAATGGGAATTTAACCATTCACTATTTAACTACAAGCTCAAATAGTGTTGAGGATACTTCTTTTACTTTTTATGAATATAATCAAGAAAATAAAAACATTATTATCAGGATGAGTGATCCTTATGGTTTTTACTCTTACACAAAAAATTATAATAATGAAGGAAAACTATATAATCAAATTTATTCTAGAGAAAAAAATGCATCGAATAGTAAAATGAATTTTAATTTAGATCAACGAGTTGTAATTTTTGCAGAAAGTTATTTATATGAAGAAAACGATTCAATTTTAATTATTACTACTTTAAATAGCAATAAAAGACCTTATCAAGAACAAACCTATTATTACAATCACTTAAATTATTTAGCTCAAATACAGACCAAACTATTAATATCTAATAAAGTAAAGTTTGAAAATTACAAATACAACGACAAAGGGTTTTTAAAATCTATTCAATATTTTAAACAAGAAACAGCTCTACCTAAAAAGGAAATAAGATTCGATTATGATGAGTGGGGAAATATTACTTTTATTGATGAATATAAAGATAATGTTAGAGTGATTCATAAGGAGCTTTTATATGATCCTTCAACTTTAATTCTAAAAACTATACTATCTCAAGACTTAGTTTCAAATTTGATTACCATTATTAAGTATAAACCTGATTTTTATGATTAATTTTATTTAATGTTAAGATTATTTTGCTTGATTATGTTTTCAGTTTTATTTTTTTCTTGCAACGAGAAGCATCCTCTTGCAGATAAATTATGTAATTGTTATACCCACCTTCATCGAGCTGAAATAGTAGAAGAATCAGATTTTTGGACAGATTCTTGTAATGTTTTATATATAGATATTTTAAGAAAATTAGAAAAAGACAAATCTGATCAACAAAAATTTCAAGGAGCTTATAGTCGCTGTCAATAATGGAAAAGATTTTAAATTACATAAATGGTAAACTTATAGAACCAGTTAGTAATAAGTGGTTGGAAAATTACAATCCTGCTATTGGAACTGTATACAGTTTAATACCAGATTCTACTAAAGAAGATGTTGAAAATGCTCAAAAGGCTGCACTTAATTCATTTTACAAATGGAGTAAATCATCCATTAAAGAAAGATCAACGGTATTACAAAAAATAGCCGATTTAATTATTGAAAGGCAAGATGATTTAGCAATAGCGGAGTCTATTGATAACGGGAAGCCTTTAGCTCTTGCAAAAAAAGTAGATATTCCTAGAGCTGCTACTAATATGTCTTTTTTCGCAAGTGCTATTTTACACGAAAACTCTGAAAGTCACCAAATGAGTAATGTGGCT
>Ga0209632_10000426_pt1 | contig 43819 bp, 36 predicted proteins | sample COG_10_FD_184754 | JGI IMG/M metagenome (GOLD analysis project Ga0209632, IMG submission 184754) | Pelagic Microbial community sample from North Sea - COGITO 998_met_10 (SPAdes) (version 2) | ecosystem: Environmental > Aquatic > Marine > Neritic zone/Coastal water | place: Helgoland, sampling... | reverse complement strand
TTTTCTAATAACTTTTTTTATTCCTAATAGATTTTATTAAAGAAATACTGTTTTTAGTATTATTAATATTATTAGATTTATTATTAATTTTATTAGATTTATTATTAATTTTATTAGATTTATTAACAATTTTAGGTTTAATATTCTTATTAATTTTTAACATATGTTGTTCCATACTATAATTTTTTTTATAAATTTTTTTAGAAAAAATGCTTTTATTAGAAACATTCTTATGTTCTATATTTCTTGGAATAATTTTACTAATATGCGAATCTGTATTTTTAAGAAAATCAGCATATAAAAAATTAATATTTACCAAATAGGTATTTAAAGTATTTAACTTTGAAGATGGTAATGAATAATCTAATTTGATCTTAGGGAATGGATCTATAAGAATCATAAAAGCTAATACAATTAGATTTAATTTATTTTTTTTTTTACTAAAAGTAAATTCCATACAGTATAAATTATATAATTCTTTAATACATTGGTGATTAGGAAATGTAAATATTATTTCCCAAATTATCCAAGTAAAATCGTAACAATATTTTTTATTAATATTTAGTTGTTCTCTATAATTACATTTTAATTTTTTTTTAAAAAAATTATGATCGTATGTAAATAACCAGCTTGTCCAAAAAATACAATTTTCTAGAGATTTAGATAACCCTTTATTTTTAAGATTCAAAAGAATTTCTGATAGTGGAATAATAACATTTTTTGGATCTTTTTTAGTAATAATTTTATTAATATCATTTAAATTTTTACTAATTAATCTTGATTTATTATTTTTCATGACAAAATCTTCTTGTTTAATTTTTGGCAAAACGGGTAAATTATATTTAGGTGATAAAGTAAGATATCCTACTATATTATGTATATGGTTTCTATAAAATTGATCATTTCTTAAAAATAACAAATCTTTAAAATTTTCTTTTTTTATTAATAAATTTTTATAGTCTCGTATAAATATGTTTAGAATAGATAAATTAGATTTATTTATATTTTTTATGTAAATATTAAATAGAGTATTATATAATTGATATAAATACCCAGAACAATGAAGTTCAGTAGCCCAAAATCCAGCCTTTTCTAAATTACCTGATATAATATTTTTCTTTAATTCTGTAAATATTTTAGATTTTTGATATCCATTATATGTTTTTTTGGAGAAATCTTTTATTACTCTACTATCGTCAATAAAAAATTGTTTAGGAATATTGTTAAACATTATTATATAAATAGTAGGTTAAAAATTCAAATATATAACTATCATTAAATAATTAAATTTTTATATTTCATCAGATGTTTTATTATTTTCAGTATCGCTTTGTTTATAGTATTTACTATATACATAAAACCCTACACTTGCTGATAATCCAAGGGCAACCAATGATCCAGCCAATTTTGTTACACTCACATTATTAAAATAACTATTATTAACTACTACAGATTTTTCCGAATGATCACTCATTATAATAATTAAACACATTATATTTTTAAAAAATAAACTTATAGTATTAAATATTTAATTTGTCCAAAATAAACTTTTGATGTTTGATCCTATTTTTTTACCAAAAACTGTAGTGGCATTTAATGCGGTTACTCCAGCCTCATATAATGTTTCCGAACTATTAGTTGTTGATGATTTGTATTTTTTATGAAAATAATCTATAATATTTCCAGAGTAAGTATTTGAATTTTTATTTATTTTATATGTAAATTGTATTCCTGCTTCATCATAATTTTCGCCTGGGACAAATCGTTGATTAATATATTTATCTAAGTATTCTCTTGTAAAATTCTCCTCCATAATTTTTGGTCTTAAATTAATTAATAATAATAATTGTGTATAAAATATGGAAGTATGTCTTCTTAGACAATTATACGCATCAATACAATATTTTTTAAAATCTTGATAATATTTACTTTTAGGTCCTCCCATCGCATCAATCATTTCAGGAGTCAATCTAAATTCTGGGGCAATAATTTTAGGATCTTTTCCTAGGACATAACCAAAATCTATATTAAAAATATGAGCATTTTCTGTTATCATAATGTTTTCAAGGTGTCTATCTCCTATTCCAAGTAAATATGTAATAACACAATAAGCAGCACAACTACGTGTAAAATTTTCTCTTAATTCCATTGTAGTTAATTGTGGATTTTTTTCCATTATAAAATTTTGTATACTAAAAAGTTGCTCTTCCTTGAGATTATATAGTGTATGGGCGTTTTGAACAAATTCAATATACCCATAATCATTTGATATTGGTAATATATTGTATTTAGTAATATTTAAATCTAAACCAGCATCTTTTTTAAGGAATATATCCATTAGATTAATTAAATTCATAATTATATATTCCTTTCGTATATCTTCATTTTTGATCATAATACTATATTCCTTTTCTTGTAAATTTTCATCTTGATATACACAAGGAAAAATAATAGGTTTTGTTTTTGAATCAAAAATTTTAATTTTTTTAGTATTAAATTTTATAAATTTCCTATCAAAATTTATAGGTAATCTGAAATCATTGTTCGCAAAATAATCATTTTCATGTAAGTGTTTAAGTAGATCAGATTTAATATTATTTGATGCTTGAACTATTTCGGTAATATTACGTGTAAAATCATACCCATTTAAAAATAAATTTTTTGTATTTGTATCTAATATTCCTACTAAATTTTTTCTTATATTTGAATAAAATTTCTGATATTCAACATCTTTTGATGAAAAAGTTAACTCCCAAAAAAGTAAATTAGAAAGAATTTTATTAACCGAACATCTTTTAATAATAAAATCGATAAAGATCTTTGATATTTCTGGAAAATCTTTAAGTTTTCTTAATTTATATACTAAAAAGGTAATATAGCATTTTAATTCATTATTTTCTAATCCATATAAAATATCTATAAAATATTGATATAATTCTATACAAGGATATGTTTTATCTAAGCATATAATTATATCTTCTGGTTCTAGTACATTTTTACAATTTCGAGTACATATAAGTTTCCAACAAGAACATTTAGTTTTATTAGAAGTAATGATATTTAACATATTTTTTTTTTTATTTTCTGATATGTTTTTCCAATCAATACTTATAATTAACTTAGTAATATATTTAGAATGTCCAGTTAAATAATTACGATTTATATTAAGAAAATTTATTTCTTTTCTATTAAAACTATGTGATGGTAACTTATATTGAATTTCTCTAAAAAATGAAAAGTAATAATATGCTATTTTATACCAAGATTTACAAACACATGCTATTTGATGATAGTCTCGTATATTTAATGGCAATTTTTCAAAAATTGAGTTAATTTTATGTAGATCTTTAATTTCAGTAATTTTGATAAAACATTTTAAGCAGACACGTTCTTTATTAGAATTCAAATTAAAATAGTCTATATACATGCCAATATTAAGCACATTTTGATTTTTAGGAACAGTTTTTATATAATTAGGTATTTCTACCCAAAAATCCGAACATTGTTTACAGAATATTTTACCACAATTGCGACAATGATGTTTTCTATTTAAAAAACTAAAAATCTCTTGGCAATTATAACAACTAATGACACTTTTATCATCAACCCAATGATATATAGTTCTTTCGCTTAATTCTAATATAGATTTTATGGGTTTAATAACACTTTTATGTTTTTTATCTATAATCATTGAAATAGATATATCAGATGATTTTTCATCATTCATATTACTATGTAAATTTATTTTTTTATGTATATTTAAATGAATATATTTTCTGAAAATATAGTAATGATAGATTTACCATATTTCGAAGATATATTGTATTCATATATAAAGTATATTTTTAATACACTTTTTCCACCTATGAAAATGTCTTATAAAAAAATAATAGTATATCTTAGTTCATTATTGCATTTAATAGGAACAATAATGATATGTTTTGGAATTTTTTTTCCAAAAAAATATTTAATTATTTATCTAATATATTTAATTTTTATTGCAGTTTCATATCCCATTTTTAAAGGACACTGTTTTATGACACTATTAACTAATAAATATAGTGGTTTAACAAAATATCCACTTCATATAAGATTATCAAGTGCCAAAAAAGCCCTTATTATTAATATTTTAATTACTGTTATTGGAATTTTATATCCCAAATATTCTCTTTATTCTATATTTTCAAAAATTTTTTCAGATTAAGGGTTATTCAGGAACACTATTATTTAAATTTTTCAGATAATTAAATTGGTAACTATTAACTAATATCTCTGTAATATCCTTACCTATACCAAAATTATATAATTGATCACCGATATTTGACCATGTATGACCATAACTTGACACATTTAATTTAAGTTCCAAATTAATTGATTCATTTCTTTTTAATAATAAAAAATTATTTCCATCTGTTAATTTTACACTCATAATATTTATACTTGACTATTTACTTTTAAATAAAATTAATTAATATAAGAATATCTATATTAATTAATATAAGATTATCTATATTAATTAACATCTTTTCTCTCTAATTTTTTCTTTTTTGCTATTATATTCCAATCAAATATATAATCGTATTTGTAATTGTTTTTAGACATAATATTATGAAATAATTGAATAAGATAATTATAATTTGGTGCTTGCTTATATCTTAGCAATCTTACATATTTCATATAATATAATAATTCATTTGGTATATTTGAACATAGTTCATTCAATGAAGTATTTCTTTTGACTGAAAAAATATTTTTTAATCTTTTACTTTTAGTAGATCCTTTTAAACCTTGCCAAGGAAGTTTTTTTTTTAAAAAATAAATAAGCATATATCCTAAAGATTCTAGATCATCTCTCCTACTTTGGGATATACCTTTATGATTTCTTATACTTGAATATCTGAAAGAACCTGTAAAACTACTATTTTTTACATAATCCAAATGTTCATTATTATTGTCAATAAATTTTTTAGATAATCCAAAATCAATAAAATATATAATACCCTTTTTCTTTTTTGTTCCTATTAAAAAATTATCAGGCTTGATATCTCTATGTATAAAACCCTTATCATGTATAATTTTAATATTTGATAGTAACTGAATAGCAATCATACAAACCGTTTTTAGACAAAAATTTTTATCACAAAAATTAAATAAGTCTTCGAGAGTTGGTCCTAAATAATCCATTATTAATATGTTTTTATTATTAATACTACCATACCAATATGTTTTAGGTATACCAGAATTTTCAGACAAGTCTTTATAAATGTTATATTCAAATTCAAGTCTTGAGTTTTTTTTCTTTTTTTCTATTTTAATAGCAACTATACTATTATTTTTAGGATTTATTGCTTTCCATACTTCACCAAATGACCCACTGCCAATTTTTTTATCAATATAATAGTTTTCTTTAATAAATTCAGGAATATCCATTACTATAATATATTAGTAATTAAAAAAATATCTTAACGCAGAATATTATTTTTTGTTTAAGTAATTTATTTAATTTTTTATTAATAAAATAAATTACTTGCTTAAGTAATCTATTTAGTTTTCATTATCTTCTATAAAATCATATGATTTAGTAAAATATTTTTTTTTCTTGGGTTTATGCTTATTAGTTTCCTCCGTATCACTGTCATTTATTTCTAAAAAATCATAACATGTTGGTGTTTTCTTTTTTTTTACTTTACTATCGGGTATTAAACTATCGTATCCATTTTTTTTATATAAAAGTAATTCATCCCAAAAATTTTCAATAATTGGGATATTATTTTTCCACCAATATTTATTTCTATAAATTGGTATACAAGAATATTTATTAATTTTCCAAGGTATAACTCTACTGAATGTTTTAAGATTGTCATTTAATAATTTCTGTTTTGTTTTATGAACCCAATTTTTGTGTTCTTCCAGGGACAACCCTAAATCAGCATAAAAATATCCATGTATACTCCATGGATTAGTTTCTCCAACATTTTTATATTCTAAGATAAGACCCTTCTCTAAATTTTCACTTGTTTTTGTAAAATTTCCATTAAAATTATCTTCAACAAATTCATTCCAAGAATATTCAACAATTTTACATTCTAAAAAATCACATCTATTTAAATCACAAACTTCTAATTGTTGTTGCATTTGAAACCAATAATATATAGGAGGTAATCCTAATATTTCACGTTGAAATGGAGCTTTAATTTCTACCATTACGCCTTCTTTAGTAATACCATCAGGAGAAGCTCTAATAAATGAGTATTTAGGATGTGGTATTGATCCATACTCTTTCAATATAGTATTATTTCTTTTAGCATAAAGTTTTTGAATTACTTCTTCAAATTTAACACCATGTAAACAATGAATGCTTATATTTTTATTAGCATTTGGATCAATATAACCACATTTTTTAAGAATAAATTTTTTTTTGCTACAGAAAGGGTTTTTATTAAATACTGTAGCTAATTCACTTGCTCCAATACTATTCATTCTACTTTCAAACCATTCTGCGCTTCTTTGTTCAGGTAATACTAATTTATTTATAAAGTCTAATTGGTTTAATATATTATTTTGTTGACTAGTGTCTAATTTGAAGCTATATTTATTATTCAAATATTCTATATTTTCAAATATGAGTTGTTCGATAATTTCAGCATAAAAATATTTTGATTTTTTTTTATCGTAAATTTGTTTTAAGATAAAACAAGTATAAGATACTAACTGGTCTAATAATATAGGTGAATTTTGTGTATTCATATAATCATTACAAATTTCTTTTATTTCTCTATTTAGATTTATAATAAATATATCATTTAGCATTTATTATTTAAATTATATAATATTATCAAATTAATAATAATATTATCAAATTTAATGTTATTATTTAAAAAATATTATATATCTATATTTAAATTTAAATGTCTAAAAACAAAGACATAATTATTTCTAATACAACACCCGCTGTAATTTTAAAAAAAGATAAAATAGAATATAATGATAATTACTGTAATGAATGTGAACATAAAAACATGAATATAGAATTATGCGATACAGATCAAGATATTAAGAAACCCGAAACTAATTGTAATAAATTTTGTAATAAATTAAATAATGTGTATAAATGCGTTAAAAATAAATTTTTATCTAATAATGTAGGAAACAGTCCTATAAAATTAAAGGAAAATAAAAATATTGAAGTTGTTGTTTTATAAATAAATTTGATATAAAGCTTACATTTCTAATATATTTAGGATGAATTCTAATTTCGACAAAGATATTGAAGATATTAAAAACAAGATTAATAAATTAAATTTAAGTATAAACGATAAAAAAGATTTGGAAAAAATAATCGATAATACCAATATTAAAAATATAAAAGGTAACGTATATGCTTTATCACAATTTCAATATAAAGTATCATCATTAAATTATAGAAGAAATTTAAGAAAAAATATCGGGAAAAAAGAAGAAGATATAAATAATTTAGATAATATGAAACAACTTTCTAAATTTATTTCAGAAACAGATTATAATAAAAAATGGAACAAATTAGATAATTACCAGAAGAAAAAAAAAATAATACAGTATGTATCTAATCTAGTTGCAAGTGGAAAAATTAATAGTTCGTTAAAAGAAACCTTAAATAATGAATTATTAAAAAAACTTAAAAATAATAAACTTAAATCATCAAAAACTGTTAATTATGATATGGATAATTTTAAAATAGAATCTATAAATATATTAAAAATATTACCAGATAAAAAATATGAATTTAATTAATTATTAACATTATATGATTTTTATTTAAAAATTTTATAATATAGTTATTAAATGGGTAATTCAGAAAGTATACTTAATAATAATAATAGTCATGAAAAAAGTTTTTATAATACTAAATATAATTGGGTCCCTTCATATCCATTAATAGAATTTGAACAGATTACTTTAGATAATTTAAACAAACTTATTAGCAAATACGAGGATAACTTATCAAATTATATCGATTTAAGAGTAAATTGTCCACCAGTATTAGATGTAGGGTTAATACCTATTCATCCAATAGCAACAGTATGTTCAATGTTGAATTATCTACTTAAAAAAAATAAATTACCAATTTTCCCTCCCTCTAGATTATTTATTTATCATAATTGTGCGTATTTTCCGGAGATAAAATCAATACTTTCATATGATGTAATATTTAGATCTATAATTAAATATGGGTTTTGTTCAGAAATAGATTTCGAATATACCTTGGATAATTTAAACAATTCACCAAGTAATATTAACTATAAAGTAGCAGAAGCTTTTAAATTTTTAGAAATATATAGAATTGATAATAATATTAACCTATTAAAAATAATGTTACAAAATGATATGCCTTTAATTATAGGAATAGCTCTTTATTATGATCTTAAAAAAATAGTTGATAAGTTATGGCTGCCTGATTTTAAAATTGATAAAAGAGTAGGTGGTATAACCGGACTTATTGTTGGGTATGTGGAGGATAGAGAAGTATTTATATTACAGTTATCGTATGGTAAAAATTTCGGTTTATCGGGATATGTATCAATACCGTATGAATATGTTTTAAATAAGTTATTAGTACCTGAAATATATTATATTGATTTAAAAAAAAATAGAATTGAAGGATTTATTACCCAAAGAAGGGAAGTAGTATCATTACAGGCAGATATTCGACAAAAACCTAATGAAAAATATGCGAATGTACAAACGTTATTTTCATAAAATTAACATTAGTATTTAAATAAAATTTGATAAAAAGTATTTAAATATTAATTTTTATTTAAAAATATTATATTTCTATATGAATGATACCGACGTTTGGGATATTTTTAAATCATTAACAGATATTGATGAAAAAAATATAAATAATATAAAATGTGAAGATAATATAAACTGTGTCAACAATACAAATAGTGACGACAATACAAATAGTGACGATAATTTTAATAAAGATTTTTGTGAATTCTGTAAAACAAATACTTTAGCATATGATGATGGTAAATTATACTGTATTAAATGTGGTATTTTTCAACAAAAAAGATTAAACCATAATGTAGAATATAGGTATTATGGGGATTCGGATAACAAGTCGAGTAATCCCGAAAGAGTGGGAATGCCAACAAATTTCCTATTGCCTGAATCATCATTAGGATCATTGATAGGGTTTAGTTATAGTAATAATACTTGGAATTTCAGAAAAATGAAACAATATAATTCATGGAATGCGATGCCTTATAAGGAAAGAAGTCAATGGAAAGTATATTCGCAAATAGCAACATTATGTAAAAAGGGTGGATTACCAAGTATAATTATAGAAGAATCTAAAACATATTATAAGACAATAAGTGAAACTAGTATATCTAGAGGATCTAATAGACAAGGTATTATAGCAGCATGTGTGTTTCAAGCTTGTAAAAAAATAAAAGTTCCTAGATCAGCAAAAGAAATAGCAGGAATATTTAAAATTGAAATGCAGGATATGACACATGGGATTAAGAGATTTAAAGAAATATGGAGAATAAGCAATAGTCATAAATTAAAAATAAGAACATCTAACCCCCTAGACTATATTGATAGATTTTGTTCAAATTTAACAGTCCCTGCTGATATTAAACATATTTCGGAGTTTATTGCAGTGAAAGCTAAAACAAGTATAAGTAATTTAGTAGAAGATAATACATCACCTTCAATAGCCGCTGGATCAATATATTTAGCATGTTCCCTATGTAATCAAAATATTACTAAAAGACAAGTATCTATAGCATGTAAAATATCAGAAGTTACTATAGCTAAGTGTTATAAAAAATTATATCAAAACAGAGATAAAGTTTTTCCCAAATCAGCATGCTTAAAATATAATGTAACATTGTGATTATATTTATAATGAAAAAATATTATGATGAATGAATAAATATTATGATGAATGAATATCTTGATAATATTTTTTTAATGATTTTAAAAAATTTATCTGAGGGGTAAAACATATTAATCTTTTTGATTTTATAGCTTGTATAGAATCCTTTAGTGACATATTACAATATTTAATTAAATAAGCAGCTATTATACAAGCTGATCGTTGTTTACCTGCGAAACAATGTACTAAAACTCCATTATTTAATAATAAATTTTTATTAATTAAATTACTCGAATTATTTAAATATGTATACATTTTATCAATTTCTGAATCTTCTAAATTATCATTTATAGATATTCTAATGTTAGTAGTGTAATTTGAAAAAAAAGGGATGTCCTTAGAACAATTAATTACAATTTGAATATTATATTTTTCAAAAAAATTATTATTTTGTGCGCTCTTTATATTTCCTAACCAAAGATTAGGTATAATTTCACAACAAGACATTAATATTAATTAAGATAATTTTATAGTAAATTATACAATTAATTATATTAACATATATTATATATTATATATATAATGATTAACGACAATTTGAATCTATACGATAATCATCATAATTTATACACAATAGATGATATAAAGATGCTCGAAAATTTTAATAATTTAAGTTCTATGCCAATTATTCAACTTAGTAATGAAAACTTTAAAAATGGGACATTTAGAATTATAAAATCTGGAATTTATAAATTAACAGAAAATATAATTTTTTCACCAAATAGTAACATATATACTTCATTAAATTGTCACGATTTATTGAATGTTCTTGATAACTTTCATCCAACTGAGTCACAAAAAAGTGACTATCCAACACCACCCTATCAGTTTGGTTTTTTTGCGGCAATCACTATTGAATGCGATAATGTAATTTTAGATTTAAATGGATTCAGTATAGAACAATCTATGTTACATTATATTCATCAACGTTTTTTTTCATGTATTGAGTTAAATAAATCACCTTTTATAAAAAAACAGGGCCCATCTGATTTTGGAGATGCTAAAGGGATAAATGGAGATTTTCCAAATAATATATATATTAAAAATGGAATTTTAGGTAGATCTTCGCATCATGGTATACATGGTAACGGTAATAAAAACGTCTTAATAGAGAATTTAATTATTAAAGATTTTGAAGTATGTGGAATTGCTATTAATGGTGGAGAAAATATTATATGCAGATTTATAGATTTACCAAATTCTCTACAAAATGTTCCTATAAATTTTTTATATTCAAATTCATTATATACTCGTAGATTTTTATATCAATTATGGGATCATGATCCAGAGGCATTTATAAATATAAATGGTGAAGAAAAAATATTTGTTAAGGAGGTTATTTGCCAACTTCAATCAGAAATGATTGAAAATGTTTATATTCCTTTATTAGAAAATCGAGAAATTAAATCTGAATTATTCAAAAATAAGAGCGATTTACCAGAAGGTAATATATATGCCTTGGTTTTTAATGGGTTAGGTGTTGTTGTTAATGATTTTATAGTTGATAATACAGGAGTCTTGGGTAATAAAAATATAATCATACATGATATCAACATAAAAAATATAGATTCATTTCCCAGAGAAATATTAGGACTAACTGACATCGATGGTCTACATAAAGGTACAGTGGGAAATATTATGCCCTATTTAATAGTAACAGATATTGATAATGGGTATATATATAAATCTAATCCAGTAACTAACGCAACTGTTATCCTATCAAAATATAAGCAGATTGATAGCTCATTTAATATAAGATCTAAGAGTCTTAATATTCCATTATATATGATAAATGAATGGTTTGAAAAGAAAACAGATATAAACTTAGTAATTAAAAACAATAATTTAAAATACGTAAATTTACGAGATCAAATGGCTCATTATATGAAGGGAAATATAATGGTATTTATATCAGGTGCTAATAATACAAAGGTTAAAAATATAAATTTAAATAATATTAAAAATTCTGGATTAGAATGTGATTGTCAAGAAGATAGAATTCAAAATTATAAATATATTTTTGATAACAAGGAATATCCAAACTTTAATTTATATTATGCTGACTATAAGGGAGATGATATAGTGGCTATTTTAATAGCTGGTTCAAAAAATGTAGAGTGTAGTAATATAGAATGTAATAATATTAATACTGACAATGGATTATGTGTAGGTATTAAAATAGTAGGAAAATGCGAAGAAATTAATAATAATAATATTAATATTAAGGAACATGATAAGAATGAGATAGTAAATAAAAATATTGGATTTAAAATAGGAGTAAATAAACTTTCTAAAATGGTATTATATGGTTTTAAAAATTTAAAAGACACCTATAATGGAGAAGATTATGTTAATAATATGATTCACAAAAAAACATATTTATTAAATAATACGGAGTTAAATTAGTATTAAATTTAAAAATAGGGTTTAAAGAAACATATTTTTATATTTATATATTAAAATGGATAGTTTAAATGTAGATATGATAGTAGAAGTCCCTTATCTCTCTAATGTTAAATACGAGTTTGATAAGGAAATAAATATGATGAGATGTGATAGAATTTTAAACACTTCAATGAGTTATCCTGGTAATTATGGATATATTCCAAATACATTATCGGGAGACGGTGATCCACTTGATATATTATTAATTACTGATTATCAAATATTTCCAGGAACAGTAGTTAAAGCAAAAATTATTGGGGTATTATTAACAGAAGATGAAAAAGGAGAAGATGAAAAAATAATAGCAGTGCCCTGTAAAAAGGTAGATCCAGTCTATTCAGAAATTAGCAATATTTATGATTTGTCTAAAGCGACATTGTCTAAAATAAGACATTTTTTTAATCATTATAAGGATATTGAAAAAAATAAATGGGTAAAAGTAAATGGTTTTAAAAAAGTCGATGAAGCTATAATGGTTTATAAAAAATCTGTAGAAGTTTATAAAAAATCTGTAGAAGTTTATAAAAATTCTCTATCAAAATAAATTTTTTTATTTAGATAAAATAAATTAATCACCTGTTAATTAATTTATCATATCAATAATAATATTATCAATATTATTTGAATTAATACCATTATATAGGTGTTTTTTATCATTTTTATAAAAGATAAATGAGGGATATGAATTAATACCTTCTAAATCTTTTTTCGATAAATTATAAGGTTCATAACAATTAAAATTTATATCATGACGTCTATATTTTTTTACAAAAAAATCACCTATATGTTTAATGTAATTATATAAAATATGTTTATCATCACATATTGCTATTATAGTTAATAAACGTTTATTTTTATTAGATATTCTGATTAATTTTGACATTTTATTAACCATTTAAACTATTTATATATATAATAGTCTATACTATTTTTAAGTATTTAAAATATTAAAATAGAATAATAGAATTTTAATACGTAATACTATAAAATGGAGTAGAAACCTTTTCTGGTGCAAATGAAACTTGCTTAAGTTGTTTTTTAGGAGCGGGAATATATTTAGCATGATATCTAAGTTTATACGGTTTTAGAACAAAAGAACATTTTTTAAAACGACGTATATATTCAGTCATAATATCATCAACATGTGTATAATTCATACAAATAAATTGACATCCTAAATACCAAGGTGTTGCGTAGTTGTAATTTTCTTTAGTCCTATTATTAAAATGTGGTATTATCCTTGTCATATGTTTTTTATTAAAGTTTTTTAATTCATTAGGTTCATGACTTTCTTTAACCTGTAAATAATTTAAATTTCTAAAATTACCATTAGATTTAGCTGATAAATGAACAATTTCATCTAATTTAGTTCCTTTAAAATGATCATCGCATATTATAATTACTTTATCAAATAATTTCTTAATAGGAGTGGTGATTAAATCAACACTATTTTCTGGATTAGGTGAATAACCTTGGAAATTATATTTTCTTGGTAATAGTTTATGACCAAGATGATCTACTATACTTTTATAAATTTTATTAATAGTATTTTTATTACCATTTGTATATAAATTTAAATTAATAAATAACGGGTCATTTCTATTTGCTAATTCACTTGAAAAAGCCACTTTACTGATCATTTTAATACAATCTTCAAATAATATAGGTGTTGTCCATTTCCAATTACCCTTTTCTGTTCCATTTGATATAACTGGTTCAGTGCATAGATCGAAATCTTTGTTATATATATCTAGATCTATATATCTTGCTCCATATCTTAATACTTTTTCAACAGAACGGATATCACCATAATCATAATAATTTGTACATGGTAAATACGATTTATAAGAAGAAGCGATATAATAGTCACATAAAACATAGTCATCTTTACTATTATTATTTTTATTAGATTGAAAAGATTTACATGAGGACAATGGTTGAATTTTTAAGATTTCATCAAATGCGTTCATTTTTTTTAAATATCTTTCAACCCTACAATAAAAATACTTAAAATAAATTATAATTCCACAAATTAAAGCGGTGCTTAGAATTATATATACCCCATAAGTAGATAAAAATTTCATAAGCCTCTCTCTATCTTGAGTAAATCTATTTTTAGCTATTTGATAATATTCAGATTTATTTAATCTTTCTTTTAATTTGTTCATAGTTTCATTAATATCTCCAGATTCAGCCATACTATTAATATAAAAAAATATATTAATTCTAATATTAATAATTATTTATAAAATAAAATTTAATAATTATTTAGATCCTAAAGTATATCCATTCCCCGAAAAAGGCACAAATCCTGTTGTATTATTTTTACTATATGATTTAATTTTTTTGGAAGGAGATATGTTGTTAATAATTGATGTTGAAAATTTATCAATGTTTTTTTTAATAAAATTATCCACATGATTTTCCGGACTATTTGATATATTATCCACATGATTTTCTCTAATAAAGCATAATATAGCAGGTATATTATTAACACCATATTTATCAGATACACCGCAATTTTGATCAATATCTATTTTATAAAATTTAGCTTGATTTCGATATTGTGAACTTAATTTTTTAAATATTGGACCAAATAATTTACATGGACCACACCAATTAGCTGTAAACATTATAAATATTGGTAGATTTTCATCTGATATGATTCGATTAAACCTTATCATATTTGGGATAAAATTTATAGAGGATTGTGTGGTATCGTTAACTAAATTATTTAGATCTAATTCATTATTAGAATTTATAAAATTATTAACTAAGGGATCATTTTTTACTGGTTTAACCGCTTTAATTTCTTCAAAATCTACTTCAATATCTGTATCAACTGTCGAAACTACATCAAATGGTTTAAGTTCAGTTACAATTAGCTCAATTTCTTCATTTTCTCCTGTTTTTGAATTAATATGATTAATCAATATATTAGTATTTTTTTGTAATACTGGATAATTTCTCTGTATATTATTCTCCAAAAATTTTTTTATATTTTCTATTTCATAAAAGTTTTCTGCTTTAGGTCTAAGTTTAATGAATGAACCTTTTGGGGGGACATAATAAGTTATAGATACATTAGATCCTTGCTGACCAAAAATTTTTTCCATAAGATGATTAGGCATATATATTTTATTTCCAGAAGCTGTAAATTCATGTACTCCTACAAATATATCATAAATTCCAAAAACTGTAATATTGGTAACTTTAAATATCATAGGGGAATCTAATTTATCTAATTTTTTAGAAATTTTTTGTAAAATTTCTGAATTTAATATTACCTTATTTGTATATTCTAGTTCCTTTAAATTAGCATCTGAACTTGGACAAAATATTAATTGTTCTAATGAACATTCAAAATTAAAATTTTCCATATTATTCTATAAAGTATTAAATAAAAAACTTTAAATAAAAGTTTTCAAATTTATTTGTTAAGTAAATAATAGTTTTATACATTTCTATTTATCTAATTCTATTTTTGTTACAGCACCATCTACTCCTATTAACTTATATTTTAGTATATGTTCGTCATTTGATAATATTCCAGAAGAATTACTATTAACAATTACTAAGTTTTTTTTAATTTTATCGTTTCTGATAATTTTTATATTTTTTTGAATTAAACCATTCCAATTATGAAAAATTACATTTTTATTTAAAAATTTATCATAAATATCTCCCTCAGAGTGTGTATATGGATTTTTAATAAAACTATCTAATTCTGGCAAGGTATGTTCGTCAAACTTTCCTGGTATATTTACTTCTGTAATATTAATGGTATTTTCTGGGCTAAATTTCCAATAATTCATCCATTGGTAATTCTTTATTCGTAACACATATGAAACAGATATTATATGTTCGTTGGTACCAATAATAATTTTATTTATAATAAAGTTTATAAATAATCCACTATAACTAACAAATCTTATAGATATTTTTACTGAAGAACTATTTATTATATTTGAAATAGCATGTATTGTTCTTAATTTTTTATCTCGAAATTGGATTTTTTTCATATATTTTGACATACTCTGACATCTACCCGATATACTATCGAGTTTTTTTTTTGTAAATGGGAATTCTAGATTAACCCGACCTGATAAGAATAGATATTTGAGTAGATAATGACATACGCAGTCGGAAACTCTTCTTATAGGAGATGTAAAATGACAGTATTCCTCTGATCCAACTAGGTCATGACTTAGTACTTTTGATTGATAATCTGCGGAGATACCATTTTCAATTATTTTGTTCATTAAATCTTTACCTGAAATATCTTTATCAAGTGTGTCTAACCATTCTTTACTTTCGCATGTTCGATATATGCCTAGTCCATTTAAATGGTAAGTTAAATATTTACCAACAATAGAATTTGAGAAAATAGCAAATTCTGATATCATTTCTTTTATCGATTTTTTAAAATGCGTATCCTTCACAAAAAGTGGCTGATTGTCTACATATTTAATATTAGATTTTAATTGATTATTAATTTTTTTTCCTAAAGTATCCCTACTTTTTTTTAAAGAGTGTGATATTCGCAATCCTGTACTGAGAATACTCCCATCTTCCGTATGATTAGTAACCATATTTGATGCTTCAGTATATGTTAAATTATGAAAAGAAGGAACAAAAATTTTGGTAAAACAAATTCTTACATTATTAATAGGTTCGGCAGTTTCAGGAGAAATTTCAGTAATAACGCTGATAGCATTTTTATAAGCACCATAATGATTATCCATTAAGCTTGATTTATCTACAATATTTTTAGGCATTAAATGTATTGGTGAATTATTTGATGGATACCTGGTCACCGTTCTATCCAGTATATTATTCCAAAGTGGTGAATTTAGATGGATATGATGAGTGGGATCAGCAATGTGGATTGCCAAATACAATTTTGTATCTTCATTATAGATACTAAAAGCATCATCTGCGTCTGTACAACCATCTGGATCTATAGAATATGATTTAATATGCACTAAGTTGAGTCTATCTTTTATAGCGTATTGATGGTCACTTTCATTAGAATTAGTAAACTCATCGTCTTGGTTTAAATTTCGCTGATTACCATATTTAGGTAAAATATTTTCTTCGTAATACTCATTGAAATTCATGTTAAAATTTTTTTGTTTCAATTTTTATAAATTAAACAAATAAAATTCAAATTTTTTTACTAATTACTTTTAACATTTTAGATGCTTTAGTTCTTGGATAAAAATTAGTCCCATATAAATTATTTATACAATGATATATATCTATTAATCCAGAAAGTTTAGTTATTATATTAGGTTTATTTAATTCAATAGCCATACGTAATAACTTTTCAGAATCATTAAATATAATATGATCTAACATATCTGTTTTATCTTCTACATTTATCTTATCATCTTTATTAATAATATAATATAAATCAAAAAACATAAAGTTATCTGGATTTTCTTCAATATTATATAAATCATTAATAGTTATTTTTATTTTCTTCCATCTTTTAATATGTGTTAAAAGTATTTGATGGTGATATAACTCAATATTATTTTCCATACATATAGTTATGTGTTTAATTATTGATTTTTGAACAGTTTCCAAAATATAATTAAATTTATTATTTTTTTGATAACTATTTAATATATCAGATGTTTTCTGTAAATTTAACTGAAATTTAAATGACTTATCTAAATTTGAATTTTTCAAACTATTTGATACTGCTATTTTCCAACCATACCAAAATAATTCAATTTCTTTGTCTGGAAGATTTTTTTTTTTAACATATTGTTCTAATTCATTCAATTTTTCCATTTATTATAATATATATAGTACTATAAGTCTTAAGTGAAATAAAAATAAAAATAGTTTATATTTATTTCATTTTTTTAGTCTACCTCTTCTACAGTAGGTCCACTATCTGTTTCCATTGGGGGAGGTTTAAAAGGCATTCCACCAGGCATTCCACCCATTCCACTTAGATCAGGCATATTTTCAGTCATTCCAGGAACTGGTGCTCCAGGGGGAGGATTTTTAGATGCTTCCTTATATAGGTCTGTCATAATTGGACTTATAATAAGTTGAGCCTCTTGCTCTCTTTTTTCAACTTCTTCTGATTTAGCATTTTGGTTATCATCTAACCAAGATAATACACTTTTAACTTCTTCTTCGAGTTTAGTTACACTTTCTTCTGGCATTCTTTTTTTCACTTCTTCGGTTTCATATGTTTGTTTAGTTTGATAAGCATAATTTTCAAGTTTATTTCTGGCTTCAATTGTTTTTTTCACTTCTTCATCTTCAGCTTTAAATTTCTCTGCCTCTTCTACCATTTTTTCTATATCTTCTTTTGATAGTCTTCCTTTATCATTTGTAATAGTAATCTTTTCACTTCTACCGGTGCTTTTATCCGCCGCGGACACATTTAAAATACCATTTGCATCAATATCGAAAGTTACTTCGATTTGCGGAACTCCTCTTGGAGCAGGAGGGATTCCCGATAGATCAAATTTACCTAAACTATTATTATCTTTAGTCATTGCTCGTTCTCCTTCAAATACCTGAATTAATACACCAGGCTGATTGTCAGCATATGTTGAAAATGTTTCTGTTTTTTTTGTAGGAACCGTAGTATTTCTTGGAATTAATTTAGTCATAACTCCACCAGCGGTTTCTAATCCAAGAGATAATGGCGTTACATCTAGTAGAAGCAAATCAGATATTGAACTATCACTTACACCAGATAATACTGCTGCCTGGACAGCCGCACCATAAGCAACTGCTTCGTCTGGATTAATTCCTTGACATAGTTCCTTTCCATTAAAATATTTACTTATCAATTCCTGAACTTTAGGAATTCTTGTTGAACCACCTACTAACACTACTTCATCTACTGAATCCTTTGACATTTTAGCATCTCTTAATACTCTTTCTACTGGTTTAAGACAATTTTGAAATTGTGAATTACAGAGCATTTCAAATCTTGCTCTAGATAAAGTAGAATGGAAGTCTATACCATTATATAATGAATCTAATTCTATCATAGCATTTGTAGTTGAGGATAAAGTTCTCTTTGCGCGTTCACATGCGGTTTTTAACCTTCTTATTGATCTTGGATTACTTGAAATATCTGCCTTATGTTTTTTTTTAAATTCAGCTATAAAATGTTCAACCAATAAATTATCAAAATCTTCACCACCTAAATGCGTATCTCCAGCTGTTGCTTTTACTTCAAAAATACCTTCATCTAAAGTAAGAAGAGATACATCAAAAGTTCCACCACCTAAATCAAAAATTAGAATATTTTGTTCTCCCTTTTTCTTCTTATCTAATCCATAAGCAAGAGCTGCCGCGGTTGGTTCGTTAATAATTCTCAATACATTGAGTCCAGCAATAGACCCAGCATCTTTAGTTGCTTGTCTTTGAGCATCATTAAAGTAAGCAGGGACAGTAACTACCGCATCTGTAACTTTTTGACCTAAATAATTTTCAGCAGTTTCTTTCATACGAGATAAAACCATCGCTGATATTTCCTCAGGTTGAAATGTTTTATTCTCATTTCCCTTTTTGACATGAAAAATTGGTTTATCGTTGGAGTCACCTTTTACATCAAATTGAAGTAATTTAATATCTCTTTGAACAGATTCATCTGAATACTTACGACCTATAAATCTTTTAGCATCGCAAATTGTATTAGTCGGATTATTATTTACTTGATTCTTTGCAGCTGTTCCTATTAATCTATCACCAGATTCAGTGAAAGCTACATATGATGGAGTAGTTCTATCTCCTTGAGAATTAGCTATAATTTCTACTCCACCATTTTTAAAAACTCCTACGCAACTATAAGTTGTTCCTAAATCAATACCAATTGCTGTTGAATTACTCTTTGTTTCTGACATATATGTATATTTATATTAATAATTTTTAAGTAAATATAAATATATAATATATTATTTGACTTATTTAAAGTTAATAATTTAAAACACAAATTCAGAAGGAGTATCTATTTTACTTTGTGCATTTTTAATATCATCTTTTACATTATCCCTTTTTTCTTTATTATTTTTCCCTGATAACTCGCTATCTATTTTACTTTTACTTTTATTAATTCCAGAAGTAGCTTCTCTCATTATTGGACTACTGCTTGCCTGTGATGAAAAAGATGGCATTTTGGGTGGTTTTCTAACACCAGGATCATTTTGGATTTGTTGTAATAATTTAGTTCTTTCTCTATCATTTTTGGCATTAATAACTGTTCTTTTATTTTCTAATGCATTTGCTCTTCTTTCTCTATTTTTACGATCAATATCCGCAATTTTGTTATCTTTTTCAATCATTCTTTTAATATTTTGAGCTCTCTTTTCACCCTCTGCGTTCATTTCGGATTTTTGCTTTTCTCGATGTTTTCTGTATATTTTATATTCTAATTCATCTATTTTATCTTCTAAAAATCTTAAACTTGAATATATTTTATCACGATTACATGTAGGTCTAAAAGGCTTAGAACAAATATTATCTTTTACACGCTCTGCTTTAAATTTCTCAAAAAGAGGAGTATTGGTAGAAAATCTTTCAGATTTAGCAACAACTAAATAAGAATATACTTTAAATATAATTGTGATAATTGATAAAATTATAACTAATTTATAAATAGTAGTATTAAACATCTAATATAAATTAATATATAAATTTTGTTATTTTAATTATTTAAAAGTTGAAATATATTATTTATTAATGATATTAGAATCAATATATTGCGTTTTTGCTTGTATATTTTCACTTTATTTATGTGATAAATATATTATTTATAATGAACCAAGTAAAATAAGGTGGTTTTTATTACATTTTATAGCTAATTTATTTGTTACTATTGTATCCTTTAATGGATTTATATTATGTGTCAAAGATCCAGTAAACTGTATGAATTCTAAAAAATTCCCTAATTCTGATTTTTTATTTTCTCCTGCTTCTCTTTGGCCAATATCAATGATTAATTCTATACATATTTATCATATGTTATTTTATAAATTAGATAGTAATGATATTTTTCATCATCTATTATTTATACCAACTGTAGGATTTCTAGGACAATTTTATTCATGGGGACCCATACGTTCATTTTTAGCAATGTTTATAAGCGGTTTTCCGGGTGGTAAAGATTATTTTTCACTTTATTTATATAAAAAAAATTATATTAGTAAACTATCTCAAAAAAAATATAGTTTTTTATTAAATATTTTTATTAGAGCACCCTTTATTTGTTTTAATTTTTTTTTACATTATTTGGGTTTTATATATGGAATAACTCATATACATCCCTTAATTAACTTTTTTGTAGCAGGATTAGGAATTTTCAACGCAATGTATTACCTTAAAAGTTCTACTGAAAGTTATATTAATCATAAAAATATTTCAAATTAGTATAATTAAAACAAGAGTCGTTTAATCATAATCATCATAACTTCCTTCTTTACATATTCTATTAATTGCTGCGACTATTCCTATTGTAATAAAAAAAAATAAAAAAAATTCTAACATATATACAAATATATTATCAGCTTTAAATAAATTTTAAAAATTTCTATTAACTTAAATTTGATTGTTAATAAGAATTATATATAATCTGTATATATTTAATGGTTTGGGGTTATCATTTAATAGCAAATTTACGAAAATGTCAAGGTAATAAATCAATATTTTCTGGTAAGCATAATTTAAAATATGCCAGAAAAGATTTAAATAAAATTATTGATAATATAGTTGATGTCATTGATGCTAATAAATATGGTCCATTGGTTATAGAACATTTTGGCGAAGATCAAAAAATTTCAGGAATATCCATGTATCAACTTATTGAAACAAGTAATATTAATGCTCATATGGTTGACTTTAATAAAAATATTTATTTAGATGTATTTTCATGTAAAAAATATAATCCGAAAGATGTTGAACGAATTTTAATTAAAGAATTTAAACCCATGGAATATGATTTTAAATTTTTGGAAAGAATTTAACTTTGTAATGTATCATTCTTTAAATATTTATTAACAATTTTACATAACATAAGGTGAAAGATAAAATACTTTGTAAATAAAACCATATTTAAAGACATATTATATATTAAAAAATTAAATACATACTTCTTAAAGTATAATATGCCGAAAATTTATCCAGAAAAAACTTACGTAGTTGTTTATTCAAAAAAAAACGAAGATAGAAAAATAGAAAAATATGTAAATACAGAAGTAAATATTATTACAGAAGTAAATAATATTGAAGATGTAGAGATGGATAGTGGTAGAGATAGTGATAGTGATAGAGATAGTGATTTTAAAGATATGATTTTGTATGCGAAAGGTAAAATTAAATTTATATCCTATTTATACGATGTGAGTATTGATAATATTCCCTGGGGAGCTATTTTATCTCTAATTATAACTTCAATAGCAAGTTCAATTATATTATCTAACTTGTATCAGTGTCAACAAACTGTAGAAAAATATTTTAGTATGTCAACCTTTTCTAATTATTTAGCAAGTTGTTTAATTGGAATTATTTTACTACAGGTAGCAGTTCTTTTACATGGAATAAGCGTGTGTATTTTAGAAAGTGCTCGAGAATGTTGTAAAATTAAGGAAACAGGATGTAGGTGTAATAAATATTCAAAAAGATGTCTAACAAGATGGTTATGTTGTCAAAAAATTACCAGAATTGGATGTCAATCTTTTTGGGGAATTTTTGGTACAATTTCATTATTAATAACATACTTTTTTTCATTACTTATAATGTGTATTTCTGTAATAAGCACACTGACTTCATATTTATTTACCCAAAGTTGTAATTCATTTTCTAATATTATTAAAAATTTAATTGATAATGGATATCAATACATTGCGGAGGCGAGAATATATTTAAAACAGGGAGACAATATTACTCTCAATTTTCTCGCTAAATATCATGAATTTGTCAATATCCAAGATACTTTTACTAATAGTGCTATGGGAGAATTAAACCAGGTAGCTTCTCCTACATTTATAGACAAACCAAATTCAAAAATAGTATGGAGTGAAGATATAAGTTTGGGTAGAAAATTAAGTGATACTGTTTTTAATCCAGAATTAGAAATAGCTAAAGGTAGATCATTTATAGCTGTTTTAAATCAAACGATAATAGAGACAGAGAAACAATTATTCTATTATGAAAAATCTTTTTTAAAAGCTAAGGAGGTTTGTTACGATTATTCATCTATGTATGGTAATTTTTATTACATAATGATAGGTTGTTTAATGATAGCTTTTTCTCAACTAATAATATTTTCTGTTCATAATAAATATTTTACAATATGGAATTATGAAGTTAAACTAATAAAAAATAGAATTTATAAATAACCTTTATAGATTTATTAAGAGTTTTCACGATCCATAGTATAAATTAGAGATTACCATATATGGATTTATTAAGAGTTTTCACGATCCATAGTATAAATTAGAGATTACCCTATATGGAATTTATTAAGAGTTTTCACGATCCATAGTATAAATTAGAGATTACCATATATGGATTTATTAAGAGTTTTCACGATCCATAGTATAAATTAGAGATTACCATATATGGATTTATTAAGAGTTTTCACGATCCATAGTATAAATTAGAGATTACCATATATGAAAATTAAATTTCCGTAGTAACTATTCTTTCTATCCATATAGTATATAATGCCAAGACTTACAAAACAACAATTAGCCGCTAACCTCGCCCCATGGAGAACACATCTATCCAATTTCAGAGCTTCCAACCCAGGAATGTCTCTTAAAGAATCTATGCAAGCCGCATCAGCTACTTACTCTTCTCCTGCCAAAGCAGCCAGAGAAGCCGCTGCCGCTAACAGAAAAACATACCCAGGTGCTGTTGGACAAAAAAGAGGTGTTTCTCTTGCCGAAGCCAGAAAACTTTTCAGACAATATTACTCTGGTAAATCTGTTAGAGGTATGAGAACCGACTTAACCAGAGCCAGAAAAGCTGGACGTGTTCTTACCCCATGTAAAACCAAAAAGAACAAAAAAGGTAACACTGTCTGTTCACCAAGAGCTAAAGGTGACCGATCATACTTATACAGACGTTCTAATGGACCTAAATACTACGACATGAAAGGCTTAGATGAAGGCACTAAGGGATCTTCTCGTAGAAAAGTAAGAAAAGATGCCGGGAAAAAAAGAGGTAAAAGATCAGCTAAGAAAATGTCAGGCGGTTACTACTGGTAAATAATTATACAATAACTAATTTATTAATTTTTGAATAATTATATATTTAATTTATTGTTGAATTAACTTATGAATTAAATTTGAATTAATAGCCCTGCGGCAAAATTTTTTTCTCCGCATATATTATAAAAATATGCCAAGACTTACAAAACAACAATTAGCCGCTAACCTCGCCCCATGGAGATCACATCTCGCCGCATTCAGAGCTTCCAACCCAGGAATGTCTCTTAAAGAATCTATGCAAGCCGCATCAGCAACTTACTCTTCCCCTGCCAAAGCAGCCAGAGAAGCCGATGCCGCTAACAGAAAAACTTACCCAGGTGCCGTCGGTCAAAAAAGAGGTGTTTCTCTTTCCGAAGCCAGAAAACTTTTCAGACAATACTACTCCGGTAAATCTGTTAGAGGTATGAGAACCGACTTAACCAGAGCCAGAAAAGCTGGACGTGTTCTTACCCCATGTAAAACCAAAAAGAACAGAAAAGGAAACACTGTCTGCTCACCAAGAGCTAAAGGTGACCGATCATACTTATACAGACGTTCCAATGGACCTAAATACTACGACATGAAAGGCTTAGATGAAGGCACCAAAGGTGTTTCCCGCAGAGCCGTTAGAAAAGATGCCGGTAAAAAAAGAGGCCGCAGATCCGCTAAAAAAAACTAAATAAATTAAACAATAAATAAACTTATTATTTTTTGATTAATTATAGAACAATATTAGATTAAATTTGATATGATGATTAAAATATTATTTTTAGGAGAATATAAACACATTTATGGCAACAATAACAACTACAATGAATCAATGTGTGGTAAGACAAATACTTGGATTAGACCAAAATCAACGTGCACTAATCATTAATACACCTGGGGGTAATTCAATTGTAACCAAATATGTAATAGGTAGAACATCTGTTAAAAATGTCATTAAAACATTACAAGATAAAATACAATTAGCTTTTGGACATTGTGAACAATTTCAACCCATGAAAAATATGATCCTAAAATACAATACAAATTATTTAAAAGATATTACTAAACCCCTATCCTATTATGGAATTAATGAATTAGTTGAAAAAGTGGAATTAATTCATACAAATAATAAAATGAATTATTATAATCCATCTGAAATTGATACCATTAGACAAAAGATGATAATGAGATTATCGAATACTAAGAATGCTAAGATATTTATTAAAACACTCACAGGTAAATTAATATCAGCAATTGTGCCCGAAGATGTTAATGGAATAGAGTTAATGATTATTGTTCAAGATAGGGAAGGTATTCCTGTTGGACAAGCACGTATAGTTCATCAAAGTTTTGAAGTATCTGAATCATCCACTCTTCTAGATAGTTATTATAGAAATCTTGATAGAATAAAAAATAGTAGATTTCATAAAAATTATCCCAAAAATAGAGGAACTAATTTGAACAATCTCGGTAGTATCTCCTTAATAAATGAACAAACATGTCACTTATTGGTTAGATTAAGGGGTGGAATGTATAGTGAATCAAGTGGTAAAAATGGAAATTATCAACCTATTCGAAATATTTTACATAAAGTTCATGACATTTTAACTCAAGAGGAGGACATTGGAAAAAATCATCCAACCGAGTAATAATTTAGCAATTAATGATAACAATACATAACATTTTTCTTTTGTATATGGATTTATTGTATCATTATTTTTACAACATAGTTTTTTTATACATGGAATAGTATATAATAATTCTGTTAACTGGACAAATCCAAATGAAGCATATAATAAAAATAATAAAATTACTATTACATAGACGAAGTCGGGTGGTTTTGTACCAGAATTATCACCGGATACATCAATCGATTTAATAAAGGCATGACCAATTATCCCATAAGCCCAAAAAAATTGTAACCAACCAGTAAGATGTAATAACCATTTGATAGAGGTGCTTTTTACATATTCGACTGCTAATCCACACAATTGACAAGCTGAAGTCAATACCGCAATTGAAGTAATTAAATTAATATCTGTAACCCCATTCAATAGAGCAATAGCTATTAACATAATAGAAGCACTCAAAGAATATTCGACAAATCTTAATGGATTTTTACCCTTTTCTATCATATCACTATATCTGTAACCTAGTAGTCCCCCTTGGCAACAGTTTGTAAGTCCAGCTAATAACTGGAATCCAAAGGAAAGTAGATGAAAGGAAATTATTAACCAACCTAAATTAATTCCGTAACATTCATTATCATTATTACAACTAACTGGTTTTGTAACAGTATTTATACAAAAATTTCCATTACTAGTATCAAAACTACGACTTCCTAAAGGACAAGAACTATTATTTGAAACTGGTTTCCACTCCAAGTAGGATTCAGTATATGGTATAATAAGTGGATCTTTTCCTAAAGTTAGTCCAATCATAGCAGCTGCGCTAATAAAATGTCCTATGATGGCAAAATTGTTATATTTGATGTAATTGTGGTTTTCACCCATAATATGTAGTATAAGCTATTGTTATTATAATTTTAAATAGATTATATTATGGAGAACTTTAAGTATTTATTATAGTTTATAAATTTGATAAGATTTAACATATTTAATTATTTTAAAAAAAAAATATTCAATATGTTATCAATAGGAAGTATATCTACACAATTTTCAGAGTATCAACTTAAACAGTTATTGGGTTTAGATAATACTCAAAGAGCCCTAATTATTAAGACTCCTTGTGGAAATCCCATTATTACCAGATATGTTTATGGGAAAACACCAGTTAAAAATGTCCTAAATACTTTGATCAATAAAATTAATATTGTGGTTAATGAAGGTGGTAATAAAGAACCTGTTGATATGGATTATTTCTTGACCTATAAGGGTGAAAAAATGAGAGAAGAAGAAGATCTTAGCTCTTATGGTATTAATTCGTTATGTGAAGAAATAAAACTAGGTTATTGTCCTAAAACATATAATAGTAGATCTAAACATCCACCCATAGGTGTTCTCGACAAATGGCTTAATAATGGATTTTCTGGTCAAAAATCATGGGAATTATTTACTAAAAATCTTGATAGAAGAAGGAGACGATCAGGTAATATGTCGGTTTTTATCAAAACATTAACTGGTAAAACAGTAACCCAATATGTCCCTAAAGATCTTACTATTGAAGAATTAAAACTATTAAACCAATGGAAAGAGGGCATTCCACCTGATCAACAAAGAATGATATATGCGGGTATCCAAATGGAAGATGGTCGTAAATATATTGATTATCTATACAGACATCAACTAGACAATCCAAAATATAAAGATAGATCTTATTGTGAATCAACAGCTCACTTAGTTCTCCGTTTGAGAGGTGGAATGTATAATGAGGTTAGTGGCAGGAATGGACAATATATGCCTCTCCAATCGGTTATCCAAAAGATTTTCGATATTGAACCCGAAGGTGGGAATATTCATGGAGACTCGCCAATTAATAATATATATGACGTTGACGTAGATATAGTCTAAATTCGAATAAGATAGTTAATTTAATTTACTAAAAATTTTTTATTTTATATCTCTTCAAGAATTTCTACTTATTATAATAAGATGTATCATAAAATAGTAAATCCAAACACAGGTAGACTTGTGAAGATTGATAGTAAATTAGGAAAACAAATTATCAATCAATATATTGTTAATCTTATAGGAGGTCATAATGGACCATGTATTATTAATCCTACAACCAGTAAATGTAAAAAGGGAGACTCAAGTGATAGCTTTGATCATGAAAAATGTTTATTAGTTAACGGTAGATGTAAAAATAAAACACTTTCTACAAAAACACAAAAAAACAAAAAATCTAAAGCTGTTTCATCTCGGAAAACTGCTAATACAAGTAAAGAATTAGACTTGTCACCCTATCAATTCCCTACAATGGGTGGTTTACCTAAAAATTATACACGCACTATAGAATTATGGCTATTACCCAGTGATTTGAATATTGAAGTTAGTCCAAATAAAAAGAGTTACAAATATGACGCTTACGAATATTTAGGTCACATGGGATTTAGTTTTGATCACCGATCTATCAATGATCCAGAAAAAAAAATATTAGGATTTGGACCATCCGATCTACCGTTAGATTTTTCAGATTTATTTACGGGAATGATAGGAGGGGAAATTAGTGACGATACAGATATTTTTAGAAAAATATTATTAAGAAATCCTAGTAAGTTTGCTTTAATTGTTAGGGTAGCAGTTACTGAGGAAATTTTTAATCATTACTCAAAAATAGAGTTATATGAATATCCTATAGTAGCATTCGTAAATAATTACGGTGATACCAGTTTTGGTTTTGATAATTGTATGACATATCCAATTAGAATACTTCAACCAATCACTTTTAGTGGTGGAGGAGGAATTGAGGAAACCGGCTATCATAAAGTCCCTGATTTCAGAGGTAAATTACATCAAATGATTCGTTTTTTTATAGGAGAACATGAGACTAAAAAAATACAATCGGATAGTGATGGAATTTTATCAGAAGTTTTATAACTCCTATAAAATATAGTTAATTTATAATTAATAAACCTATATTTAGTTAATTTATCTGGTTGATAAATTTGATAAATGAAGTAATAATTAATTTTAAATTAATTTTATAGTTTTAAAATGTCTCTTTTAAATAACACTTTTCAAAAATTTCCATTAGATAATGGGAAAGTAGGTTGTCAGTATCCCCCTCCAAGAGAAAAACTACTTGAAATGCTAAAAATGGAAGAATTCATTAGAATGTCGCCAGAATACAGTGAAGAATGCACTAAAGTTAAGGATGAAGTAAATGGTTGGTTAAGAATATCCGAAGAAGTTCAACAAAAAGTCGCACATTTGTATGGATATCAAGATACATTGTCTAATCTACTTGCGGTTAACTATATCAGGAGGGCTCCATACCTTTTTCCAGAAGACGTGGAATTTTCCCAGACTCAAGTATATGTCAGAAATAATTTAGCTAACCTAGGTAATTTAGAAATAGGAGACGATTTTATAAAAGTCCCCCTCATAGATTTAAGTGGAGGAAAAATAAATAGCCACCACATATTAAATCCAGATAAATATAATGTGATTATTGCTAGTTCTGCTACATGACAACCATTCAGAGCGATTATAGATATCTTAAATTCTGATATCGTAACTCGCTTTGAATCAGTAGCTAATTTTACTATGGTTTATATTAGTGAAGCTCACGCCGCGGATATTTGGCCAATAGGTTTGAGTGCTGGTGTTATTAATTACAAGCATCGAAATATTTCAGATAGAATCAATTGTGCTAAAAATATGAAAAAAGAGCATCATTTCAACATGTCTGTAGTAGTTGATTCAATGAATAATACATTTAGAGATACATTTGCTGCCTGGCCTTTCAGAGCATTTATTGTTAAGAATGATGTAATACAATATATTTCAAATATTAGTGATTCAGAATATAATATATTAGAATTATACCAATTTTTAGGTGATAAAATGTAAATTTATTTCTTAAAAGATCAAGTATATTTTCAATAAGTGAATGACTCAAATAATCCTAAAGTTTCGGATATTTGATGACAATTTATGGGAAATATATTATGATTTTATAAAATATATTTTTTTGTTATAATATATTAATATGTATCAATTTATTATTCATCCTAAAACTGGAGAAAAATTATCTATTCATTCTCATAAGGGAAAACAACTGTTTAAAAAACAGTTTAAAATGAGTCAAACAAATTATCAAAAAGCTGGAGCAACTAATAACACGGAAGAATTAGAAGTTGTAGAGACAAAAGTCGAACCAACAACCAGTTTATTGCCAGCACCGATTATATTAAGAAATTATAATTATTATAAATACGTCCCATTGGAACAAAGAACAATGGAATACTGGAGAGAGTCACAGTCCAGAGGTCTAACAATTTGGCATCCAACGGATGAAAGACCTGATAATAACGCCGAATGGGAAATAGTAGATTTTGATCTAGTCAATGTTATAATTGAAGGATTGATGCCCAACTTAGCCAATCCACCTTCAGTACAACCTGAAATTCTCTTACGGGATCAGAGTGTAGAAGTTAAAGAGATAGGACCCTTGGAAATAGAGTATATTATCGACCCACCTCCTGGTAACGAAATTATTATACAAGGAATCGAAGAAAACTATATTAGTTTGGGAGATCGATTAGATGCGTTACAATCATATATGTCTATGTATAGAAATGTAATTAGAGAAAGAGAAGGATCCAACAATCCCCAAGATATAGCTCTGGTGGAAGATACAAGAAATAGTCTAGAAATTTTAGAAAATGAATTATTTCGTTTAGTAGGCTACACACGACCGACGATAGATTATGAAACTAAAGAAGAAAAAAAGGAATCTACCACAATTGAAACTAAAGAAGAAGTTAGTTTTCTACCACAATTGAAAACAAAGAGTAAGAGAATTAAAAAAAAACTAAAACTAAAAAATAGAGATATTGAAATAGACATAGAAAAAATAAAGTATTTAACTATTATCCAAATAAAAGAAGAGCTTAAAAAATTAGGATTGAAAAGAACAGGTAATAAAAGTGATTTAGTAAATAGACTTTGGGAAGCTAATAAAAGATTACAACAAGTTAAAATTGAAGAACAACGTATTGAGAGAGAACTAAATGAAGATAAAATGTTAGCAGAATTAAATAATTTAGAGGATATTCAATCTAAGAAAAAAGAGTTTGAAAGTGACCTATTGGCAATCAAAAAAAATGAACTAAAATTTTTATTGGAAGCCACTTCTGTGGATGAAAATGTAAATGATTTACAAAAAATTATTATAGCATCTCCATATTTTGATATAAATACAGGATATTTTAAAAATGGTCTATCAGATGTTTTAGATAATGATAATATTCTAACAATAATAACAAACCTTCGAGATGCTGTTAAAAATTCAGATTTATGGACAGGAGATTTGAAACACTTTCTTAAAAGATATAAAAAAAGAGTCAATAAAATAGTTAGAATGATTGCGTATTTAAATTTCAAAAAAAATTGGATTAGTGATAAAGTGATTAAAAATAGAAATATGTTAGCTGATGAATTATTAGAAAGATATATTAATAATAATTGGTATGGATTGAACATGACTGTCAATGATCTTCCTAAAAATGTTGTCCCCGACGCTTTGAAATTTTTAAATTTGGAAGGACTATATGATTTAGTAAATCAATTAGAGGAAAAAGATTTTTTATATCTTGATCTAAATTTAATGAAGAAATTAAGGGATACCGAACAAATAAATACTATTGTTAAAAATAACAAATTATTAAATAGGGAAGTCAACAAATGGCTAGAAAATCCTGAAGAAATAGTAGATTTAGGTAGTATATATTTACAACAAATAATGGATGATGTAATGACAAATAGATGTCCTAAATGTAATGAAGTTTTAGCAGACAAAGGTGAAGGATGTATGTCTATGAGATGCGCAAATGCACAATGTCCCCTATATAATCCAGTAGAAGATGATACAGTAGGTGCTAATAATAGGATATGTGGTTATTGTCTTCAAAATTTTTCAGATGGTGATGAAGCACATGATCATGTAGCTAATTGTTCCTATAATCCTAACCCAGGGTCTTATTTTTTATCACATCCAAGCGAGGAAGAGATAATTGAGTTTGGAGCAAAATATCCTGATTATATTGATTCAAATAAAGGAGAAATAGATATTAATACTATCAATCAACTAAGAATTATAAAAATTCATAATAGGAGACGAAAAGATAAATTGATAGATTTCCTCAATAATATGAACACTAATATTCATATTAGCGATGACGATAAACATGAAATTCAGTCAAAACTACTATCTCATAATCACAATTTTAGTCTTGCTAAAAATCCCTTTAAAATTTTTCTAGAAGGTGTGGGTTTTCATGAAATATCTTTTAATGTAAATACAAATTGGATTGATTCCAGTCAAATAGGAATTGCGCCTATTATTAATGAATTTTTACCAGGTGATTCCGAAGAAAAAATTTCCCATTCGTCTGTAGTTAAAATAGGAGGAAGTGATAGCAAATCATCAAATACTGTAGAATGTATGATATGTATGGATGATATTACACCAGAACAACGTTTTCCATGTATTTGTAATACTCCTATATGCTGGGCATGTACAATAGAAGGACAAAAAACTTTGTGGGAAGGAAGTAATGGATTTCCAAGGAAAGATTTCCAGGGTGTAGATATTTCTTCTAAATTGAAATTACATGACGATAAGACGTCTATATTATGTGCGTGTGCTAGTCAATTTTGTCCATCAATAAATAAGGATAAAAATAGTATAGTTTATAAAGAAACTCATAATAAAAATGCTTATCAAATAGTAAAGGGACTGAAATCTTGCGAAGCTAAAGATGTTTGGAAGAATTTTATTAAATTGAGATGTAGAGAATATATGAAACCAATTATTAAAGATTTGGACATGAAATTAGAAGAAGAGAAAAAAGATCTTCTAACATTATTTAAAAAAGAATATATGAGAATCAAGAGAGAAAATATATGGGTAAAACAGTTATCAGGAATTTTTAATATACCAATGTATTTTTATCCATTATTCATTAAAATTATTGAAGAAACTGCCTATTATGGTGGTAATAAACTACCAAGAGATTATTATTTAGACCCTGAAAATTATGATCCTAATGTAATTATTAATTTTTGGATGGCAAACGATTGGGGAGAGGATGAAAAAAAAGAATTTTGGACAGAATTTTGTAAAGATAATGGACTAAACAGTAATTACATTATTGATAATATTATGAAGGGTAAATTAACGTGATAAGTTAGATCTACACATGGGACAATCAGGATTTCTATTAGCCTGTATACAAGTATTTAACCAATTATTTGTGCAAGAGTTACAAAAACGATGAGAACATTGAAATCTGTTGGTGATTCCAATATTTTCATAACAAACGGGACATTGTGTGTCTACATTAACTTTTTCCCTAACGTAGAGAGAATAGGGACGGTCATAATCTATAAAATTTAATACATTTTTAATACAAATATTATTGGGAGAAAATGCTTCTGCTTCTTCTCCTTCACCTGTTAAAACTAATTCAAAATCATTAATGTTAAAATTATCTCTATTTGAAAACATAGTTTGGTGAACTCTTTCAAGAACCATTTGATAAAGTGATTCGGTATTATTACATGGGTTAACTTCTAAGTTAAATATATTTGTAGTGTAAACTTTTTTGAAAATACATTGTACTGTTCTAGCTACATTATTCCTATTATTGAGTAAATTTCTGAGCATATCACGCACTCTAGGTTATTGTATAATAGATCTGAATTGACATACGATGTCAAATTTTAAAATCTAAACAATTGAGTTTAAAGATTATATATTCCTAAAATAGGCTGTAGATTATTAAAATAATAGAGAACCTCGTCACTATTAGATAAATTTTTTAGATAATTATTTTTATCTATTTTATCCATATCTAATAAGTCTATGATTTTAAAGAACAATTCTACATAATGCTGTAAAATTTTTTTTTCATTACTAACTAATAATAATGCATTATGTCTATTAGAATATCTTGGTATACTATTTAATTTTAACATTGCTTTATCTTGTTTTAATGTATTTGGATATTGGTCTAATTGTTTTACTAATAAATTTATTAATGATGAAATAGCATAGGTATGATCATTTTTCTCTCTGTAATAAAAATTTAATAACTTTTTTATTTCATGGCAACTATTCAATGGCATAGTTAAATATACTATTGATTTACTATATTTTTTAGGATAATTTAATATACCAACTTCATTTGGATTTTTACCATTTGGTTCAATATTATTGTCTGGTATAAATCCATAATGTAAGAGAAATTGTGAATAATCTTTTATACCATAAGAGTCCATTAATTCAGTATTATTAAATATATTTTCTTTTGATTTTATAGTAAAGGCATTTTGGTGATTATCAAATGCCCAAGAAGTCATTTGGGGTCTTTTATGATTCAACATATCTGACATTGGAACCATGGCTCCTACTCTTTCGTGGTTGATGGTAATTCCAAAATTCCGGGAACCTACCAGGGTTCTTAAGTCCATAAATTTTGAATAACTACATAGATTTTTAAATTTTGGAATAGCGCCTGTTAATAGCTTATAGTCTTCTTTTAAATAATTCTTTCTATCATTAATTTGATTCAAAATAGAACTCCCACTAACTAAATCTAATTCATTTTTATTCCAAAAAATAGGAAAATTACTTAAATCAGTAGGAAGAATATCGAAATATGGTTGGAAAAAGCTATTACCTTTTTTCATTTCTTCAACCATAAAAACTATAATATAAGCATGCTTGGGTGAATTAAATTTAATTCCCAAATTAATAAGACGTCTCCCAATTTCTGTATTTTTTCCCATTTGATTAGTGATCAATAATTTTTCAGGAATTGTGATAATTTGTTGATCCTTGGGTATAAATTGCCTTGTGTACACAGATCGCATATTATTTTCAGTTTCTTTAAAATAAACTCCTGGGAATTTTGCTCCGTTATCTTTTAACCAATTGATAAATACAGTATATTTGTCCATAGTTAATATATAATAATTTTTTTTTATTAGAATCATTAATTAATAATTATATTTTACAATAATACTACTATTTTTTTTTACTAGCCTTAGCTTGTCTTATTTCTTCTGTTAGTTCTGATAAAGATTCTAATCTCTCTAGTAAATATGCTAAACAATTTATAAGTGTTTCTCTATATAATTCTATATTTTCATAAATACCGTTGATTACTAAACTATCTATTTTTTGATAAAAATCTCTAACAACTATATCAAAAGCAGCCGCATCTAATTCCTTAAGTCTATCTAAACAAAATTTACATAGTCCTAATACTTTCTCAGGTGGTAGGACGTTATTATTTACTAATTGACTAATAAAATTTTCGTCGAGATATTCATCTACATATCGTTTTTTATCTTCGTGAATATGATATATTTTGTGAAAAAATCCCCGCATATCGGTAATAATACCCTTTACTTGCGAATAATCAGGTGGTTCCCCTTCAATATCTCTTTTGAATTTATCCCAAAATGCTTTTCTCATAGTTTTTTTTATAGCATTATATACGGATTCGTCATAATTCCGTTCAACCCTTTTAAAGCGATCTACTGTATTTTTGGCTTCTTCTTTTCCTACTAATTTTTCAATTTGTCTATAAATTTTATCTCTCATTTTTATTAAATTATCTAAATATTCTTGTGAAGTATTCTGTGGGATATTTGATGTGGTCGCTTCTTGTCTATTGGACTCCTGTTGTACTTGTTCAATTTTATGCCTATAGTTATGATACATATCACTATAAATTTCTAATTGGGATTCTAAATCTTTTTTTTTCCAATTATTAAAAGTATGTTTAAATTTATTGAGTTTGGGTATAAATTCTAATAGTTTTTTTTTATCACCTACCTTTAATTTCTGGGTATCTTTGACTAACTGAATACTTTCACCATATACAAATTTTTCAATTTCTGATTGTTCACACGATGATAATACTTCGGATTGGAAATTAGAAATAAGATACGCAGATAAAAATGTTTTAGCATTAATAACATCACCATTATAATTAATTAGTTTTTTTAATGAATTAATGAAGTCATATGTGGATTGAATTACTTGTTTGTCCATCATAATATGAATAGCTTGGTTAAATTTCATGCTTGGGAATTGTTCGTATAATTTGTAATTGATGAGTTTTTGGTAAGTCAATGATACGTTTTGAAGGTTGATTAATTCTCTATCCATTACACTTATAATTAATAATATAACTAATTGTTTAAATATATTTATATTATTAATTAAAATTATTAATTAAAAAATAATTTATAATGTTTTTAATTTAGCGCATTTATTTTGATCGGAATTCAAATGTATTTCTTCTCCGGTTTGGTTATATTTCAAGATGGATAGAGCTTTGATCAGATAATCCAATCTTTTATCGAGTAAATTACTGTGAATAATTAAATGTTTCTTTTGCTTGGTACATCCTAAACTTCTCCAAGAAGAAAAATATTTTTCCCTATGTTTTTGAATTTTAAGATCAATCTGTTTCAAATCTTCACGAATAAGTATTATTATTTCATGTAAACCTTGAATACAAGAGGTAACCGTATCATTATTGACCCTAATTTGATTAATCAGAGATTCAAAGTTCTTAACTCTTTCCTTAATATCTAATTGAAGTAATAATTCGTCTAAATTAGTATTATAGCTAAATATCGAAGATATACTAGTGTAAATTGATCCGGACGCTTCACTAATTGCTTGTGTTAGGATTTGTCTACCAATTAAGGCGGATACGACTCCCCTGGTTAATGTTACTCCCGCTAATGTTGCCATATATATTATATAATATATAAATTTCAATTTCAATTTTATTTTATCGAAATTTAGTGTCAAAATGAATAATTTTTGATTTTAATCATTAATAAAGGTTTACATGAATCTTAGTAATATGAACTTGATTACCTCTTTCCTGAAATAGTCACTTTTTTTAAATTAATCTTTTATCATCTGTCAAATTATTAGCAAAACCAATTATATTAGTTAAGTCTGAACTCACACTAGATGAATCACCTCCGAGATCATCATTACCCCAAGTGACAACAGACCCATCATTTTTTAAGGCAGCAAAGGCTTTTTCGGTTGAAAATATTTGTGTCACCCCTGATGCTATATCACCACTTCTTATACCGCCTGGGTGTGATGATGCGTCGTATGGAGATGAATCTCCTCCGTAATCACTAATACCCCAAGTAATAACAGACCCATCATTTTTTAAGGCAGCAAAGGCTTTTTCGGTTGAAAATATTTGTATTACTCTATCATCATCAGTAGATGGAGTGAGGGTATATACTCCCGACGATATTTCACCTCCGTAATCACTATTACCCCAAGTGACAACAGACCCATTACTTTTTAAGGCAGCAAAAGCAAAATAATTAGAAAATATTTTTACTACCCCTGAGGTTAAGTTTACACTAGATGAATCACCTCCGAGATCATCATCACCCCAAGTGACAACAGACCCATCACCTTTTAAGGCAGCAAAAGCTGTTTGGTTTGAAAATATTTGCATTACATCAGTTAAGTTTGAACTTACACTAGATGAATCTCCTCCCCGCCCACCCCAAGTGACAACAGACCCATCATTTTTCAAGGCAGCAAACGCAGTTTCAGTTGAAAATATTTGTATTACTCTATCATTATTGTCAGATGGAGTCAGCGTATTGACTCCCGACGATATTTCACCTCCGTAATTACTATTACCCCAAGTGACAACAGACCCATAACTTTTTAAGGCAGCAAAAGCATAATAATTAGAAAATATTTGTATTACATCAGTTAAGTTTGAAGTTACACTATATGAATCTCCTACCAGCCCACCCCAAGTGACAACAGACCCATCATTTTTTAAGGCAACAAAGGCTTTTTCGGTTGAAAATATTTGTATTACTCCCGAGGTTAAGTCTGAACTTACACTAGAAGAATCTCCTCCAGCCCAATCACGACCCCAAGTGACAACAGAGCCATCACTTTTTAAAGCAGCAAAGGCATAATAATTAGAAAATATTTGTATTACTATATCATTATTCTCAGATGGAGTCAGCGTATTGACTCCCGACGATATTTCACCTCCGAGATCATCATCACCCCAAGTGACAACAGACCCATCATTTTTTAAAGCAGCAAAGGCTTTTTTGGTTGAAAATATTTGTATTACTCCCGAGGTTAAGTCTGAACTTACACTAGATGAATCACCTCCACGATCATCATCACCCCAAGTGACAACAGACCCATCATCTTTTAAGGCAGCAAAAGCATGTAAGTTTTTATATTCTCCATAATTATACCTTGTGGGAATAATAGAGATATTATCACTCGATCCAAGAAGAGTTTCCGATCTTTCTTTTCCAGGTTTTAGTTCATAAATAGAACTTGTTGATATTATTACTAAAATTGATTTATTTTTGTTTTTAGCAACGTTATTTGAAGTAATGACGATACTTAGATTTACTGAAGATTGTCCATCGAGTATGGTAACACTCTTAACTGTTTTTGACCCATAATCATCACCTTCTTTGGCGGTTCCATGGAGCGTATAATTTATTATTAAATCACCTGTTGTATAATCAGTAATGGTAGTATTAGAAGAATTATAAAAAGCACTTCTGCTAAATTTAAATTCGGCGGATGAAGTTATTCCGGCACCCGATTGTGTTAATTCGACTGATACATATTGTCTTGGCATTATTTTATCATTTGTTAAAGTGTTAGCAAAACCAATTATATTAGTTAAGCTTGAGCTTACAATAGATGAATCACCTCCACGATCATCATCACCCCAAGTGACAACAGACCCATCATTTTTTAAGGCAGCAAAGGCTTTTTCGGTTGAAAATATTTGTATTACTCCCGAGGTTAAGTATGAACTTACACTAGATGAGTTTCCTCCAAAAGTATTATTTCCCCAAGTGACAACAGATCCATTATTTTTTAAAGCAGCAAAGGCATAATAATTAGAAAATATTTGTATTACATCAGTTAAGTTTGAACTTACACTAGATGAATCTCCTCCCAGCCCACCCCAAGTGACAACAGACCCATTATTTTTCAAGGCAGCAAACGCAGTTTCAGTTGAAAATATTTGTATTACATCAGTTAAGTTTGAACTTACACTAGATGAATCTCCTCCCCGCCCACCCCAAGTGACAACAGACCCATCATATTTTAGGGCGGCAAACGCAGTTCCAGTTGAAAATATTTGCATTACTCTATCATCATTAGTAGATGGAGTGCGGGAATAGACTCCCGACGATATTTCACCTCCGTAATTACTATTACCCCAAGTGACAACAGACCCATCATCTTTTAGGGCGGCAAACGCAGTTTCAGTTGAAAATATTTGTATTACTCCCGAGATTAATTGTGAACTTACACTAGATGAATCTCCTCCCTCACTACCCCAAGTGACAACATACCCATCATTTTTCAAGGCAGCAAACGCAGTTCCAGTTGAAAATATTTTTACTACCCCTGAGGTTAATTGTGAACTTACAATAGATGAGTTTCCTCCATAACTACCCCAAGTGACAACAGACCCATCATTTTTTAAGGCAGCAAAGGCACTTCTTGTTGAAAATATTTGTGTCACATCTCCTACGAACGATATAACACCTCCGTAATCACTATTACCCCAAGTGACAACAGATCCATCATCTTTTAGGGCGGCAAACGCAGTTTCAGTTGAAAATATTTGTATTACTCCCGAGATTAATTGTGAACTTACACTAGATGAATCTCCTCCCTCACTACCCCAAGTGACAACAGACCCATCATTTTTCAAGGCAGCAAACGCAGTTCCAGTTGAAAATATTTTTACTACCCCTGAGGTTAATTGTGAACTTACAATAGATGAGTTTCCTCCATTACTACCCCAAGTGACAACAGACCCATCATTTTTTAAGGCAGCAAAGGATTGCTTGGTTGAAAATATTTGTGTCACTACAGCGGTTAAGCTTGAACTTACACTAGATGAATCTGCCCCATAGTCATCCTCACCCCAAGTGACAACAGACCCATCATTTTTTAAGGCAGCAAAGGCTTGGTCGGTTGAAAATATTTGTGTCACTCCTGATGTTAAGTCTGAACTTACACTAGATGAATCTCCTCCATAATCACTATGACCCCAAGTGACAACAGACCCATCCGTTTTTAAGGCAACAAAGGCACCTGGGGTTGAAAATATTTGTGTCACCCCTGATGTTAAGTCTGAACTTACACTAGATGAATCTCCTCCATAATCACTATGACCCCAAGTAATAACAGACCCATCATCTTTTAGGGCGGCAAACGCAGTTTCAGTTGAAAATATTTGTATTACTCCCGAGATTAATTGTGAACTCACACTAGATGAATCACCTCCGCGATCATCATCACCCCAAGTGACAACAGACCCATTACTTTTTAAGGCAGCAAAGGCTTGGTCGGTTGAAAATATTTTTATTACTCCCGAGGTTAAGTCTGAACTTACACTAGAAGAATCTCCTCCCTCAGATGAATCTCCTCCTAAAGTATTATTACCCCAAGTGACAACAGAGCCATCATTTTTTAAGGCAGCAAAGGCTTTTTCGGTTGAAAATATTTGTATTACTCTATCATTATTGTCAGATGGAGTCAGCGTATTGACTCCCGACGATATTTCACCACTTCTTATACCATATGGGTTTGATGCTGCGTTGTATGGTGATGAATCTGCTCCATAGTTACTATAACCCCAAGTGACAACAGACCCATTACTTTTTAAGGCAGCAAAGGCACTTCTTGTTGAAAATATTCGAGCTACATTAGTTACGCCTGAACTTACTGTGCTGAAAGTTTCTGTTGAACTGTTATATATTGCTAATGAATCTCCTCCTGTAGTTTTCCTACCCCAAGTGACAACAGACCCATCTTCTTTTAAGGCAGCAAAAGCTGTTTGGTTTGAATATATTTGTGTTACATTAGTTAAGTTTGAACTTACTGACCTGTACGTGTTGGTTCCACTAAAAATAGATGGAATTCCCCCATATTTACTATTACCCCAAGTGACAACAGACCCATCATTTTTCAAGGCAGCAAAAGCGTGTAAGTTTTTATATTCTCCATAATTATACCTTGTGGGAATAATAGAGATATTATCTCTCCATCCAAGAAGAGTTTCCGATCTTTCTTTTCCAGGTTTTAGTTCATAAATATAACTTGTTGATATTATTACTAAAATTGATTTATTTTTGTTTTTAGCAACGTTATTTGAAGTAATGTCTATAATTAGATCTACTGTAGAATCTTTATCGGGTATGGTAACACTCTTATTTGTTATTGACGCATAATCATCACCTTCTTTGGCTGTTCCATGGAGCGTATAATTTATTGTTAAATCACCTGTAATATAATCATTAGAAGAATTATTAGAAGAATTATTAAAAGCACTTCTCGAGAAAGTAAATATTGCATCTGTTCCATTTCCATGTCCTGGTTGTTTTAATTCGACTGATACATATTGTCTTGGCATTATTTTATCATTTGTTAAAGTGTTAGCAAATCCAATAACATCAGTTAAGTTTGAACTTACACTAGATGAATCACCTCCGCGAACATCATCACCCCAAGTGACAACAGACCCATCATTTTTTAAGGCAGCAAATGCTCCTTCTGTACTATATATGTAAGTTACATTAGAATTTATATCTCCTTGTTTTATACCATATGTCGAATGTGTTGTATTTCCACCACTACCACTACCACCCCAAGCGATAACAGACCCATCATCTTTTAAGGCAGCAAAAGCCGTTTTGGTCGAAAATATTTGTGTCACTCCTGAGGTTAAGTTTGAACTTACACTAGATGAGTTTCCTCCAAAAGTATTATTTCCCCAAGTGACAACAGATCCATTATTTTTTAAAGCAGCAAAGGCATAATAATTAGAAAATATTTGTATTACTCTATCATTATTGTCAGATGGTGCACTAGTAATCGATGAAGGTGCGATTGCCCAATTAAAAGGGATATCACCCCAAGTGACAACAGACCCATCATTTTTTAAAGCAGCAAAGGCATAATAATTAGAAAATATTTGTATTACTCTATCATTATTGTCAGATGGAGTGAGCGTATTGACTCCCGACGATATTTCACCTCCATAACTTTTATTACCCCAAGTGACAACAGACCCATCATCTTTTAAGGCAGCAAAAGCTGTTTGGTTTGAAAATATTTGTATTACTCTATCATTATTGTCAGATGGAGTGAGTGTATTGACTCCCGACGATATTTCACCTCCATAACTTTTATTTCCCCAAGTGACAACAGATCCATCACTTTTTAAAGCGGCAAAGGCTTGATTGGTTGAACATATTAGCGTTACACTTGAGGTTAATTCTGAAATTACAATAGATGAGTTTCCTCCATTTGTATTATCTCCCCAAGTGACAACAGATCCATCACTTTTTAAAGCGACAAACGCATATTCTGTTGAAAATATTTGTGTCACTCCGGATGCTAAGTCTGAACTTACACTAGATGAATCTCCACCCCACGTAGAACCCCAAGTGACAACAGACCCATCCGTTTTTAAGGCGGCAAAAGCACGTCGGGTTGAAAATATTTGTGTCACTCCGGATGCTAAGTCTGAACTTACACTAGATGAATCTCCTCCATTATTACTATTACCCCAAGTGACAACAGATCCATCATTTTTTAAGGCAGCAAAGGCAAGCTGGGTTGAAAATATTTGTGTCACTCCGGATGCTAAGTCTGAACTTACACTAGATGAATCTCCTCCATTTTTCTTATTCCATCCACCCCCCCAAGTGACAACAGATCCATCATTTTTTAAGGCAGCAAAAGCGTATAAGTTTTTATATTCTCCATAATTATACCTTGTAGAAATAGCAGAGAGATAATCTCTCCATCCAAGAAGAGTTTCCGATCTTTCTTTTCCAGGTTTTAGTTCATAAATAGAACTTGTTGATATTATTACTAAAATTGATTTATTTCTCTTAGTAATATCTGATATAATGTTAATAGTTAGATCTACTGAATATTGTCCATCGAGTATAATAACACTCTTATTTGTTATTGACGCATAATCATCATCTTCTTTGGCTGTTCCGTGGAGAGTATAATTTATTGTTAAATCACCTGTTGTATAATTATTAGAAGAATTTGAAGTAGCACTTCTCGAGAAAGTAAATATTGCATCTGTTTCATTTCCATGTCCTGGTTGTTTTAATTTGACTGATATGTATTTTGGTATTGGAGTTGGTGAAGCAGTGGGTGAAGATGTTGGTGATGCTGTTGGAGAAGCAGTTGGACTACTTGTGGGTGATGATGTTGGTGAAGCTGTTGGTGAAGCAGTGGGTGAAGCTGTTGGTGAAGATGTTGGAGATAGAGTTGGTGATGAGGTTGGACTACTTGTAGGTGATGATGTCGGTGAAGAGGTCGGCGAAGCAGTCGGACTTGAGGTAGGTGAAGACGTTGGCGAAGCTGTAGGACTAATTGTAGGTGATGATGTCGGTGAAGCGGTCGGTGAAGCAGTCGGACTTGAGGTAGGTGAAGACGTTGG
>Ga0209632_10000422_pt1 | contig 44042 bp, 44 predicted proteins | sample COG_10_FD_184754 | JGI IMG/M metagenome (GOLD analysis project Ga0209632, IMG submission 184754) | Pelagic Microbial community sample from North Sea - COGITO 998_met_10 (SPAdes) (version 2) | ecosystem: Environmental > Aquatic > Marine > Neritic zone/Coastal water | place: Helgoland, sampling... | reverse complement strand
ACAAAAATAATATAAAAACAAGGAATGCCTGGGTGGTGTAACGGTTAGCACGAAAGTTTGTGGAACTTTAAGTTTGAGTTCGATTCTCAGCCCGGGTACCAAAAAATGAATAAAGAAAATAAATTAATTCCTGGGTTACCCTCAGGCTTTGAAGATAGATGGAATAAAAAGTTAATTCTCAAAAAGAAATTAATTAATATTATTGAGAATAATTTTATAAAGTTTGGTTTCGACCCACTTGAAACTCCATCTTTTGAAATTAGTGAAAATATAGGGTCATTTCTTGCAGATGATGAAGCTAATCCTATGTCTGATGTATTTTCTTTTAAAGATGGTGAAAAAAATATTACGCTTCGATATGATTTATCAAGTCCGTTAGCTAGATTTGTTGCACAAAATAATCAAGAAATAACCTTACCTTATAAGAGATATGCAATTCAAAATGTATTTAGAAATGAAAAAGCAGGTAATGCGAGATATCGAGAGTTTACCCAAGCAGATTGTGATATTGTAGGTAATGTTAATCCAGCACAAGCAAATGCCGAACTTTGTAATTTAATTGCTAGCACACTTATTGTCTGTGGATTAAAAAAAGATCAATTTTTTGTAAATATTAGTAATAGAAAAATTGTTCAAGGGTTAATCGAGAATCTTAAAATATCTGAAGACAAAAAACTTAAAGTTATGAGAGCGATAGATAAGTTAGATAAGCCTGGCTTTGGTTTAAGGGGTGTTGAAGATTTATTAAAAAAAGAAAGAATAGATGGAAGCGGGGCAGTTACTAAAGGTGCTGATTTAACTGATGGTGAGGCTTCTGAAATTATTAATTTCTTAAAAGTAAAAGATTTAAAAGAATTAAAAGATAATTTAAAGAATCCATTATCACAAGAGGGAATTAAAGAGCTGGAAGATTTATTAGAAATAGTAAGTTATGGTGATTATCTAAAACAAATAAAAACTAATTTTACCATTGTTAGAGGCCTTGCTTATTATGATGGATTTTGTGTTGAAACAAATTTAAGTTTTAAAACAACAAACAGTAAAGGCAAGGAAGTTGATATTGGCAGTATCTGTTCTGGAGGGCAATACAATAAACTAATCTCAAGATTTAAAGGTGTTGATATTCCAGGAACCGGAATGAGCATAGGAGTAGACCGACTATTGTTTGCTATGTCACAGCTGGATCAAATTAAAGTAGATGAGAAAAAGCCAGTAATTGTTTGTGTAATGGATGAAAAATATTTGAAAAATTATTATAAAATTTTAAAAGTTTTAAGAGATAATAATATTAATTCTGAAATATTTTTAGATAGTAAAAAAAATCTTGGTAAACAATTAACTTATGCAAATAAAAAACAGTGCCCCATTGCAGTTATATGTGGAGAAAATGAATTTAAAGATAATACGATTACTTTAAAAAACCTTTTAGGGGTTAAGGGCGAAAATAACCAAGTTACATTTTCAAAAGAAAACTTAATTGATGAAATCAAAAAATTTATCTGAAAAAATCCTTAGATCTGTAAAATCTAAAGGGTTTAAATACATTGATTTACCTTCAGTAATTGAAGCTAATCATATTGTGCAGAGGTCAGGAGAAAGTTTTAGAAAATTTATTTTTTCATTTATTGATCAAAATGGGAGTGAACTTTGTTTAAGGCCCGATCTAACCATTGCATCATGTTTAAGGTATTTGGAAAATAATCTAAAGGGTAAAGAAAAAATATTTTATAGTGGTCAGGCCTATAGAAAATCTAATAACAAGAAAGATTCTATTATTAGGAACCAAGTCGGTTTTGAAATAATTGGTTCTAAAAATGAAAAAAATGATGACAAAGAAATTATCAAAACTGCTTTAAAATCTTTATCAAATTTAAACTATACAAAAGGAACTCTAAAGATTGGCAATGTTGAGATTTTTAATCTATTGATTTCAAAGCTAAATATCCCAAAAAGATGGAAGTTAAGACTTTTAAGGCATTTTTGGAGAGAAGATTATTTTAACGATTTATTAAAAAGATTAGAAACTAATTCTGATGTTGACCCAACAATTGTTGAAGTTGATAAAAAAAGATATCAAAAAATGTTAAAAGATAAGCAGCAAACAGTAATTGCTGGAAGGTCAATCGATGAAATTCTAAAGAGATTTGATAATAAAATCAAAGATCCAAGAAGAACAAGTAAGGGAAAAAATGTTTCAAAAATTATTAAAGATTTTTTAAAGATTAATTGCCCGATAAACCAAGCTGCTAAAAAACTTAATGTCTTCTTTAAAAAGAATAATATTAATTTAGCTGTGGAACAAAAATATTTTCCAACTTCATTAAATAAAATTCAAAAATTAAATGTAGAGTTTTCAGCGTCTTTCGGCCGTCAATTAGAATATTATACTGGTATGGTTTTTAAAATTGATATTAAATCTAAATCTGAAAATATTAATGTAATCAATGGTGGTAGATATGACAAACTAATTTCAGACCTTGGATCAAAAAAACAAGTTCCAGCAGTAGGAGCTGCTTTAAATTTAAACTACTAATGATAAAAAATATTATTAATATTGGAATTCCTAGTAAAGGTAGACTTAGAAAAGATATATTAAAAATGTTAAAAAAAAATAAATTAAATTTAGTTTCAGAAAGAGGTGAAAGAGATTTATTAGGATCTATTAAAAACTTAAAAAATGTTAAGATATTATATTTACATGCAAGGGAAATAGTTGAAAGACTTGGAGACGGCTCTTTAGATCTTGGTTTTTCTGGTTATGATTTATTAAAAGAGAGTGAAATTAATATCCAGAATAAAATTATTGTATCTAAGAAATATGGGTTTGGTAAAGCGATATTAGTAGTAGCTATTCCTGACCCATGGATCGATGTTCAAACTGTTGCTGATTTAGAGGAAATTGCTTTTGAATTTAAGGATAAAAAGAAGAAAAGATTAAGAGTTGCAACCAAATATCCAAACCTAACAAGAGAATTTTTATTCTCAAAAGGTGTAACACAATTTAAACTTGTAAGTAGCCTAGGAGCGACTGAGGCTTATCCTTTTACTGGCTCCTCAGAGATTATAACTGATATTACGTCAACTGGAGAAACTTTAAGAGCCAATAATCTTCGAATACTTAAGGATGGTGAAATATTAAAATCTGAAGCTTGCATGATGATCTCTAAATCTGCCACAAAGAGTAGTTTACTTAAAAAATTAGTTAAATTACTTTCTAAGAATTAAATCTTTAAAATAAACTAAGATAATCTTAATAATATCAAGGTTTCTAAGTATTGCGTAAGCTGTGATTACAGCACCAATAATAAAGAGTATTTTTAATATTAAGAATAATTCCATGGGTACACTTGTAAATAATTACATATATAAATCAAATTTTTACTGTAAAATATCTCAATAGAATCATGAATACTGTTTTATTAATTTTATTGCTTGGAGCCACTTTGGGTATTCTTTATCTAAACTTAAGATCTAAGCCTAAAGACGAAAATAAAGGAGCTGAAGAGATAGCCAATTTAAAGACAGAAATTGTTACATTAAAAGATTCCTTAAATACTACTATTAATACTTCACTAGGTTCAATGTCGACGTCATTTAATAACCTATCAACTGGAGTTACTAAAGATATGACAGAGGCCTTAACAAAAGTTGATGAAAAAGTAGGAAGCTTCAATAGTCAGGTTGAGTTATTGAATAAAAGCCAAGAGGGTATAACTAAAATTTTAGCTGGAGTTAAAAAATATGGAACTCTTGCAGAGTTTTCATTAGATGCTCTAATCAAAGACTTATTACCAGCCTCTCAATTCATGACTAACGTTAAGATGAAAGAGGATACAAGTGAAAATGTTGAATTTGCAATTAAGCTTCAAGGCGATGTCCTAGTTCCAGTTGACTCGCATTTTCCAGTAGAAAAATTTAAAGCAATTACTGACGGGTATGACGCGGATGATAAAAGAGCTGTTGCAGACGCAAGAGCAAAATTAGCTACTGCATTTAAAGCTAAAGCTAAAAGTGTTAATGAAAAATATATTGTACCACCAAAAACTACAGATTTTGCAATTGTTTATGCACCAACTGAAAGTTTATACAAAGAATTAACCGAATACCAAGACCCAACTACTAAAGAATTGTTAACTCAAGAATTAATGAAAAAACATAAAGTTGTAATATGTGGTCCAAATACTCTTTCAGCTTATTTGCAATCATTACACATGGGCTTTCAATCTCTTAAAGTTCAAAAAGGTGCTACAGAAATTTATAATCATTTAAAAACAATTAGCTCAAGATTTGGAAAACACTTTGATAATATAATTTCACTTAGAAAAAAATTAGAAGAAGCGATGACAGTTGTTGATAAGTTTGGAACAGATGCAAGATCAATCACTAGAAGCCTGGAAAATATTAAAGATCCTGAACAAATTGAAAAAGCTGTTCAAACAGAAAATGTAGAAAAATTTGTTGATCATTCAAAACAAGCAAAAAATTAATTTCTTTTTTACTTCAATACCGCTTATAACAAACTATATGCAGTGGAATAATAAATTTACTTATCCTAAATCTATGAGGTCAATAGTGAGTGGTTCAAGAATGTATGCTATAAATCAAGAAAAACTACCATCGGTAACCACCATATTACAAGCAACACAAAGTGAAGAAAAAAAAGCATCTCTTGCAAATTGGAAAGCAAGGGTGGGAGCCGCTGAAGCAAATAGAATTAAAAATGACGCCTCAAGCAGAGGAACATCAATGCACTCACATTTAGAAAAATATTTATTAGGTCAATTAAATTTAGAGTTACTAGAAGAAGAGGACAATAAATCTAAAAAAATGGCAGATGAAATTATTGATCAAGGAATTAAAAATAAGCTTTCAGAGATTTGGGGAACAGAAGCTACGTTATATTATCCAGGCAAGTATGCAGGAACTTGTGATGCTTGTGGAGTTTATGAAGGACAAGAAACTATTATAGACTTTAAACAATCTAATAAGCCCAAAAAAGAGGAGTGGATTGAGGACTATTATCTCCAATTAGGAGCTTATTCATTAGCCCATAATGTTGTGTATAATTCAAGAATTACCCAGGGAATTGTTTTACTTTGTACTGTAGATAATTTATTCCAAGACTTTAGGATTCAAGGTAAAAAACTACAAGAGTATCAACATAAGTTTTTAGACAAAGTAGAGCAATATTACCATCTAAGGAATATGAACTAATATGAATTTAGCAATATGGGACATTGAATCTAGCAGTGCCAATACTTCTTGGGGAAGTATTATAGAGGTAGGTGGTATTTTAGTTGATCCAAGCTTTAAAGAAATAGATCGTTTTAATTTTAGATGTAGATTACCAGAGGGAGAAGTGCCTCAAGCAATGGCTTTAATAGTTAATAAAACTAGTGTTGATTTATTAACTAAGGGAAATTTAAGCCATTACCAAATGTTAAGTCAATTAGAGGCAATATTTAAAAAGTGGAGCCCAGCAATATTTATGGGTTGGTCAAATATTGGCTTTGATGATGAGATGATAAGAAATGAATTCTTTAGAGGAATTAGATACCCTTATATTACAAATGCTACTCCAAATAAAAGACATGATGGGTTAAATATTGCGAGGGGTGCCCATGCAGTTGATGAAAGTGTGGTAAAAACAGAAATAAATGCAAAAGGTAATGCAGTTATGAAACTAGAGTCTCTTGCTAGAATGAATGGATTTGAAAGTTCGGGAGCCCATTCTGCTTTATTTGATGCTGAATTAACTGTTAAAGTTTTAGGTTTAATTAAAAAAAATCAACCCCAAACTTGGGATACATTTTTAAGAACAGCAAATAAGATTGATACAGAAACAATATTTAAAACAGAAAAAATGTTTACACTTGCTGAATATCATTTTGGTAAAAATTATAGATTTGTAGTTGCACCACTTCACCCAAAACATTGTATTCACCCAATCTATCAGTGGGGTCAAGCTTTTGACCTTAAAATTGACCCTATCCCATTATTTGATATGTCAATTTCAGAACTTAAAAGTGCTATTAAAAAATTAAAGTTTTTAAGAACTATACGTTCAAATAAAGCTCCTATAATTTTAGATACAAGTTATGGAATGCAAGTAGAACCTTATAGTAAATTTGATCCTGAATTAATTAAAGAACGTGCAAAACTAGTAAATAGTAATGAGAAATTTTCTCAAAATATTTTAATGGCATTAAGAGAAACTGCTGAAGAAAAAGCACAATTTGACTCTCAAGTAGATTTACTTGCTGAGGAGACAATTTATAAAAAATTTACACCTCAAAAAGATACAGCCTTATTTCCAAAATGGCATGCAGCTTCTTGGAAAGATAAATTGATTTTATTAGATAAATTCGAAGATGAAAGAATGGTAAGTTTTGGGAAAAAGATAATTTATCAAGAATCACCAGAAACATTACCAGTAGAAATGTTCAAAACTATAAAAAGAGAGATAGCTGAAAGAATATTAAGTGAGGAGAAAGAAAAGTGGTGGACATGTAAGGAGTTCTACTTTGAATGTGATAATTTGAGGGAACGATACACCAATGAAAAAGATGAGAAAAAGCTTAAGTTTTTAGAGGAAATAAACAAGTTTGTTGAGGGAATACAGAAAAAATATGAGCAGGCATAATTTTTTTGTGGATTAATTAAAAAAATATATTTTTTCACATTGAATAAAAATTTGAATCAAATATATAGTAGTCCTTATGGCAACAGTAAATGTAACAGACGATAATTTTGATACAGAAGTTTTAAAGTCTTCAAAACCAATAGTAGTAGATTTTTGGGCAGAATGGTGTGGACCATGTAAACAAATCGGACCAACATTAGAAGAGATTTCTGATGAAATGGCAGATCAAGTTACAATTGCAAAACACAACATTGATAACGAACCTAATACTCCAACAAAATATGGAGTTAGGGGAATTCCAACAATGTTACTGTTTAAAGATGGAGAGTTGAAAGCAACTAAAGTTGGATCAACACCTAAGTCAGATATTGTTTCTTGGATTAAAGAAAATATTTAATTTAAGTTTAAAACTTCGCCAGCAAGATACAAAGAACCTGTAACTAGAATTATATCATTTCCTTGAAGATTTAGCGAAGAGATAGCCTCTTCTAAAGATTTTTTATATTTAATATTAGGAAAATTATTAATTTTTTCTTTAAGATCCTTTCCCTTAATTGCATTTGGCTGATTTGGAATGTCAATTGTTGTTAAAGTCTCAATATTTTTAAAATAGCTAAAATATTCATTATGATTTTTATTAGACATCATTCCTAAAATAATATGTTTTCTACAATTTAGGCTATTAAGATATCTATTTAACACTTGGGCACCAAGAGGGTTGTGTGAACCATCAACAAATATTTGATTATTTTTTACTAAATTTTTTACGGCACCAGATTTAATTTCTTGAAGTCTAGCTATGCTTTCAATTTTAGTAATAGCACTTTTTATATGTTCGTCAGTTATTTTATAATTTTTTAATTGTCTAGCAGTAGCAATTGCAGTTGAAATATTTTCTAATTGAAATTCACCTAGAAGATTAGGTTTTGAAAGTTTTATTCCACCAAATTCATCTTCAAAGTAAAAGAAATCATTTTCTTTTGATATAAAACTATAATGTTTATCAAATATTAATTTTTTAGATTTATTATTTTGAATAGTTTTTACAATATGATTGTTAATTTTATTTGAAATTTGTTTAGCAATAATAATTTTTGAATTTAACAAAGAAGAAGTTTTTTCAAATATAATTTTTTCAACTGTTTGCTCTTTTTTTGGAAGCCAATCTAAGTGATCTAGTCCAATAGCAGTTATAATACTCATTAAATTATTTTTTAAAATATTTGTGGCATCAAATCTATGAAATAGCCCTGACTCTATTAAGTTAATATTTTTAGGGTATTTTTTAGCATAATAAAAATAGGCAACAGTTAAAATTTCAAAGAAAGTAATCGCCTGTCCATTATTAATCTCTTCTACTTCAGTTAGTAGGTTTGCCAACTCATCATTGTTTAAAGCTTTATTATTATATACAAATCTTTCATTAATTTTTTGAATATGTGGGCTTGTATAAATATTACATTTATAATCTGCCTCTTTTAAAATTGCATAGAGAGCCTGTATAGTTGAATATTTCCCATTGGTTCCAACAATAGATATGCAATTAATTTGTTCCTGAGGATTTCCTAACTTTTGACAAAGAATTTTAGTTCGATCTAAACTAAGGTCAATTTCTTTAGGATGCAGCTTTTGTAAGCGTGCTATTATCTTCTGAAGTTTCATTTGTTGTTGAATTTATAGCAGAATTTTTTTTTAACAATATTGATAATAATGTGTTTATTTTTTCTCTTATGTCTTTTCTTTCAACAATTAAATCTACAAATCCAGTTTTTTCGACATATTCACTTTTTTGAAAGCCCTCAGGTAATTCTTCACGTACTGTTCCTTGAATAACTCTCGAGCCAGCAAAAGCAATTAAAGCACCCGGTTCTGCTAGATGGATATCACCTAGCATTGCGTAAGAGGCTGTAATACCTCCAGCTGTTGGGTCTGTTAATACCACAATGTAAGGGAGATTGTTTTTTTTTAGTTCATTAATAGCCAATGTTGTTCTTGTCATTTGTGAAAGTGAAATTAAAGATTCCATCATTCTCATCCCTCCACCAGCTGTAAAGATTACAAAAGGGTGTTGATTTTCAATTGCATTTTGAATTCCATATAAAAAAGCCTCACCTTCAGCAGCGCCGATTGAACCACCTACAAAATCAAAATCAGAAGCAATAGCAGTAAGATTAATATTATTAATATTTGTTTTAATTACCATCATACCACAATCCATACCTGTTTTTTTTCTAGCAGCCTTTAATCTTTCCACATAAGGTTTAGAGTCTCTCCAATTTAAAGGATCATCCTGAGGAATAGGTGTTTTTAAAATTTCATAATTATTTTTTCCAAAAATAATATCAAATCTTTGACGTGGACTTATTCTATGATGCTTATTACAAGATGGGCATACCCAAAAATTATCTTCTAGATCTTTTTTAAGAATTGGTCCTTTACAACAAGAAGTCCAATCACTATTTTCAATTTCTTCTTTACTTGCACGTTTCTTAATTATTCTTTTAATTTTTTCGCCAAATCTTAAAGTTTTTTTAATCCAATTCATGTAATTTTTTTTTTTAATATCTTAACAATATTAGTTACATTTGTGACAGGATTTTGTCTCTTTTCAACTGATTTTGAAATTTCTTTACATAAAGCGCTTCCAACCACTAAACCATCAGCTTTTTTAAGTGCCCCAATAGTTTTTTCCGTAATACCAAAACCAATCACTATATTTTTACTTTTGTTTAAGTTCTTAATTTTTTTGTATCTTTTAAGAATTTTCTTAGGTGAAATCTTTAGCTTACCACCAGTTGTTGACAACATACTTATATAATAAACCATATCATGGGAGTCTTTAATAATTTTTTTCATTCTGCTTGTTGATGTAGTAGGAGAAATTAATTGAATGAAACTAATTTTTTTATTTTTGCATTTTTTTGCAAATTTTTTATTTTCAGGGTAGGGTAAATCTACAACAATTAAACCATCGACACCTACTTTTTTACAAACATTAATAAAGTTATTATCACCATACTGATAAATCACATTATAATAACCCATTAATATTATTGGCTTTGCTACTTTTAGTTTTTTAAATTTTTTAACTATTGAAAAAACATCTTTAATCTTGATACCATTTTTTAATGCCCTATAAGCACTTGATTGAATTTGGCCACCATCAGCAATTGGAGTATTGTGAGGAAAACCTATCTCACAAATATCTGCATAGTTACTGATTGATTTTAATATTTCTAAGGATTTTTTCTTAGAGTTGTCACCCGCAACAGTATAAGTAAGTAAAGCAGGTCTTTTTTCATTTCGAGTTTTTTTAAAGGCTAAATTAATTAAAGACATTTTATTTAATACTTTTTAATCTTGTTTTTAAAATATCCCTATCTTTTTTTGCATCACCACAGGAATTAACAATAATAATTGTATCTTTGCTTAGTTTAGGGGCAATCTTATTAGCAATAGCAAAGGCATGACTAGGTTCTAAACTGGGGTTTATTTTTTCAAGTCTTGTTACAAGTTTATAAGCACTCAAAGCTTCCTCATCAGTGGCAGAAGTGTATGTAGCTCTTTTAGTATCTTTTAAAAAACAATGAATAGGAGACACACCTGGATAATCTAGCCCAGCCGAAATTGACTCTGTATTATTAATTTGTCCCTCAGTATTTTGACAAACATATGCAGCTGCTCCATGTAAAATTCCAAGTTTAGCATTATTAGTTAAAGGTGCCGCATGAAGTTTAGAATTTTTTGGACCACCAGCCTCAACTCCAATTAACTCAATTTGTTTTTTGTCATAATCAATAAATTCGCTCCAAAACCCATAGGCTGAACTTCCACCCCCCACACAATTAATCAATTTTATTTTTTTTGGTATTTCATCAAACTCAGATTTAATTTGTTCTTTTAATTCTTTTGAAATTTGAGATGTACTCCATCCACAAATTTTAACAAAAATATTAGGACCAACTGTTGAGCCTACACACATGTGAGTGTTATCACAGTTTGAAACCCAATATCTCATACATTCACTGACAGCATCAACGAGCGTTTGACTTCCAGAATAAACAGGCACTACCTCAGCACCATTTTTTTTCATTGCATCAACATTTGGTTTTTGTCTCTTTATATCTTTTGCACCCATAAAAATTTTGCACTTAAGACCAAATTTTTTAGCAGCCATGCTCAACATTTTCCCCGCATACCCAGCGCCAGTATCACCTACAATAAACTTTTTACCTGCCTTTTTAGCAATAAGACAGTGAACAGTAGCATTATAGATTTTATGTGCACCACCATTAGCTTCAGAAACCATTTTAGCATATATTTGGGCACCCTTTAAATGGTCAGATAATTTTTGAAGTTTTATAAATGAAGTTGGAGATCCAATATAGTTTTTAAAATAATAATTCTTTTGTTTTAAGAATTCTTGATCATTTCTAAGTTTTTTAAAAAGGAAAGTTAAATCTTCAACAGGTTTTTTTAAGGTTTCAGGAATAAAATTTCCACCAAACTTACCACCCCAAAAACCACTTTTGTTGTGTTGATCAATTAAAGGAACTTTTTTTTTAAGCTTCATTATTAATTTGTGCAATTTTATTTAAAAAGATATTTATTTTTGAAGTATCTTTTAATCCAGATGTTTCTACACCTCCAGAAATATCTATAGTGTCTGCTATTTTTTTGTAATTTTCAAGATTATCTTTTATTTGAATATTACCTGCAATCATTAACTCTTTATTCAGTTTTATATTATTTAATAATTTGTGATCAAAAGATAAGCTCTTTTCATAACCCTTACTGTCAAATAAAATTATATCTACATAGTTATTATATTCTTTATATTTTAAAACGTCATCAAGATCATTGATTGTAATAGCTATAATAATTTTTTTTTTATACTTATTTTTAATAAATTTAATCTCTTCTAAGCTGCAATCGTAAATTTGATAATAATCAAAAGGTAAATTCTTAATTTTTTCTAAAATATCCTCGTTTGGTTTTACTAATACTGCAACATATTTAGATTCTTTTTTATTAATATTTAAAAGGTTTTTAAGCTTATTAAATTTAATAAATCTTATAGATTTTGGGTAGTTAACAATAAAACCAATGTATTGAGGTGGGTGAGAGTGTTCAGTTAAATATTTTAAAATTTTAGCATCAGATATTCCACAAATTTTTGATTTCATCTACTCTATAGATGAAAGTATATTTTTTATATTCTTTTTAGGGTCACCCTTAGTAATAGGTCTCCCAATTATAAGACAATCACTACCATTTTTAATTGCCTCGTTAGGACTCATGGTTCTTTTTTGATCGTCTTTCGTATCAACCATTCTAATTCCTGGGGTAAAGCATTTAAGATCTGGTGCCATTTCTTTAATCATTTTTATCTCTAATGGACTACAAATAATGCCATAAAGACCAGCGTCTATTGCAATCTTAATCAATTTTTTTACTTGATCGTTAATATTATTATTAAATCCTAAATTTTCTAAATCTTTATCATTAAAGCTTGTTAAAATTGAAACACCTAATAAATTTAAGTTAATTTTTTTTGCAGCTTCATTCGCATCTTTAAGTGCATCTAAACCGTTAAGAAGATGAACAGTAGCATAATCTACATTTAAATATTCAAGTGATTTTACAGATTCTACAAGTGTATTTTTGATATCAAAAAATTTACCATCATAAAAAATAGGTTTCTTAAATTTTGAAAGTTCCCTTATTTCTTCTGGACTTCTTTGAGTTATATATTGTAGTCCAATTTTAATCCCTGAAATGTCTTCATGAATTAATTCTAATAAATCTAATATTTCTTTTTGGCTAGATACGTCGCAGGCTACAAAAATATTTTTATTTGTCATTATTTAATTTTTTAAATAATTCTTTTGCCATTTTAAAGTGAATTGTTTTTTTCTTTGGTGTATTAACTTTTTCACCTGTTTTTGGGTTTCTAGATATTCTTTCTTTTTGTATATTTGTTGAAAAAACACCAAAACCTCTCAACTCTACACGATCTCCATTTTTAAGAGCTAGTTTTATTTCGTCAAGAATGATGTTGGTAAATTTTTCTAAGTCTTTTTTTAAAAAATTAGGGTAATTGCCCGACAGTTTTTTTAGAAGTTTTAATTTAGTAACCAATTTTTACTTATCTTCTTTTTCTTTATCTTTTTTTTCCAACTCATCAGAAAGTGATGAAAAGGGAAGATTTTTTCCACTTAATGGAGAGCTAAATTTGGATATAGCATCTTTATTTTGAATTTCTTCAAGTAATTTAATACTTAAAACAACTTTTTTTTTATCAAAGTCTAGTTTTGCAATCGCGCAATCAATTCTTTCTCCACCTGTAAACCTTGTTGGACGGGCATCAGCCGCATTTATGGCAATGGCAGATTTTTTAATACTGAAGTCCATGTCGCAACCTTCTGGTTTGACAATCAAACCTTTATTATCTGATGATATAATTTTAACAGTGATAGTTTCATTATTTTTTTTATCTTTAAACCAATCGAAAGGGTCTTTTTGAGTTTGACGTAGACCTACTCTCACTTTTTGTTCAGCTGCTTTAATTTCTAAAACTTTAACTTTTAATTTATCACCTTTGTTATACTTCACTAATTCTTCTTCACCATTTGTAAGATATGTAAGATCATTACAGTGTAAAAATGCGTCAATATCTAGGTTGTCGATTTTTAGGAAAATAGAATATTCATTTTTATTAACTACTTCTCCTTCAACAATTGTATCTACTGGGTATTTTTTCTCGAAAGTTTCAAAAGGATTTTCGATAGTTAAACGATGTGAGATTGCAACTCTTCTTTTTTCTTTATCAATCTCAGTGATAATACAATCAATCTGATCACCAATCTTAAAAATTTTTTTAACAATTATATTTTTTTTATTCCAGCTAATTTCCGAAGAGTGTAGCAATGTTGAAAGTCCTGGTTCTAATTCACAGAACGCACCAAAGTCCATTAGTTTGACAACTTTAACTTTGTAAACTTTGTTAAGTTCATAATTAGAAATATGCTCAAAGGGGTCTGGTGAAAGTTGTTTGATTGAACAACCAACTTGCAGTTTTTCTAAATCAACACTAATAACTTTAAGATCATGTTTTTCTCCAATATTAAAAACTTCATCGGGATGATTAATTCTAGAATAGCTGATTTCTTGTAGGTGAACTAAAACATCAAGAGTACCATTTACGTCAAAAAAACAACCAAAAGAACTATATCCTTTAACAATTGCATCTTTAATTATATCGCCTACTTTAAACTTTTCTACGATAAGTTTTTTATCTTCTTTTTTAAAAGAAGAAATTATTTCTCTACGAGATACACAGGCATTTCCACGAACTTTATCAAGTTTAATTAATTTAAATTTTTGAGGTTCATTCATTAAATGGCTAATATCTTTTAAGGGCTTGTCACTGATTTGTGACCCAGGTAAAAACATTAGTGAACCAGTATCTATATGCTCTACAATACAACCACCTTTGACACGTCCTGTAATTTTACCCATGATAGGTTCATCTTTATCATAAGCCTCAACTAATTTATCCCATCCTTGAATTTTTTGAGCTTTAGAGGCAGAAACTAATACTTCACCTTTTTTATCTTCTAACCTCTCAAGTAGTACAGAAATTGTTTCACCAACTTTAGCTTTATCAAGCATCCCCATACTTTTTAATTCATTTATATCCAATATAGGTTCTGATTTTAGTCCAGGGATTTCAAGAAATACAAAATTGTTAGTAACTTTATTTACTGTTCCAGTGATTACTTTGCCTTCTTCAAGGTCTTTATTTTTTGTAAATTGTGAATTTAAAAGTTGTTCGAATTCTTTTGAGGCTGGGTTTGAAAGATCTTTATAAATTTCCATTAAGATTTAATTTTTTTATCCATAATTTGTTTAATTTTTAAAAAACATGATCTTTTAGATTCATTTTCGCTAGATATCAAGTATTGATCCTTTGTTCTTTTTAAAGGTGAAATTTTTCTATTATAATCACTTTTATCACGTTTTTTGATGTTTTTAAGAACTTCATTAAGAGATATCCTATTATTTGATGTTTTTAACTCTTTATATCTTCTTAAGGCTCTAGTTTTAGCACTTGCAGTAATAAAGAATTTAAAATCAGCATCAGGTATGATTTTATAAGTTATATCTCTACCATCTAGACAAGAGCCATTATATTTTCTCGGTGGATTGTAAGCACACTTTATCTGAAAAGCATGAACCAATTGTCTTATTTTTTTATTCTTAGATATAACAGATGCCACAGTTCCAACTTCATCAGTTAGCAAGTTTTTATTTAGCAAATCTTTAATACTCAATATATTCATTTTTTTTTTAATATAGGTATAACTATATTTTGATGGTTGTTTAATTTTAATGTTGGCAATCAATCTATATATCTTTCCTGTGTCTAGATAAAAAAGATTGTAATGTTTAGAAATTAATTTTGCCTGTGTTCCAGCACCAGCAGCTGCAGGTGAGTCAATTGCAACTTTTATTTTATTTTTATATTTTTTTACATTCATTTATTTTTGTTTAATTTTCTGATTATTCTTAAAAAAGATGGAAAAGATGTTTTAATCGAATCAGAATCATGTATTTGCCATTGACCACCATAAGTTAATGCAGCAATTACACTCATCATAAATATTCTATGATCTTTTAAATATTCTTTAATTTTTATTTTTTTTATTAATTTTAAGTTTGGATCTCCATATATTCTAATAGAATGATTTGTCAGTTCTGTTTTGATACCCATCATATTTAAAATTTTGGAACCCCATTTTAATCTTGGACTTTCTTTTTGGTTTAATTCAGATAATTCTCTAAAATAAGAAATACCTTTAGCTCTAGCAGCAACTAAAAAAATAATTAAAAATTCATCAATAGCACTAGAATTTAAATTAGTAGGACAATTAATGGCTTTTATATTTTTTGAACTTTCTACAAAAATATCTGCGATTTTTTCTCCTTTATAATTTTTTTTATTTTTAAGTATTATCTTAATACCCATTTTTTTTAAAATTTTTAATATTCCAGTTCTTGAGGGATTAATATTTACATCCTTAATTAATAATTTTGAATTATCAGAGAGTGTTGTGAGAACTATGAAGAATGCACTAGAGCTGATATCTGCTGGAATTGAATAGTTAAATGAGGGAATTTTCCTACCCCCCTTGATTTTTATGTAGTCAAACTTTTTTGTTTTTTTTATAGAAATTGGAATTTTTAAATGTTGAAAAAGTAATTCTGAATGATTTCTTGATTTTTTTGCTTTTATAAATGTTGTACCCAAAGTATTAAGGGCAGCAAGCATTACACTACTTTTACATTGAGCAGATCCTTTATTTTCAATATAATTTATTGGTTTCGTTGTCTCCGATCCCATAATTGATAGTGGTAATTTATTTTTTTTACTAGAATAAAATTTTGCCCCAAAATTTTCTAAGGGTTTTATTACTCTAGAAAAATCCCTTTTTGATAAACTTCTGTCACCAATTAATCTAATTTTTTTTTTGGAATGAACCAGTAGACCCAATATTAGTCTACTCAAAGTGCCTGAATTCCCAGCGTTTAAGGTTAAATTTTTTTTATAACTATAGCCGTTCAAGCCCTTACCAACAATCTCACAATAGTTATTTTTAAATTTTACACTTATGCCTAATTTTTTCAGACAATTTAAGGTACTTAACACATCGTCAGATTTTAAAATTTTATAAGCTCTTGATTTTCCGGTTGCTTGCGAGGCAAGAAGTGCCCACCTTATAGATAAACTTTTGTCACCCTCTATTGATATTTTCTTATTAAAGGGTCTAATTTTTTCATTTATTCTAAGAAGTTCTCCCATATTAATTTTTTTGTAATTTTAGCTAAGCTTAAACGACTCTCCGAAGTAAGCTGATTTTGCATCATTATTATTTATCAGCTCAGATGGTGTTCCTATTGCTACCAATTTACAATTTGAAAGAACAATCGCTATATCAACACATGTCAGTAAATCTCTCGCTTGGTGATCACAGAGTATCACTGATATATTATCTTCACTCTGTAAATTAACAATAATCTGTTGTAACATTTTAATTGTCATAACGTCTAATGCTGCAAATGGTTCATCTAATAAAAGAACTTTTGGATCACCCAATAAAGCCAAAGAAACAGTTAATTTTTTTCTTTGCCCACCAGATAAGTAACTTGCTTTAATATCTCTAACAGCATCTAATTCAAATTTCGAGATTAAAGAATTTATTTTTTCATCTCTACTTTTTTTATCTGGGACTAAAATTTCTCCAATTGCATTTAGATTTTCCAAAAGAGTTAAATCATGAAAATAACCACCATATTGAGGAACATAACCAATCTTGAATTTCGTAGTTCTTAAATAAATTGGGTAGTCATTTACAATAGTAGAGCCCATAATTATAGAACCATAATCAGGCTTAATTAACCCTGTAATTAAATTAAATATTGTTGATTTTCCCACGCCGTTAGGTCCAAGTAATCCAAGAATTTGACCCTCATTTAGATTAAAACTTACATTATCTAAAATTTTCATTTTACCAAAAGATAAAGATAATTTATCCAATTTTATTATTGGTTTTTTTGTTTTAAAATATTTGATACGAAATTTTTTGATTATAGCCATTAATTAATACCTACAATTCTTACTTTGTCAGAATTATTATTCATATAAATTTTAGAATTTTTTGTTATTAAATCAATCTCCATTTTATCAGCCTTAAGAGTAGTATCTAAGTTTTTATAAATTATGTTGTTAGATAGTGTTGCTAAGTTTTTTTCAAATAATAAATCTAAATTATCTGAATAAGCACTATGCTCGTTATAGCTCATCAACACATCTTGAAAGAATCTTGTATTGTTATTTATATTATTATAAGTGGCATTTTCTGCAAATATTTTTATTGGACTCGAATTATTTAAATTTATGATTGCAGTTACTTTTTTCATTTTTATTATCTCAGGTTGATCGTAAATTAATTCTCCATATTCAGATGAAATGATATAAAAATTACCATTCTTAAATTCTGAAACATATTCTATATTATAAATAAGATTAGATTTTTTTTCATCTAAAATTTCTTTTTTATCTATAGTTTCAATCTTTTTTGAAATATTAGCTGTTTTTTTTTCTATAAAATAAAATTTAAAAAAAAGAATAGAAATTACTATAATTGTCATTAATAGAAATAATTGTAGTAAAGTTTTATTCAACATTTAATTAATATTATTTTCAAGTATGTTGTGAATATGAATAATTCCAATTATTTTATTTTTATTAGATGAGCCGTTAACACATAAAGAGGTAATTTTATTATCATTCATTATTGAAAGAGCCTTTAAAGCCAATGTTTCTTTATCAACTTTAATGGGATTTTTAGTCATTACATTTTTGACTCTAAGACTATGTAGGTTATTATTTTTTTGACTTACTCTCCTTATCTGCCCGTCTGTAATTATTCCAGTGGGAATTCCCTTAGAATTTCTTGCAATTAAAACTCCCAATTTTTTTTTTGTAATTAATTTTAGTGCATCCTTCATATTAAAATTTTCATTTATAAAAGGAATTTTATCTTTAGTTAACATGAGGTCATCAACAGTCTTAAGTTTTTCACCCAAACTTCCTGAAGGGTGAAATTTTTTAAAATCTTTTTTATTAATTTTTTTTTTATTAAGAGTTGCAACAGCTAAAGCATCACCTATACTTAATTGATTGATAGTACTTGATGTTGGTACAATTCCTAGTCCAGCCTCCATAACCTCAGGAATGAGTAGTTTTATATCTGAAGCTTTATATAAAATAGAATTTTTTTTAGACATTATACCAATTAATATAATCTTATTTCTATTTGCATATTTTATAATGTTTTTCAATTCCGCTGAAGAACCAGAATAACTTATTAAAATTAAAACATCTTTTTTAGAAATACTACCCAAGTCACCATGAGAGCAGTCATTTGCCGAAAGTGAAAATGAAGGAGTTCCAACAGACGATAACGTTGAAGAAATTTTAGCTGCTATAAGTCCACTTTTTCCAACTCCACACAAAATTACTTTTGACTGACATTTGACTATTGCATTTACTGCGTCATTAAATGATTTGTTAATAGAATTTTTTAATTTTTTTAGAGCTTTTATTTCTAAGTCGATTACATTTTTTGCAATTTTTTTATAATCTTCTTTTTTCATTTAATGAGACCAGATATCATCTTTAAATAGTGCTAAATCAAGGTCAACCCTAGTTTTTAGGAATTTTAAACAATTACCGTATAAGTCAACCCTATTTTCTCTAATAAGAATTTTATTAAGCTCTTCATGAATTTTGTGAAGATAAATTACATCATTTGCACAATATTTCAATTGAGCAGAAGTTAACTCTCCACCAAAATCAGAACTTTGAAATTGTTTGCTGATGTCAATATTTATAAATTCTTTAATTAAGGTTTTCAAGGAGTGACTATCAGAATAAGATCTGGCTAATTTTGATGCAATTTTAGTATCTAAAATATTTTGTGTTTCTGTCTTTAAATAATATTTAATATGAGCCATATCAGCTCTACCATAATGAAAAATTTTTGTTATTTTTTGGTCTGAGAGCATTTTATTTAAATTAGGAGCATTATATTTTTTTCTGTCTAACTGAATAATATGAGCATCTGAATTACCACTTGAAATTTGAATAAGACATAATGGATCTCGTTTAACATTTAAACCCATAAACTCTCCATCTACTGCTATAATATTGCCTAAATCTAAATCTTCTGGTAGATCACTCTTGTGAAGTTTAATATCAATATTCATTTTTTAATTATATATATATGAAAGTAAAAAATTGTCTAATTTTTGGCGGCAGTGGACAAATAGGTCGTCATTTAATAAGAAAGCTTACAAAAAATAATTATAAAGTTACTGTAGTCACAAGAAACTTGCACCAAAAAGGCTACGTAATCAAAACTCAAGCAAATGCTGGTTACATTGATATTGTTGAAGCCAATATTTTTGATGAAGAAAAGATTAAAAAACTTATTAGCAAAACTGATATTTGCATTAACTTGATAGGAATTTTGTACGAAAAAGGAAAAGGTAATACTTTCAAAAATATTCATTCTATTTTCCCTTCTTTGTTATCTAAACTTTGCAAGGAATATAAGGTTCAACAATTTATTCATTTGTCAGCATTAGGAATTAATGAAGCTATCGACTCATCTTATGCTAAAAGTAAACTAGAAGGAGAAACAAATATTCAAAAAAATTTTCCGCTGGCGACAATATTAAGACCGTCGGTTGTCTATTCTGTTGATGATAATTTTACCACTAGTTTTATGACATTGTTAAATAGACTTCCTTTTTTTCCTATTTATTACAATGGAAAAACAAAATTTATACCAATACATTGCTCTGATTTAACAGACATTATTTATTATGTTATTTCAAAAAATATCTATTCAAAAATAATTGAATGTATTGGCCCAGAGATAATTTCATTAAGGAATATTCTTAATAAATTATTAAAGCTTATAGACAAAAATAGATTTTTAATTCCATTTCCATTATTTCTTGCAAATATGTCTGCAAAATTTTTTCAATTGTTTCCCAAACCTTTATTAACTTTAGACCAATTAATCCTTCTCAAATATGACAATATTAACATTGGAAAATATCAAACGAATTTTGATATAGGTATACCTAGTACCCGTTTTTTTGAAGAAGAAGTAGAAAAATATTGTTATATGTGGAGAGAAGGTGGAAAATTTTCTACTAAAAAATATAAATCAATTAAATAAAAATATTTTTATCAAATTTTAAGATCTATCATTTTTTAACAAATGCTTACCCATTCTTTTTGAAATTATATCATTTTTATTAGCAGAATAAATGTAGATTAAAAAAATAATACTTTAAGATTTTAAAAATTTAAGCACTCTTAATTTTTTTGGAGATATATCGAGGAATCTCTTCTTCTTTATCAATAGGATCTTCTTTTTTAGTCTTAGGTTGGTATGCATAAAGCAAATGAAGTTTGCAGTATGAAAAATCTTTTAAAGAAGATCTGCCACAAAAATAAAAAGATTCTTCTTCAGGGTGACCAATTGGCCACTTACATGAGCTCTCATCTAATTCTTCAAGTTTTTTTGGATTTTCTGGCTCAAAGTCTTTCTCAATAATTAATGATTGAAATCGACTTTTTCTTCCACGTTTTTCTTTTAAATTATCTTCTCTAATATTATTTGTGTTTTGAAAATTTTGGTTTGAAGATGAAGTTCTAGCTTTAATTTTATAAGACAAATTAAGTCTATGAGCTTTTCCTATGACAGCGTTTCTGCTAATGCCACCAATTATTTCAGCAATTTGACTTGCTGTATTTCCCTTACCCCAAAGCTCTTTTAATTTAGCAACTTTTGTTTCATCCCAGCCCATAATATCTATATATAGTGTGTTAATTAATATTTATACTATATAGAGATCACATACGAATAAGAAAAAAACAACACATATTTTTGTTTTTTACACAATTAATTAAAAAAACTTTATATATGATTACTTATGGTTGAATTAAATAAAAAATATCAAATTGGAGTGAGAAGATTTGGTTTCATAAACTGGATTGGTTTTAAAAGCTTGTGGTTAAAAGAATGCAATAGATTCATAACAGTTTGGCAGCAAACGCTTCTATCTCCACTTGTATCAAGTTTGTTATTTTTATCAGTTTTATCTTTAGCACTTGGTAATGATAGAGGAGATGTTCTTGGTCACTCTTTTATAAGTTTTTTGGCACCAGGATTAATTGCAATGAGTATACTCACTCAATCATTTAGTCATTCCGTATCATCATTAATGATTGGAAAAATTCAAGGAAACATAGTTGATATGTTATACGCACCTTTATCGGCATTGGAAGTTTCAATGGCAATAATATTGGCGGCACTTACAAGAAGTTTTTTAATTGCTATAATATCAATAGTTGTTTTTTCTTTAATAGTTGAAATACCCATTTATAATATTTTTTATATCTTTATTTTTGGATTTTTAAGCGCTTTTATCTTAGGAAGCTTAGGTTTTATCACAGGGCTATGGGCTGAAAAATTTGATCATACAGCAACGGTAACAAATTTTATTATTACACCTTTAAGTTTTTTATCAGGTGTATTTTATTCTATAAATAAATTGCCTCAAATTTTTCAAACAATAAGTCATATGAATCCGTTTTTTTATATGATTGATGGATTTAGATATGGGTTTCTTGGTAAATCAGATGGATCTACAAGTATTGGAATAATATATTTAATAATATTAAGTTTTGCAATGTGGTTTATTGCTTTTTATCTTTATAAAAAAGGTTACAAAATTAAATCATAAAATATGAGTGCTTTAGCAAAAAATTATAATAGAAGAAATATTGCATTTAAAAAAGGAAAAGGAAGCTTTCTTTATTCAATAAATGGTACAAAATATCTTGATTTTGTTCAAGGTATTGCTGTTAATTCATTGGGGCATGCTAATCCTTACTTGATAAAAGCAATTAACAAACAAACAAAAAAGCTTTGGCATGTTTCAAATGCTTTTATTATACCTGAGGGTGAAAAACTAGCACAAAGACTAGCAAAAAAAACTTTTGCTGATTTTATAATGTTTCAAAACAGTGGAACTGAAGCAACAGAAGCAGCAATTAAAGTTGCAAGAAGATATTTCTACTCGATTGGCAAACCTAAAAAAAATAGAATTCTTTGTGTAAAAAATTCATTTCATGGAAGAACTTTGGCTGCAATTTTTGCAAGTGGATCAAAAAAAATGACTGAAGGTTTTGGTCCAAAGGTAGGTGGTTTTGATCATTTCGAATTTGGAAATCATAAAGATTTAAAAAAATCTATAACAAAAAGGACTGCTGCAATTATGGTTGAAACTGTTATGGGAGAGGGTGGCATCAAGGTTATACCAGATTGGTGCCTAAGAGGTTTAAGAAAAATTTGTAACCAAAAAAAAATTTTATTAATTTTAGATGAAGTTCAGTGTGGAATAGGAAGATCAGGAAATTTTTTTGCATTTGAAAAATCAAAGGTAAAACCAGATATAGTACCTATAGCAAAAGGTATTGGTGGCGGTTTTCCACTTGGTGCTGTCTTGATGAACAAAAAAGTTGCTTCAGGAATGACCCCTGGAACACACGGCTCTACCTTTGGAGGAAATCCTTTAGCCATGGCTGTTGGAAATGCTGTTTTAGATCAAATATTTAAAAAAGGATTTCTTAAGAGAGTTAAAAATTTATCTAAATATTTTAACCATGAATTAAATAAAATAAAAAAAGAATTTCCAAAGGTAATTAAAGAAGTGAGAGGAGTGGGTTTTTTAATTGGTTTACAATTATTTAGTGATCAAAAAAAATTTATTCAAAAATTAATGGATAATAAATTATTAACAATAAGGGCAGCAGAGAATGTAATAAGAATACTGCCACCACTCACGGTAACTAAAAAAGAGATTAATTTAGCAATTAAAATTATTAAAAAAGTTTGTATTACTTTTAGATAAAAATGAAACATTTCATCAATCTTAAAGACATAGCAGCATCAGATCTTAGAAAAATAATTTTAGATGCAAGAAAAAGAAAAAAAAAAAGAAAAAAATTTAATACTCTAGATCCTGACAAAGACACCCCTTTAAAGGGAAAGCTACTTATTCAAATGTTTGAAAAGTCAAGTTTAAGAACAAGATTGAGTTTTTATCTTGCAATAAAACAGTTGGGGGGAGGAGCACTAACTTTAAGACCCGATGAATTACATTTAGCAAAAGGTGGTGAAAGTTTATCGGATACAGCAAAAATTTTGTCAACTTATGGTAATGGTTTTATGCTAAGAACTGATAGTGACTCAAAATTAGAAAAATTTAAAAAACACTTAAGTATTCCAGTCATTAATGGACTAAGCCCATCATCACACCCCACACAAGTGTTATCTGACATCTTTACAGTTGAAGAAATTAAAAAAAAATCAATTTCTAAATTAAATATTTGCTGGATAGGAGATTCTAATAATGTTCTTAATAGTTTAATAGCAGCATCAGTCAAATTTTCTTTTAATTTAAATATTGGCTGCCCAAAAGGTTATGAGCCTAAAAAATTTATAATTGACTGGGTAAAAAAAAATAAAAAAAAGATTAATATTTTTAATAATGCAAAAAAAGCAGCAGCAAATACTGATGTTATATTTTCAGATAAAGTAGTTTCATTGAATGATAAAGTTAATAAAGCAAAAAAAATTAATGACTTTAAAAACTTTCAAATTAATTCTAAACTAATGCGTATCGCTAGAAAAGATGCAATTTTTTTGCACTGTCTACCAAGAGGTTCAGAAGTTTCAGACAGTGTTTTTTTTGGAAGACAATCAAAAGTTTGGCAACAAGCTCTAAATAGAGTTCACGTTCAAAAAAGTATTTTATTGTATTGTTTTGGTAAATTAAGGTAGGGGAGTAGGACTGTCTCCGTTTTGATTTAAAAACATTATAACTGAAGCTCTATCTTTTTCTTTTTTTAATCCAGCATATGCCATTTTAGTTCCTTTGATCCAAGTAGCAGGTTTAATTAAGAAACCATTTAACTCTTCAAAGGTCCAATCTTTGCCATAGGTTGATAAAGATTTTGAATACTTATAATCAGAAATACCACCAACAGCTCTTCCAACAACATTATAAAGTGCTGGGCCAATTTTATTTCCACCACCCATTTTTATAGAATGGCATGATGCGCATTTTTTAAAAATTTTTTCCCCATGATCAAGGTCTGCCATTGCCATGAGAGCAGCAATATCAATTTTCTCAGCACTACTAGTGGCACTGGTTGAAGAAGCTTCTATTACTTCTACTTTATAGCCAGGTTTATCTGGAGCATTTACATGAAATATACCATCAGAGACTTTATCCAGACCAAATACAAGTAGAACAACAAGTAAAATCGCAGCTATGATTTTATTTAATTCGAACGAATCCATTTTATTATTATTATTTTGGACATATAACATGATAATTAAAAAAATACTTAACTTTTAATTTTTAATTTTGTGCTTGTTTGACGCATAATATTGGCAATTTTTATAATGACTAGAACATTAATTATAATACCCTCAAGAATGGCTGCTACCCGTTTGCCTGGAAAACCACTTTTAAAAATTAATAACCTATCTATGATTTCCCATGTTTTTAAGCGAGGTGAAGAAGCAAATGTTGGAGAGGTTGTTGTTGCAACAGAAGATCAGGAAATATTTGATGACGTTTTAAAAAATGGTGGAAGAGCAGTTTTAACTAATAATAAACATAAAACTGGAACAGATAGAGTTTTTGAAGCTTATAAAAAATTAGAAATTAAAAACATTGACTATATTTTAAACCTACAAGGAGATGAGCCAAACATTAATAAAAATGATATTATTCGATTAAATCATTTTATGATTAATAGTCAATCCGATATTGGAACACTAGCAGTCAAAATTAAAAATAATTTAATTTTAAATAACAAGGACGTAGTTAAAGTTATAACAAAAGACAAATTAGAAAGTGATAATTTTCCTGTAGCATTAAATTTTGTTAGAAATAATTCATTAAAAACTAATGAAAATATATATCACCATATAGGTATTTACTGTTATAAAGTTAGCATTCTAGAAAAGTTTATTAATTTAAAACAAACTCAAAATGAAATCGATAATAAGTTAGAACAATTAAGAGCCCTAGATAATGGCCTAGATATTAATGTTGCACTAGCTGAAAGTTCACCAATAGGAGTTGATACAAAGGAAGATTATCTGGCTATAAAAAAAATTATGGAATATAAATTATTAAAATGAGCAAAATATATTTTCAAGGAAGTTTTGGTGCATACTCACACTTAGCGGCGCTTAAAATAAATCCAAAAGCTGATATTATACCTTGTAAAACATTTGATGAGTGTTTTTTAAAAGCAACATCAGAAAGAGATGCAAAAATAATTATACCAGAATCCAATCGAATTACAGGAAATATTGGAATTGAATATTTAATTTTCAAATATAGACTAAATATTTATGCAGAACATTTTCAAAAAATTGAACACAATTTATTAGGGCAACCAGGAAGTAAGTTGAGTGACATTACAGATGTTTTTTCTCATGCGCAGGCTTTGTCACAGTGCTCAAGTTTTATTAAAAAAAATAATTTAGTTGAACATATTCGAGCTGATACAGCAGGTTCTGCTGATGCAATTTCAAAAAATAAAAATAAAAATGAAGCAGCTATTGCATCAACAATTAGTGCTAAAATTTATAATTTAAAAATACTTGCATCTAATATTGAAAACGAAAGTGGAAATGTAACCAGATTTTTTGTTATGGGCAAAACAGTCTCTCAGCCCAAATATGGAGATAAAAAATATATAACATCTTTTTTATTTAAATTAAAAAGTAAGCCAGCTGCATTATATCAGTCCCTTGGCGGCTTTGCGATTAATGGAGTTAATTTAACCAAACTTCAAAGTTTTCCTGAAAAAAATTCATTTACTTCTCATTTTTTTCTTTGTGATCTAGATGGTCATATAGAAGATTTAAAAGTTCAAAAATCTTTAGAAGAATTAGGACTTCATTGTCAAGATTTTCACGTCTTAGGTGTTTTTCTAGCAGATAAATTTCGAGAAAAATAGATTTGAAACTTTTCTTGTAGATTAGAAAACATTACTGCTATAATAGTTCTGGAGGCTAGAGGTGGATACTGCTTGAACCCGACCAGATCTTAACGGAAGCAGTCGTAGAGACAGTTTTTCAGGTTCTAGTCTCCTTTTATAATGAATAAAAATACAAAAGTCTTAGCTTTAAAATATAGACCTCAATCATTTGATGATCTTATAGGTCAAGATGTTGTTAGAGAGACAATTTTAAATTCAATTAGGGCAAATAAAGTACCCAATGCATATCTTTTTACAGGAATTAGAGGAATAGGAAAAACTACAACAGCAAGAATAGTAGCTAAATCATTAAACTGTACGAATAAAGAAAACAATATTTGTAAAGAAAAATTTTGTGAAAATTGTTCAGCGATTTCCAATTCAAATCATATAGATGTTCTGGAAATGGATGCTGCAAGCAAAACAGGAGTTGATGATGTTAGAGATTTAATAGAATTTTCTAGATATGGTCCTACTACAGCAAAGTATAAGATATTTATTATAGATGAAGTTCACATGCTTAGTAAACAAGCATTTAATGCTTTATTAAAAACTTTAGAGGAACCACCAGAATATTTAAAATTTATCTTTGCTACAACTGAAATAAAAAAAATTCCTATTACTGTAGTTTCACGATGTCAAAGATTTGATTTATCAAGAATTAAATCTTTAGAATTATTTAATTTTATTAAAAAGATTAAAGATAAAGAAAAAGGAAAAGTATCTGATGATGCACTTAAATTAATTGTTAAAATTTCAGAAGGATCAGTAAGAGACGCTTTGTCTTTATTGGATAGAGCTTTATTAACACTAGATGAAAATGAAGAATTAGATTTAGATTCTGCACAAAAGATTTTTGGTTATTTTGATAGATCACAACTAATTGGTCTTTTTCAGCTTATATTTGAAGGAGAGGAAGAAAAAGTTTTAAAAACATATAGAAAAATTTATGATCAAGGAGTTGAACCTAAAGTTTTTATTAATGATTTTTTAGAACTGCTATACTATTTTAAGAATATAGAATCATTGAATATTGATGGTACAAATTTTTCACTAAATGATGACGAGTTTGATAGGATTAAAAAAATTTCAAAAAATATTAGCAATGAAACTTTAATATTATTTTGGCAGTTTACTCTTAAGACATTAGAAGAGCTTGATATTGTTTCCAATCAACATTTATCAATGGAAATGTTTTTGATTAGACTAATTCATTTAAAAAGTATTAAAAATATTTCTACCCCTTCCACTGAAATCCAAGAGCTAGAAAAAAAAGAAAATGAAGACCTTTTTGGAATAAAAGATAAAACTCAAACCATAGATCAGATAAAAAATATAGCTCAAGAAAAAGATTTAAAACCTAAAGAAAATAAAAAAATTGAAACACAAGCAAGTCTTATCAATTCTTTTGATGATTTATTGGAAATCTGCTCTTTAAAAAAAGAAATAAAATTAAAATATGAATTGGAAAAAAATGTTAACCTTGTGAGTTTTGAAAATCAAAGAATTGAAATTTCTTTTAATGAAGATCTAGATGAAGAATTTATCAAAGATTTATCCTCAAAACTTTATGAATGGACTAATAATAGGTGGATTATTACACTTAGTAAGACAAAAGGTGAGCCATCAAAAAAAGAAAAAGAAATTAATAAAAAAAAAGAGTTAATTAAAAATGTAAAAAATTCCTCAACTTATAAAAGTGTGCTTGAAAAATTTCCTGATGCTGAATTAGTTGATCTAAGTTTATTAAATAAAGATAAAGAAAATGACTGATTTTACAAATATATTAAATAAAGCAAAAGAATTAGAGTCAAAAATGAAAGAGAGTCAGGAAAAAATTAAAAACATTCAAGTAGAGGGATTTTCAGGGTCTAATTCAGTTAAAATTACCTTAAATGGAGAAAATGAAATGATAAAAATTGATTTATCTGATGAAATTATTAAAGAAGATAAAGTTATAATAGAAGATTTAATTGTTGCTGCGCACAATAATGCTAAGAATAAACTAAAGTCTAAGACTTCAGAAGAAATTTCAAAATCTACAACTGAACTCGGTATTCCTGGTTTTAAGTGGCCCCTCTAGTTTGATGCAAAATATTAATGAAATAGAGGAGTTGATTAAATTAATAGCAAAACTTCCAGGTCTTGGACCAAAATCTGCCAAGAGAATAGTTTTAAAACTTATCAATAATAGAGATGAACTGGTTAAACCAATGGCTAATACTTTAGCCCAAGTCTATAAAAATGTTATTAGATGTCAGTCATGTGGAACACTAAAATCAAACTCAATTGGATGCAACAATTGTGAGAATACTAATAAAAAGTATAGTAAAATTTGTGTTGTTGAAGATATTGCAGATCAATGGTCAATTGAAAGTTCAAATATCTACAAAGGTTACTTTCATATTCTTGGTGGAACAATTTCTTCAGCAGGTCAAAGGAAAGAAGATCTTTTAATCAATTCATTAACCGAGAGAGTGGTAAGAGATAATATTGACGAAGTTATCATAGCCACAAGTGCAACAGTTGAAGGTCAAACAACAGCTTATTATATTAAAGATAGTCTTAAAAAAACAAATGTTAATGTTACAAAGTTAGCACAAGGTCTGCCAGTTGGGGGTGAAATAGAAAACTTAGATGATGGGACGTTATTCTCTGCTTTTAGAAATAGAACTGGAATAAAGTCAAGTTCAGACTAGTTTTTTTTAATTAATCTATTTAGATGCAAAAGTGGCTCCGTATAGCCAGATGGTTGTGTTCTGCCATGAAATACTAAATCACAAGCAGCTTTAAAAGCAACTGATTTACCAAAATCTGGAGACATATTTTGATATGATTTATCTCCTTTGTTTTGCTCATCAACTATTTTTGCCATTTTTTTCATTATTTCTAGAACTTGTTTGCTTGAGCAAATTCCATGACGTATCCAATTAGCTATATGCTGTGAAGAAATTCTTAAAGTGGCTCTATCCTCCATTAAACCAATATTATTAATATCAGGAACTTTAGAGCAACCTACTCCTTGATCAATCCATCTTACAACGTAACCCAAAAGTGTCTGTGACGAATTTGAAATTTCAGAATTAATTTCTTCAATAGACCAATTAGGTCTATCTGCTATTGGAATAGTTAGTAGATCATCTAGTTTCGCAATTTCTCTTTTTTGTAACTCTTTTTGTTTGTCAAAAATATTTATTTCATGATAATGAAGGGTATGAAGAGCGGCAGCTGTAGGTGATGGTACCCAAGCACAATTGGCACCAGCATTTAAATGGCCAATTTTTTGCTCCATCATTTCTGCCATCTTGTCTGGCATTGCCCACATTCCTTTACCAATTTGAGCTTTACCGGAAAAACCACATTTGAGACCAATATCAACATTGTTGTTTTCATAAGCATTAATCCATTTAGAAGATTTCATATCTCCTTTTTTAATCATAGGACCAGCTTCTATAGAGGTGTGTATTTCATCACCTGTACGGTCTAAAAAACCTGTGTTAATAAAAAAAACTCTATTTTCAAGTGCTCTAATACACTCCTTTAGATTTGAAGAGGTTCTTCGTTCTTCATCCATGATACCAATTTTACAAGTAAATTTTTCTAATTCTAAAACTTCTTCAACTTTTGTAAAAATTAAGTCTGTAAATGCACATTCATCAGGACCATGCATTTTTGGTTTAACAATATAAAAAGATCCAGTTCTTGAGTTACCTTTTTTTATTAAATCATGAAGGCATGCAGCAGTAGTTATGAAGGCATCCATAATTCCTTCTGGAATCTCAGAGCCATCTTTTAAAGTAATTGCTGGATTGGTCATAAGGTGGCCAACGTTTCTTATTAATAATAAACTTCTACCATGCAATTTTAATCCTTTTCCATTACTCGAAATATAACTCCTATCAGGATTTAACTTACGCTCAAATTTTTTTCCATTTTTTACAAATGTTGATTTTAAATCACCCTTCATTAGTCCTAGCCAGTTACGATAGCATACAACCTTATCTTCTGCATCAACAGCTGCTACACTATCTTCGTTATCACAAATAGTTGAAACAGCTGATTCAACTATAACATCGCTTATACCTGCTATATCATGAGCGGCACTAAAAGCTCTAGGATTTATTATTATTTCAATATGAAGGTTATTATTTTTTAATATTATTCCAGATGGCTTATCACTTTCACCTCTATGGCCAATAAATTTTTCTAAATTTTTTAATTTATATTTTTTTTCATTTTTAAAAATTAATAGATTTCCATTTTTAACTTTTAAACCCGAAATATTTTTCCAGCTTGTTTCTTCGATTGGGACATATTTATCTAAAAATTCTCTAACATATTTTATAACCTCTTGACCACGAGATGGATCATATCTTTCACTTCCACCTTCTTCTGATTTTATTACATCTGTTCCATAAAGACTGTCATACAAACTCATCCATCTTGCATTAGCTGCATTTAGAGCATACCTTTCATTCATAATCGGAACTACCAATTGAGGTCCAGCAATGCTAGTTATTTCTTCATCGACATTTTTAGTTTTAATCTTAAAATCAGGCCCTACTTTTTTTAAATAACCAATTTCTTTTAAAAATTTTTTATACTCTATTTGATTAATTTGATTACCTTTGTTTTCAATGTGCCAATTATCAATCTTTGTTTGTAAGCTTTCTCTAATTTGTATTAACTCTTTGTTTCTAGGAGCTAATTCATGCACAGCCTTATCAAATCCAAGCCAAAATTTTTCTGGTGAAACTTTTGTATTTTTAAGAAGTTCATTATTAATAAATTCCAACAGTTCACTTGATACCGATAGATTATTAATTTTTGTATACAGTTTTTTCATAGCATCTCTAGACCCCATCTGTATGTTTGCCTGAGAGTTTTGCTCCATCGGCGAGATTAAATCTCTTTCCAGAATGTTATGCTTTATCGTCGGTCCTTTTGCCTGAGAGTTTCCGGGGTGGTTGCTCCTTCGGCGCTATAAACCTTATAGTCTCTCCCGATAATTAAACACTAAAACCTTAACTAAATTAAGTCAAACATTAAATAATCACACCAATAATTCCCGTATTAATATTATTTATTTAAAACATTTTATTGCCTTTTTTGATAATTAATTATTAGTTAAAATAATCAAATGAAAAATTATTTAAATTTTGAAACAGATATAAAAAATTTAGAAACTGAAGTGGAAAAACTTAAAGATCCATACAATCAAGATGGTCTTACTGAAGTAGATACAAAAAAGATTTCAGAAACTCAAAAAGAGATAGATAAAAAGTTAAAAGATATTTATTCCAATTTAGATCCTTGGCAAACAACTCTAGTGGCAAGACATGAAGATAGACCTAAATCAAAATTTTTTATAGAAAATTTGTTTGAAGATTTTATCCCTCTATCAGGGGATCGTTTTTATGGAGAAGATAAATCTGTATTAGCAGGTTTTGCTAAGTTTAATGAAATTTCAGTTTTAATAATTGGCCAAGAGAAAGGTGAAAATCTTGAAGAAAGAATTGAAAGAAATTTTGGGATGATGAGGCCGGAAGGTTACAGAAAAACAATAAGATTAATGAAACTTGCTGACAAATTTAATATACCAATAATTTCATTTATTGATACACCAGGAGCTTATCCAGGTGTAGGAGCGGAAGAAAGAGGACAAGCAGAGGCAATTGCAAAATCTATAGAGTGTTGCATGAATCTAAAAGTTCCAACATTTGCATTTGTAATTGGCGAAGGAGGCTCAGGAGGAGCAATAGCTTTAGCTTCTTCTAATAAAGTTATAATGTTAGAAAATGCAATATATTCTGTAATTTCACCAGAAGGATGTGCTACAATTTTATGGAGAGACCCAACAAAAACTCTTGATGCTGCAAAAGCAATGAAACTGTCTGCTACTAATCTTTTAGAACTAAAAGTGATTGATGAAATTATTCTAGAACCAATTGGTGGTGCCCATAGAGACAGAGATCTTATATTGGACAATGTAAGAAAATCTATTGAAGATAATTTAAAAAAGTTTTCAAGCATGACTAGAGACGAAATATATAATCATAGAAAAAATAAATTTTTAGAAATTGGTAGAAATAAAGGTTTTGTAAGTCAATTAGATGACATAAGCACATTAAGTATGAAGAAAAACAAAATAAATGTTTTTATTGAAAAATTTTTTAAAAATAAGAATAGTTTAATTTTTTTTGGTATTTTTTTGTTATTAGTTTTTTCTTCTATCTTTTTTTTATAAAGAACCACAGCAACGCTTAAATTTTTTGCCCGATCCACAGAAACAAGGTTCATTTCTGCTCATTTTCTTCCCAATATATTTTGGATCTATTTTGGGAGTTTTGATTTCTTCTGTTTTTTCAATTTCTTCTTGTACTATTTTTAAATTCATTAAAATTGTTACAAAATCTAGCTTTAGTTTATTTAATAAATTTTCAAAAAGATCAAATGCCTCTTTTTTATATTCAATTAGTGGATCTCTTTGTCCATATGATCTAAGACCTATCACTTGTCTTAGCTGTTCGAGGTATTGAATATGAGATTTCCAATTTAAATCTATACTTTGTAAAAAAATTCTTTTTTCAATTTCTTTAGCTTTTTCTTCATCTAAAAATTTAATTCTCTCATTTCTTGCTTCTAAAAATTTTAAATTAATCATTTCTTTGAATTCTTGATTTTTTAAATTCATAAGATTTTTAATTTCTTTTTCATCAAAGCTTTTTCCAAGTAGTATTTTTAATTGATTGCTGAATTCATTATTTTTTGGTTGTGACAAACTTTGAGATTTTAAAATCATTAAATTTTCAATAATTTCCGATAAAAATTCATCTGAATAATCAAAGATTTTTTCACTATTCATTACATTTTTTCTTTGAGAGAATATTACATGTCGCTGATCATTTAAAACGTTGTCAAATTTTAATAAAGTTTTTCTTATATCAAAGTTTCTTGCCTCTACTTTTTGTTGAGCTCTTTCCAAGGCTTTATTAATCCATGGATGATCAATGCTTTCACCATCTTTTAACCCAAGTTTTTGGAGAATATTGTTCATAGATTCAGACCCAAATATTCTCATTAAATCATCTTCCAAACTTACATAAAAAATAGAATTTCCCTCATCTCCTTGACGACCAGCCCTTCCTCTTGCTTGATTGTCTACTCTTCGTGATTCCATTCTTTCTGTACCAATAACAAATAGCCCTCCTAAAGATTTGATTTTATTTTTATTTATATTTAATTCATCTTCTGGATGGCTTCCTTTTTTTCCACCAAGTTGTATATCCACACCTCTTCCAGATATACTTGTGGTAATTATAATTGAATTAAGTTTACCTGCGTTAGCTATTATTTCAGCTTCATTTTCATGGTTTTTTGCATTCAAAACTGTATGCTTTATTTTTGCATCATCTAAAAGTTTAGAATATATTTCTGATTTATTAATACTGGATGTAAAAACTAAAACTGGTTGACCAGATTTATTACATTCTGAAATTTTTTTTATTATAGCCTTGTTTTTTTCTAACTCAGTTCTAAAAATTTGATCATTCCAATCTTTTCTGATCATTTTTTTATTGGTAGGAATTATTACTACAGGAAGATTGTATATTTCATAAAATTCTTCTGATTCTGTTGCTGCAGTTCCTGTACATCCTGAAATCTTATCATAGAGCTTAAAATAATTTTGATAAGTGATTGATGCTAATGTTTGATTTTCTGCTTGTACTTCAATATTTTCTTTTGCTTCAAGAGCTTGATGCAGTCCATCACCAAATCTTCTTCCTTCTAAAATTCTGCCAGTAAGTTCATCAATAATCTTTAGAGAATTATTTTGAATTATATAGTCTCTTCCTTTTTCAAATAAATGATTGGCCCTCAATGATTGGTTTACATGATGAACCAATCCTAAGTTTTCAGGATCATAAAAATTGTTATTTTTAAGAATGCCTGCTGAAGAAAATATTTTTTCAACATTATTTATGCCCTGATTTGTAAGTAAAATATTTTTATCTTTTTCATCAATTTCGTAATCTTGGCTATTTAATTTTTTAATAAGCCTGTCTATTGCTAGATATTGTTCGGTCTTATTTTCAGCAGCACCAGAAATAACCAAAGGAGTTCTAGCCTCATCAATTAGACAAGAATCTATTTCATCTACTATAGAATAAAAATGTCCTCTCTGAACCATTTGATCTTTTGAGAATTTCATGTTGTCCCTTAAGTAATCAAATCCAAGCTCACTATTTGTACTATAGGTAATATCAAGATTATAATTCTCCTTTCTTTCACGATCATCCTGATTATTATTAATGTAGCCAGAGGTTAATCCTAGAAATTTATAAATTTCACCCATGTCTATCGAATCTCTTTTTGCTAGATAGTCATTAACAGTAACAATATGAACACCTTTGTCATTTAAAGCATTTAAGTAAGCCGCAAGAGTAATGGTTAAAGTTTTTCCTTCACCAGTTCTCATCTCAGAGATCTTACCCTCATGGAGAACAACTCCACCAATTATCTGTGAATTATAATGGCGTTCATTACGAATTCTTTTTGATGCCTCTCTAACAAGAGCAAAAGCTTCAGGTAATAATTCATCAATATTTTCTCCTTTTTTAAGCTTTTCTTTTAATTCAAGAGTTTTTAATGGAAAATCTTTATCGGAGATATCTTTGATCTTGACCTCATAAGAGTTGACTCTTTCAACGATTTTAGCAATTCTAATAAGTTCCTTCTGATTGCTTGATTTAATGAATTTTGAAAGAAAATTTAAAGGATTTAGCATTTAATTTTTTGGTATATTATTTAATTACAACTTTTAATATAGGTATTAAATAAATATTTTAAATAGTTATGGAAATAAATATTGGAAACATTATGAACTCAACACTCTTAAAGACAAAAATGAATGACTTTCAAGACTTAGATCATATTGATGGACTTTCAATATCAACTATTAGTGCCAATTTATACGGCAAGGCCAGAGATGATCTGGTTATGTTTTATTTCAGAGATGGAGCAAATTATGCTTCAGTTTATACAAAGTCCAAAATAATTTCAGAAAATATAAAATGGAATTTAAATTCAAAAAGTAAAAAAATAAAATCATTAATTGTTAATACAAGAAATGCTAATGCATTTACTGGCCCCAAGGGTTATCAAGGCTTAAAAGAAATAGCCGAAGAACTATCGATACAATTATCCAAAAAACAAAAAGAAGATGAAGATCACCCAAACAAAGTTTTGCCTAGTGAAATTATTTTTGGATGTACTGGTACTATAGGAGAAAAATATCCAACTGAAAAAATAAAAAAAAATATTCCTGAACTAATTAGTAAGATTAGGTATACACAAAATAAGTTAATATGGATAAAAGCTGCATTGGGAATAATGACTACTGATACGAGACCAAAACTTGCAATGGAAGAATGCAAAATTGGTAATGTTAAAATTAAAATATATGGAGTAGCCAAAGGATCAGGGATGATTTATCCAAATATGGGAACTACATTGGGATATATTTTCACAGATGCAAAGTTATCAAATGATATTTTGAAAAAATTACTTAAAAAAAATATTGAAACAACTTTTAATGCAATAAGTTGTGATGGAGATACAAGTACAAATGACATGGTTTCAATTATTTCAACAGCAAAAAAAAATAATCCAATTATTAAAAACATTAATGACAAAAAAATAAAAAGTTTTGATATTGCATTAAATTCAGTTTTATTAAACTTGGCAAAAAGAGTAGTAGCAGATGGTGAAGGAGCCACTAAATTTATTACAGTCAATGTTAGGAAGGCAAAATCAGAAGAAGAAGCAAAAAAAATTTGTTTCTCAATTGCAAATTCTTCATTAGTTAAAACTGCAATAGCAGGAGAAGATCCAAATTGGGGGAGAGTAATTATGGCAGTTGGTAAAACAGGTATAGATATTAATTTGAAAAAATTATCAATTAAGTTTGGAGATTTTAAGGTTATAGAAAAAGGACAACTTATAGAAAGTTATAGAGAAAGTGATGTTGCAAATTATTTAAAAAATGAAAAAATAGATTTATCAATAAGTCTTGAGACAGGCTCAAAAAATTTTACTGTATATACAATGGATTTAACAAGAAAATATATAGAAATTAATTCAGACTATAGAAGCTAATTGGTTATTGAATTAATATTATTTAATAATGTTTATAAATTATGATCAAATATAAACTTATCTGTAAAGAATGTAACATATTTTTCGACAGTTGGTTTTCTTCATCAAAAGAATTTGAAAAATTAAAAAAAAAAAAATTTCTCAACTGTTATATTTGTGATTCAGCAAATGTTGAAAAAACTATAATGTCGCCAACTGTTTTTACATCAAATAGTAAGAATAAAATTGATATTCAAGATAAAAAATATAAAAAAATTAAGAATACATTAAATGAATATCAAAAATTTATAAAAAAAAATTTTGATTATGTTGGTGAAAATTTTGCACGCGAAGCTCGATCAATAATCTATGAAAATAAAAAAAAATCAAAGGGCATTTATGGCTCAGCAACCAAAGAAGAGCTTAAAGAATTAAGAGAAGAAGGAATAGAGACTGAAATGATACCTTGGATTAAAGAAAATAAAAATTAATTTTTTACTAATTTTAAAATATAATTAACAGAGGTATCATTGCTTACGCTCCAATTATTATTCAGAATATTAAATTTCATTCCATTCATTTTTTTTAATAGTAGATTATTTTTTTTTGAAATATTTATTAGGTCAATTGGTTTAATAAATTTTTCCCAGTCGTGAGTTCCAATTGGAAGCCATTTTAAAACATATTCGGCTCCAATAATTGCCAATGCATATGATTTTAAAGTTTTGTTTAAAGTTGCGATAAACATTATCCCATTTTTTTTTAATAATTTTGAACTTTCTTTGATAAAAAAATTTACATCATCTACATGCTCAACTATTTCCATATTTAAAATTATATCAAATTTTTCCTTAGACTTTAAAGTTTCGGGTGATCCCACTTTGTAATTAATTTTAAGCTTATTTTTTTTTGCATGGAATTTTGCAACTTCAATATTTTTTTTAGATGCATCTATTCCAACCACACTTGCACCTAATCTACTCATTGGCTCAGACAGTAATCCTCCGCCACAACCAATATCAAGTATTTTAATATTTTTAAGTGGCTTGTTTGATGATTTTATATTTAAGTCCTTAACTATATTTTCTTTTATATATTTAATTCTTATAGGGTTAAAATTGTGCAATGGTTTAAATTTTCCATTAGGATTCCACCATTCTTCAGCAATTTTAGAAAACTTTTCTATTTCTTTTTTATTTATTGAATTCATAATAGATCACTTGTGGACATAACAATTAAGATGTATTTTATCAAATATAAATTAAATATAATTATCAATGAAAACTGTCGTTTTGAAGTTCGGTGGAACTTCTGTGGGAAATATAGAGAGAATTAAAAAAGTAGCTAAAATAATAGCTACTTACAAAAAGAAAAACTTAGGAGTAATTGTAGTTTCTTCTGCTATGAGTGGAACAACTAATGACTTAATAAAAAAAACATTAGAATTGAGCAATAATTTTGATCCAGCGGAATATGATGTTTTGTTATCATCAGGCGAACAAATAACCTGTGCATTAATAGCGGGAAGATTGAAGCACCTAGGAATTAAAGCTAGATCTTGGATGTCTTGGCAAGTTCCTATTATTACAGATGGTCCACACAGAGCATCACGAATTAATAAAATTAATAAAAATAGAATATTAAAATTTATTAATTCAGGTGGAATACCAATCATAACAGGTTTTCAAGGAATTAACCTAGATAACAGAATTACAACATTGGGTAGAGGCGGATCTGATGCGTCTGCAATAATGTTTGCAAAGTTTTTTAATGCTAGCAAATGTGATATTTATACAGATGTAGACGGTGTATATACCACCGATCCCAAAAATCACCCAAAAGCAAAAAAAATTACTAAAATTTCTTATGACGAGATGCTCGAAATGGCTTCTCTTGGAGCTAAAGTTATGCAACCAACGTCAGTTCAAGATGCAAAATTAAACAATATAAGTTTTTCAGTTAAATCTTCATTTGTAAAAAAAAAGGGAACGTTAATAACGAGTGCTAAAAAAGCCTTAAGCAAAAAAATTATTACTGGTGTAACTTCAACAAAAAATGATGCTAAAGTTACAATGATCGGTGTTAAAGATAAGCCTGGAGTTGCAGCTTCGATTTTTAAACCATTATCACTTAATCAAATTAATGTAGACATGGTAGTACAAAATATTTCATTAAATAGTAAAGAAACAGACTTGACTTTTACTATTAAGTCTGAAGATTTAAAAAAAACTGAGAAAATTATAAAAAAAAATAAAAAAATATCTTTTAGAAAAATCTCATATGATAGTAATGTCTCTAAAGTATCAATTATAGGGGTTGGCATGATCACAACACCTGGAATTACTTATAGAATGTTTCAAGCATTAGCAGAAAAAAAAATTAATATTATGGTTATTTCAACTTCAGAAATAAAAATCTCAGTTTTAATTTCCAATAAACATGTAAAAAAAGCTATAGTTGCTCTTCATAAAGAATTTAAATTAGATTAAATACTATGAGTATAAGACCTTTTAGAGATATTAAACGAAGAAAAACCAAAGTAATTAATGTTGGTGATGTTAAGGTTGGTGGAAATAACCCAATATCAGTTCAATCTATGACCAATACTTTAACCACAGATGTTAAGGCAACAATTAATCAAATAAATGATATAGCTGAAGAGGGTGCAGATATTGTAAGAGTCTCATGTCCTGATAAAGAATCTACTTTAGCTCTTAGAGAAATAATTAATCATGTTTCCATACCCATAGTTGCCGATATACATTTTCATTATAAAAGAGCAGTTGAGGCAGCTGAAAGTGGTGCAAAATGTTTAAGAATTAACCCTGGAAATATAGGAGATAAATTAAAAATTCATGAAGTTTTAAGCGCAGCTAAAAATAATGATTGCTCAGTAAGAATAGGTGTAAATGCAGGTTCACTAGAGAGAGATATTTTAGAAAAATATAAAGAACCTTGTCCTGAAGCTTTAGTTGAAAGTGCTCAAAGAAACATTAAAATTTTAGAAGATCAAGATTTTTTTAATTTTAAAATTAGTGTTAAATCTTCAGATGTTTTTTTGTCCATAGCAGCATATCGTCAACTTTCAAAAGTTACTGACTATCCTTTGCATCTAGGAATTACAGAAGCAGGTAGTTTTGTTTCGGGAAGTATAAAATCATCGATAGGACTGGGATCACTTTTAATGGATGGAATTGGGGATACGATAAGAATTTCCTTGTCTGATGACCCTCCTAAAGAAATTAAAATTGGCAATGAGATATTAAAATCTTTGAACTTACGAAATAGAGGGGTTAAAATTATCTCATGTCCATCATGTGCTAGGCAGGCATTTCCAGTAATAAATACAGTTAAAATTCTAGAAGAAAGGCTTTCCCACATAAAAACGCCCATAACATTATCTATTATTGGATGTGTTGTTAACGGTCCAGGTGAAGCGGCAATGACTGATATAGGGATTACTGGTGGTGGGAAGGGAAACAATATGCTCTATTTATCTGGTATACAATCAGAAAAAGTATTAACAGATAATATCATTTCAGAAGTAGTAACCCAAGTAGAAAAAAAAGCAGCTGAGCTAGATAAAAAATTATAATGATACCCCTAAAAACAATTGAAGATTTAATATCTAAACATTCTGCATTGGAGAAAGAATTATCAACAGGTGAAGTAGATAAAAAATTTTTTGCTGAAAAATCAAAAGAGTATTCTGATTTAAACGAAATAATTGAACATGCAAAAAAATATTTTTCATATGAAAAAGAAAAAAAAGATCTAGAAAAAATTGTAGATGATCCAGGTAGTGATGATGAATTTAAGCTTATGGCTGAGACTGAATTAAGAGATCTTAAATCAGATAATGAGTTAATAGAAAAAAAGTTAAAATTATTTTTATTACCAAAAGATGAAGCTGATAAAAAGAATGCTATTATAGAAATTAGAGCAGGAACTGGAGGATTAGAAGCAAGTCTATTTGCTGCAGATCTTTTTAAGATGTACGAAAAGGTAAGTCATAAAAAAAAATGGGAACTAGAATTAATTAGTATGTCTCAAAGTGAAGCTGGCGGACTAAAAGAGGTGATAGCAACTATTAAGGGAAAAAATATTTATTCAACGTTAAAATATGAAAGTGGAGTTCACCGCGTTCAGAGAGTTCCAGATACAGAAACACAAGGAAGAGTTCACACATCAGCAGCAACAGTTGCTGTTTTGCCAGAAGCAGAAGAGGTTGATTTAAAGATTAATGAATCTGATTTACGTATAGATGTGTTTAGAGCTGGGGGACCAGGAGGACAATCAGTTAATACCACAGATAGTGCAGTCAGAATTACACATATTCCAACAGGTTTATCTGTATCTCAGCAAGATCAGAAATCGCAACATAAAAATAAAGCTAAAGGGATGCTAATTTTAAGAGCAAGACTTTATGACTTAGAAAGATCAAGAATTGATCTTGAAAGATCAGAGGATAGAAAAAGTAAAATAGGAACAGGAGATAGATCTGAAAGAATTAGAACATATAATTTTCCACAAGGAAGAGTAACAGATCATAGAATTAATTTAACCCTACATAGACTTGAAGAATTTTTAGAAGGTGAAGCATTTGATGAAATGGTGGAAAGTTTAACGCTACAAGCTCAAGAAGAAAAATTAAGCAACTTAATTTAAAAATGAATATTCAAGACACAGTTAATAAAGGAATAAATATTTTAAAAAAAGGCAATATAGCCAATCCTTATCTTGATAGTGAAATTATTTTATGTCAGTCAATCAATAAAGATAAAACACATATTATTTTAAATCCTAAAGAGATTCTAAATAAAAAACATTTAGATTGTTTTAACAGTTTAATTGAAAGGAGAAAGAAAGGAGAACCAATTGCTTACTTGACAAATAAAAAAGATTTCTGGGACAATGAATTTTATGTAAATAAAGATGTTTTAATTCCAAGACCAGATACTGAGCTAATAGTAGAGGAGGTATTAAAGATTTATTCAAAAAATTCTCAATTACAAATTCTTGATATTGGCACTGGTTCAGGATGTATTCTTCTATCTATATTAAAAGAAAGAGCTAATTTTTATGGTACAGGGATAGATATTTCAAAAAAAAGTATAAATGTAAGTAAATTCAATGCAAAAAAACTCAAACTGATCAATAGAGTTAAATTTTACAATTCAGATGTTGACAATTTTAAAATTGGCAAATATGATCTAATTATATCAAATCCTCCATATATTAAATTGTTAAGTTTAAAATATTTGGAGAAAGACATCGTTAACTTTGAACCAAAGTTAGCTTTAAGTGGTGGGTTTGATGGTTTTTCAGAAATTAGAAAAGTTTTAAGCAAAGCAAGTAAACTGATTAAGAAGAATGGTAAATTTATTTTAGAGATTGGCTTTAATCAAAAAAATAGAGTTAAAAAAATATTAAAAAAAGAAGGGTTTTACGTTAATAAAGTTCTTAAAGATTATGGAAATAATGATCGCTGTATAATCAGCACTAAAATTTAAAATTTATTTAATCATATGGTAACATTTAGAAATAACAATAATAATAGAAGACCTCCTTTTAGAAGTAATAATAACAGAAGACCTCCTTTTAGAAGAAATGATGATACATCAAATTTTTCAAGAAAGGCCCCTGGAGGAAACAATCATAATGCTGGAAAATTAATTGAAAAATATAATAATTTAGCAAGAGAAGCCCTAGCAAATGAAGATAAAATTTTGTCAGAAAGCTATTTCCAATATGCTGATCATTTTACTAGAGTGCAAAATGAACAGGAAAGTAAAAAATTAGCAAAAGTGGATATAAAACCGACTGAATCAGTTACACAAATTAAGACTGAAGAGAAAAAAGATATTCCCAAACAAAAAGAAGAAACTAAAGAAAAGAACCTTATAGAACCAATAGAGGAAAAATTAGCTACAAGTTAATTTAAGCCCATAATTAATTCTGACTTTAAAACATCTATTTTAATTTTTACAATTTCAAATAATTCTCTTTCTTTGTTAGTTAATATTTTACCAGAAGGTAATTTTAAAGTTTGAGAATTAATTTTTTTTCCATTTTTAATCACCTCATAATGTAAATGCGGACCAGTAGATTTACCAGTAGAACCTACGAAGCCAATGATTTGTCCTTGCTTAACTCTTGAACCAACTTTAATATTTCTTGAAAATTTGGACATGTGAGCATAGACAGTTTCATAAGTTGAATTATGTCTAATCTTTATGCAATTGCCTCCTCCACCACACCATTTAGCTCTAGTAATGACTCCATCTCCAGATGCCATTATGGGAGTATTCATAGGAGCGGCAAAATCAGTTCCTCTGTGCATTTTATTATAACCATCAATAGGATGTTTTCTCATTCCAAATGAAGAGGAAAGCCTTGAACCATTAATTGGAGTTTTCATTAATGCTTTTTTTATGCTTTTACCATTTTCGTCATAGTGACCTTCACTTTTTTTTTTATCAAAATAATAAAAAGAATTATTTACACCACTTAATTTAAGATTAGCAAAAATAATATTACCAGTTTCATAAACTTTACCAGCATCATCTTCAAATATTTCATAAAGAATTTGAAAGTTATCATTTTTTCTCAGGTCTCTTTGAAAATCAACTTGAAAGCCATATATTCTAGCAAATTCTATAATTACACTAGGACTTATATTTAAATCTGTTGCCGTTTTATAAAGACTTTGCAAAATTTTACCTTCTCTAAAAATAATTTTTTTATTTAAATTTGTGATAACTATTTTCTTATCAAATACATCCGTTTCTAAGTTTCTAGTTAATCGAATTTTTTCAGTTCTAGACACTGGATATAAAAATTTTGTTACTTTTATATTTTTGGATTGATTGATAGTAATTTTTATAACTTGATTTTTTTTAAGATTATTTAAATTAGTATTATTTTTTAATTTTTTTTTGATTTTTATAATTTCATCTACAGGAATAGAATAACTTTTTAATATTTTATCAAAAGTTTCATCTTTAGAAATTTTATGTTCAATGTTTTTATAACCTGGTGATAAATTATCAAAAATATTATTTATAGTTTTCTGAAAATAAATATTATTTATTACATTCTTGTATCCTTTATTAACTTCTTTTTTATTATCATTATAAAATTTAGTAGTTATTACTGTTATGAATATTAATAAAAAAAGAACTACCATCTCATTATTTTTTTTTATTACTTTTTGGAAGTTATTTAATTTGAATATCATCTTGAATTTACAATTATTAATTTAGTAATGTGAAAAAATCAAAAAAAACCTTGAATTTGCTTATATATTTAGGCATATTTTAAATGCTAAATGCTTGATTTACTTTTATTTTAGCCTATAAGCATCACACTTTCTCAATAAAATTATTGTTTATTCAATAGATTAATGAGGATTATTGGGCTTTTTTAGACCCAATTAGCTATTTAAAAAGTAAAAATTTAAGAAGAGAAGTGTGGACGGTTAAGGTTACCAAAATTTGTCGTACACACTTCAACATTATATAAATTTTATTCTTAGAATTTATATAG
>Ga0209632_10000418_pt1 | contig 44598 bp, 62 predicted proteins | sample COG_10_FD_184754 | JGI IMG/M metagenome (GOLD analysis project Ga0209632, IMG submission 184754) | Pelagic Microbial community sample from North Sea - COGITO 998_met_10 (SPAdes) (version 2) | ecosystem: Environmental > Aquatic > Marine > Neritic zone/Coastal water | place: Helgoland, sampling... | reverse complement strand
CGTTGGATGGGCTTGAGAGTAGGGCTAGTGTTGTGGCGGTTACGGCGGTTGAAGTTGAAGATAAAGTAATAAATTTGGATATCAAAAAAACCCTAGTGTCATTCCACCCCTACACCCCTACACCCCACACCCCACACCCCTACTCCTATTTTTCCCCTTATTGCGTATCTCATCTCGACCGTTCGCCCCGCTGTGCGCCTGGGCGGGTTTTGCTTTCCCAAAAAAACCAAACAAAAACCAACCGTATAAGGGAGCACAGCATCAGTTTGTTTTTTTATCCACAGGGACCGTAAATTTTTGATATCAAAAATGTTTCTTTTTAAGGTTTTCATTGTCATTTTTCTAACTGCCGCAAGAGTGCCATGCGTTTGGTCAGTATAGCGTGCTCTTCTTTGACTTGTTTAAATATTTTCCCCTCGCCCGTCCAGTGCCAGGCCCGGTATGCGTAGTGGTACCCATCGTTCTTCCACGCCAAAATGGTTTGGAGCTTCTCTAGCACGTCCTCTACCTTTTGCCTTTGTTCCTCTAGCTTCTGCACGGCGGGCTTCTTCGCGTGCTTCCTCGTGTAGTATTCTAAAGTAAAAAGCATGACGAGTATGTCCGTCTGCCTGATCCACTCTTCTGGGCATAGGCGTTCCAAATCCGGCGCTTTGGGCTGGGGGAGCAACCACTGAAAGGTTTTCCACACCCCCATCGAGGTGAGCAATCCGGCGGCCACTGTAGTCATTTCTGCTTGGTTAAATTGGCTTGACTGGCTTGCTTAACTTGGCTTGGTTAAATATACACCAGCGAAATCTACTACAAAGGTTGCAGACCAGCAATGGAGGCATGGAGTTCTTTATCGGCTTCTGTGCTGGCATCCTCGTCATGATCCTGATCGTCATACTCTCTCGCGCTTGTAGGAGGACTGAAGTCATGGTGGAACCGTTCCATTGCCCAAGATGCAACTACACGGAGGTTGTCGTGGAGGCGGTGGCGGTGTAGTATTTGCTTTCTTTATTCAAGTCTATCTATATACAACTGGTGCATCTGATATATAATCTGTTGTAATGAACGGTCTTTGCGTGGGAATAGACGTAGGCAGGGTCAACATGGGGCTATCCATTGTCCGTAACGGCAAGTTTATCTACTGCGCCGTAGCCTCCTTGAAGAAGAAGGTCCCCATAAACGATGAGGTAGAACGCTTGGCGGAGTATTTGCATCAGCGTTTTGGCAGGTTTGCAGTCGTAGCCATTGAGCGGCAACGGGCAGGAGTAATGAGAAGAATTGAGCTGTACTTAGAGAAAGCGTTTGAAAAATATAGCCGAGCAACTATTATAGTCGCCCCGCAGTGTGTGAAAAGGTATTACAATTATTCAGGTTTAAAGTCTTATGCCGATCGCAAAAGAGTTGGTGTAGAACGCTTCATGGCCCTCTGTCGTGAGACGGTGCAGTACGATAGCATCTTTCGTAAGGCTGCGAAAGGAAGGGATAAGCTGGACGATATCGCGGACGCATCTCTAATTGCTTACTATGTGTACGCGGAACCGTCAGTCTTAGAAAAAAAGACAAGGAAAAAAAAGCCGATGGACCTGAACGCATGGGCAAAAGAACGTATGTTTTCCATTTCCGATATGCCCGCGACCTCTTCGTCGAAGAAGCGAAAGACATGCGATTAAAGGAACGGCGCGGAGTCTAGTGCGGGGTCTAGCGCGGAGTCTAGGGCGGGGTCGGTGTCGTCGCTGTCGTGGAATGCGACCGTGGGTTTCAGTATGTGGTGGCTCTCTGTCTTGTCTTTGTGCAGGACGGCAGAGGAGCGTTTGCAGAACTCCCTCTTAAGTGTGTTCATGGCGGTAGAAAAGGAGTGTCCCATTGTAGGCTGGGTGTGCAAAGGGTGTGTAAAGGATGTGTAAAGGATGTGGTGTTCGGATATACGCCTACGTCGCAACACTAGCCTTAAGTGTTTTGATAAATGTCCGTGAGCACTTACCGGTTAAATGTGGTGCGCCGTACGTTCATCGAGTCCGCGCCTGATTTTGCGCTGCTCTTGGACGCGCGCGACGAGGATTGGCCGACCTTGGAACTGGCAAACCAGCGCCTGGAGCGTTGCTTAGACGCGCACCAGAAAGAGAAAGGAGAGGCGGTGTCGGAGTATGCAGCGTTTGTTCGCTTCCTGTTGGGCTCGGCGGACTGCTACGAGGTGGCCAAGCAGATGGGCAAGGTGCTAGGGGCGCTGCGCCAGGGCGACATTAGCGGCGTGAAAGAGCTGTGGACGCTGAAGACTCTGTTGATGTCTATGCCTACGGTGTTGTCGTCGTTCCCGCAATCGTTGCTGAATGCTATGCGGGCGGTAGAAAGACCTCGGTTTAAAGATGAGTGGGGTGTGATACAGTTAGGACCAAGTCATAACATAAAATGTGCTGTATGCAATAAGCGTGTCTCAAGGTCACTCGTTCGCGTGCGATGTGGTTGTTTCCAGTTTGGGCGTTTTGTGCACGAAGCATGTATTCAGGAAGAGAAATGTTTTGTGTGTTCAAAAGGTTTTGTTGTAACAAAGATCGTGCACCATGGCGCGGGTCCATGACGATAATAGATTATTTAGTGTATATCTTTTAGCCCCCCCCCCTTTACAGTGTATCCATTGCCATGTCAGAACCGTTCGCTAGGACCGCTGTCGTCGCTTCGATCGCGATCGTCTTGGCTGCCTTGCCGGCCTTCTTCTCCGAGCCGTACGCCAACGTGGCCGTCGTGCTGTCCAATTTTGCGTACGTAGTTCCTATACTGATTTCGTACTACTGCAAGAACTTTGACTTTGTCCTCTCGGTCATTATCAGCACGGTGGTGAGCATCCTGTACCATTCGTGCAAGTCTTTCGACGTTTGTTTCCGTTTGGACGAACCGTCGTGGGAGAGCATCGATGTGTCGTACAGTTGGTTCCTGCTCTTGACGTTTGCTTCGTTCTTTGCCTTCAAGGATCGATTCCTGCACGCCGCGCCGCTGCACGTTATTATAATCACGTGGGGGAGTCATGCTCACTGTTCGAACACGTACGATTGCCGCGCGTACAAGGCCGTGGTGGTGTGCATTTACTTGGCGTTTGTCTTCGTTCAGGGTGTGCGTAACCCGTCGCGGTACGACGTTCTGGACATTCTGCTGTCGCTGGCGTGCTTCGTCGGCGCCGCACTGGTCTACTTGTTCTTCAACACTACCGCGGGGCACACGATGTGGCACATTGTCGGGGCGATTGGCCTGGCGTTCCTCTTGACGTCGTACAGCGATGCACCGTTCCATACGCTCGGGCTGCGGTCGAACCGGCTGCTGTACCAGACCGTGGTGCCCCAGCGCGCGGACATCTAAGGCATTTAGGACATTTAGAAGAGTAGTTTCAGTGGTTTGGAGAACTGTGGGTTCCCATCCATGCTTCCCCCCGTCGATCCCATTCCCATTCCTCTTCTGGGTGTTCGAGACAGTACCTCTGCGCGACAGGGCACGTAGAGGTACTCGGAACGTTGATGCCATGTCCACTGGTCGAACCCCTCTTCCAGATAATGAAACTCGATTTCTCCATCATTATCGTTCATTGTTAAATAGCCACTACGTGTGTGAGGAGCTCTCGCATTTACAGCATGGAACACGTTGTCTACGCTTTCACCCCCCCGAAATGTATAATTACGGTAAAGGTTTCCTTCGATTGAATATTGTTCTGTTTCGCCAATAGGGCAGAAAAACAACCGGATGAACCACACGTCGTTCGGTCCCATTTCTCTAAGTTCCGCTATAACATTCATGATATAAATAAAAGTACAATAGTTGGTAGATTCATATATACAATATTCTGTCTCAAAAAGAAACGATTTGGACGTCGCTTTACCCCCAGTTTGTATGCTCAATGAGCATCCTATTTTCACGCGGCGCTTGTTGCTGTACCAGACCGTGGTGCCCCAGCGCGCGGACATCTAAGGCATTTAGGACATTTAGAAGAGTAGTTTGGTCGTCAGCCCGGAACCGGGTGTTGCCGTAGCTATGCGGGAAATAATTTCTACTCTGCAAGGTTCGCCAACGTACTCTGTCATCTCTCTTGTGTATGTCACATTGCTGTCAGAATCGGCAACCTCATGAAACACAAATTCAAATACCGTATAGTCCGAGAACTCTGCAAATCTTAAGTAACCCCTATCATAGTTTGCATTTTCGTTGTCCATGTTCAATGGTCGAAACACGTATTCGTCAGTGTCACCATCTTCAAAAGCAAAATACCGGTATAGGTTTCCCTCAATAGCAAATGCGGGATTATCGCCATTCTTGCAAAACGTCAGCTTGACTATAAATACGTCGCTCTCCTTCATATTGTCAAGTTGGGTTCCGGCATCTGACAGTTGGGTTTCGGGCAGTTGGGTTCTGGCATCTGACATGCTGTTAGTGAAAGTGCGCCACGGCAGGTGGTGATGTTATATACATTTTTTTTACTTCAAAAAGAAACGATTTGGACGTCGCTCTGCCCCCAGTCTGTATGCTCAATGAGCATCCTACTTTCATGCGGCGCTTGTTCTCACCCACAGCAAGCAAATACAATTCTCCGCCTTCAAGGAACATCTCGGCAACTTTCTTGCCGTCCATATAGAAGAAATATTCAAAGTATGGCGTATTCTCGACGGTGTCTTCATTGTCGTAATCACTAGTGCGTTTTAGAGTATATTCTACTATATTTCCCCTGACCTTTTCCTTCCGTAACTGTCCCGTCATAAGTCTGACTCCTGTGCGTCCTTCTGGGTGGCATATGGTAAGTTGAACGTCGTAGTCTTGTCCTACCTCCATTTTTTGTAATTCTGCTTTGATACTAGAGGACATTTGGTTTCCCGCCATTTTTGTAGAGATAGTGTACTCATGTAAATATACTTAAATTTTAAGAATTATTTTAGCCAAGCTTTTGGTCAAGCGCAGTTTTCCTTCACTGTAAAAGGATGGGTTAAGGATGGTTGCAAACTTCTGCACCCTGTCGTAGTCTTCCACGATTGTTTTCAGTACCTCGTGTTCAAGGTCGAGCGGAAAGTTTACCTTGGCATGTTTGTCGCCCGGTGTAAGCATTAAGAGTGTTTTGGCGTCCAAGCGGCCGTAGACGTTGTGCGAGGAGAGTCTGCAAAAGGTGACCCGGAAGAACGAGTCGGGGATGACCTGAAGTTTCTGCTCGATGACCTTCCACTCGCTCGTGTTGATTTTGTTGACCTTCTTCATCAACGAAGTGTTGAAATCGATGACGTCCTTATTCCATAGGAAGGTGTCCTGAATTCTTGCTCGTTGCTGAGGGTTCAGGTCTTCGTCGCTGTGGTAGCCCTGCAAGAAACCGGTGTCGATTGGCAGGGCGTAGTTGAACTGGTGGTCGTTCGTTAGGGCAAGCTTGTACAATTGCACGCCTGCGACTTGTGCCGTTTGAAGAACGGCGGGGCGCTTCTTCAGGCTCAAGAGGTTGATGCATGAGTTGAAGTAGAAGTAATTGCTCGCGTTTTTGTACAGCCAGTTGGTGCCTACGTCCGTGATCCACTTCCCACAATCGTCCTCGTCCCGGCCTGTGATGAATTCCACCATCCCCTTCGCCGCGTCGTTCGCCAAATTGAGAATGGTCATGTTAGAGGCCCCAAGTTTGGTAGTGAGGAGACGCCTGTGCAATTCTCCGATCGTGAGGTTTTGTTGCAGGAGGCTGATCAAGAAATGGAGGGTGTACGAGTCGGCGCTGAGATCGTAGCCGAGCACGTTCGTTTTCTTGCTTGTCCCCCACGCCTCGTCTTGAGAGTTTGCCTCGTAAAGGCCAATGCTGTTGTAGAGAGGCCCTATGACCACAGCGTCAGGGCTCTTGTTCTCTACCAAGTCGTTGAATTCTAACTCTTGAATTTGGTCAATTTTTTGCTTTACACCTTGAATATCAATGTCATCTTTTAATTCAATGTAGCCCCGAAGCTTGCAGAGCTGTGGGTATAGCCACATCAAGTCGGAGACTCCCAACGTGTAATTGGGCATAAGCTCTACGAGCAAGCCCCGGTAGACACGCAATCCCTCCATCTTTACTATTTTCTTTATCAGGTACGTCATATCCTCGTCGAGGCCAAAATTAGGCATTAACGTCACTTGTGCGGTGCTCTCTCGCCTTGTCGAGAAGTACGCCTCTAGCATCTTTACGTCTTCGTTGTTGGCTACGCTGTTCTCACCATAGACGTCTTCAAACAGTTGTGTATTTATTGACATTCTTTTCTAGCAAGTGATTATATACATCCACCTTGTACATATATACACCACCCTCTGCAATGGCTTCTTTCACTCCTTCGCCGCCTCCGGTGCCCGTACAGACGTTTAATTTAGAAATAAAGCTTAAGGTGTACGGCACGGCCGTCAGCCCAGCGGAGCTGCCCGCCCTCATCCAGTCCGCGATCGAAGGGGACGGCTCCGATTGCCTGTTTCACGCGCAGTCTTGGACACCCAGCATCTGTGGCAAGAAACACAAGCACAACCCAAATAGGACTCAAACAGAAGGGACGGAAGAGCCGGAGTGTGCCGTTTGTTATGAAAAAATAAAAGAAGGGCAGCTGGTAGGGAAAACATCGTGCGATCATGTCTTCCACAAAAAGTGCCTGACCGAATGGGTTCGAAAATCGAGGATGATGTTCCAGAGCGCATGCCCCATGTGCCGCGCACAAATGCCCGTTAACTATTCGTTCCGGCGGAGCTGTGACCTATTGACAAGAGGTCCAGAGCAAGACTCGAATGGTGAAGTTCACTTTACGAGAGTATTAGTACCAGCCAGCGGAGTGCACCATAACAAAATGGTGTATGCAACACGAATGTACGACCGCGTACCAAACATTAGCAGTTTCTAAACGCATTGTATATATTATAATATTTATGTACATACAATTAATTATGGAATTCGCTAGGCACAAATCGCACGTTACTGCCGAGCTTAAAAGTACATTTCTCCAATCGGCAAACCTCCAGACGCCCATTGTAGCCGTCCCCGGGATTGGTTCGGTAACGGCAGAGCGCTTGAAGAAGGAGAACATACGCACGATCGGAGATTTAACGTCCCGCGTAAACAGCTTTGCTGATCTGAAAGACCTGTGTGGCAAGGTTAACTGTCATCGCATATTCGACTGCCTCGAACCGTTCCTGGAAAACTGCAAAGCAGAGTACGATGCCCAGCCAGCCGCGGACGTCGAGGTGCTGGAACGAGCCATGAAGAAGTTTGCGCTAGTCGATCCAAAGGAAGACAAAGCACTGGCAAAGGAAGCCAGTAAATGTGTTGTATGCTAGACCTTGCGCCAATGGTGGGAGTTTTTTGCGTGGCATGAATAGAGGGCGACCTCGAAATCTTCTACTTTAAAGGTCCCAGCGTATGGCTCCACGCTATTTAGTTCTGCAAGCGTAAACGGGTGGTAGAGTTTATACGCTAGAGACATATGCATTCCTCGCACTCTTTCACCGTTCACAAGAACTGGTTGCTCGATGGCGTGAAACATAACAGTCTTGCCGTTGGCGTTAACTAAGGGTGTTTTGGAAACGTTTACCGAGGGTACAGGCGTAATTTCCGGTAATTTGTAGTTTTCTTTAAACCATGTGGCAACGCTGAGCCCCTCGTCGTACTCCAACGTGTGCCGTATCGTGATGTGTGGCTGGAACCGGAGGAAATTGCTGTTTTGTTCCGCATACCGCTTCGTCAAGTTAAAGAACTTGTGATTGGTGTCTTTTAAACGAAACCAAACCGCGTATCTGAACATCTTCTTAATTTAAATTAGACAAAAGAATACAATATACATATTTATAGAATCAGGCATATTATTATAGACTTGATTATAGGATAAGATAATAACTTAAGCAGAAGGGTCGTAAAACACGCTTGGGGCTTTGCCTGTCAGTTGGTCTGGTGCGCAGCCTGCAAAAAGTGCTGCGATGAGCAGGGAGACGATGTAATAACCAATGAACGAAAAGGTGATCCAAGAGAAGTTCAGCTTGTGGAGGCACTCGTTGCTTTCTTTCACCATCTTCTTTACGCCTCTGTAAATTTCCGTGCGAACTTCAGCGTCCGTGGCATCCTCGCCCAGGCCAAGCTGTGTTTTCACCTCTTCGCTCGCCGTTACAACCGTCTCTTCGCCTTGTTTGTCCATCCCAATGATTTGTGACTGAGTAGCTGCCGCGTCATCAAGGTGCACATTGATGTTAAATGCGACGGAGTTGCCTCCCCCGTATCGTGCGTCAGGCACAACGCCTTCTCCGGATTCGAACTGCAACAATTTCCTGCTCGGTCCACGAATACGCTTGCGCTCCGTAAACTCCAGTAATCGTCGGCGCTGGGAGGACGAGTCAAACTCTGCGGTACATGTTGAGCCGTGAACAGTTACTTCAACCTTTAATTGCAATTGAAAATCTTCACTAGACGGTTCGTAATGGTGCGAGAGATCGCCAATATCGTCGGCTGTAAAAAAAAGTTTTTGTTTTTTTGTTAGAGTGTGTGTGTGTGTGTGTTAGGATTGAAGTGAGGTGAACTTACGGTGGTAGACGATTGCATCCCACGCAGCGGAGGCGGGAGAAAGTCGGTAGGCCTTCTCATCATCCGTCATGGAGAAATCAGGATCAAGGACGCTTGAGTATTCAAAGTTGAAGAGTCCCGAGCGAGAATAGCCGCAGGGTATGTGTTTTCCGTAGGAGCGTTTGTTGGGCCCTGCAACGCCTTCGCGCCATATATTGTTCTTCTGCACACATATTTCCTCGTCGTAGTTAGAGGCTCCCCCGATGTTGTTAAGGTAATCTTCGAAGGAGTTCTCGTCCACCAGATGGCCTAAGACGTTGGTCATGCAATTTTCTGAGTCGCCGGAGTGAGCCTTTGACGTGTTACCTGTGGTGTCATGGTAGCCGTCTAGGAAACAATCGCGCGGTTCAAACCGAGACCCAAAGGTAGATAGGTTTCCAAAGGCACTTTCGTGCGCATATCCATGTAAGATTGCGTTTCTGAATTCGTAGGACATGTCATCGCCATGCGTCGCCATGCGTCTGCATGGGATGACCTCCCGAATCCCCCTTGTTGCACTTTCGCCCCTTGCCTCGTGCATCAGCAGGGCTTTAAAGTTTCGCACAATTGTCTGTGAGGCGGGGGTTTGTGCCCCTTGCGGCCCAATCATTTTGAAGAAGCGGTCCGCCGTTGGTGACCCGGGCTTCACACAGGCGTTGGAGACGGCCTCCTGCCCTTGTTTGTGTTTGCTCAGACCGTACACAATTTCGTTGAGGTACGACCCATAATCTGGGAACGATAATAGCTGCAACAGGGTGCTAACGCTCAGCTGATCGCACGTCTCGTCCACGAAGAGGTGCCCTGCCGTAGCAAACAGGTTCTTGTACTCTGCCAGAAGCAAGTAGTTGTCGCCCTGCTTGGTGAAGTTAAAGCCCGTGTCGGTGCGTTGCGGGCACGTGTCGATGACGTGCTGGCAGGCCGCTTGTGTCCCCTTGGTTACACAGTCAACGACTTCTTGGCTTATGGTGCTTGCCGCTACGTAAGAGTTCAAGTAATCCTCGGGGGCGTGCGCGCAAACGCTCACCCCTTCTATGTTCAGGTCCCAAGAATTGAGGTCTCGTTCTCGGTCAAAGGATTGCACGGTGATGACAATTTCCTCCGTGGTAATTTGTGGGAAAACTAAATCGCCCATGGAGCGAACGTCCTTGGCTGCGGCGGCGTTGCCGAGCTCTGTGTTGCGAACCCAAGCCACGGTTTCTATGCGACTGTCCATACCTTTCAAGGACAAGTAGTAGTCTTCGGAGAATTCTATAACGTCCAACAGGCTGACGCCCAGACTAAATTCTACCAATTCCGCACCGTAAAAGCTTCCTCTGGTTTGCTCCGTTGCTGGAATGTCAACGATCTGAAGGTTGGTCTTGTCTTCTGCGCCCTGCATAGAGTGCAACTTAGCATTCAATCCAATACGTGCAGTCTTGTCGTGAAAGTTTCGGCCGGCACATTGCATATCGATAAGGCGATCCTTCTCTTGAAAATTGGTGCATCCGTTGGTGGCGGTGGAGCACACGAGGCAGTAGTGCCCAGCGGATGGTGTCTCACAGGTTGGTGGCAGCGCTGCGGTGCCAGCCGGTGCCACTGTCATGTGCGAGGTTCCGTTTGTTGCGTCGCCGACGTCATCGACGGCGCAGGCGACGCACTGTTGCCCTTGCACAAAGTTGATACGGTTGTACCCAGCGTCGAAGGCAAGCGCGGCACATTCTTGGATGTCGTCTATTTCTGTCAATGGAATGGACCCTCCGCCCCCGCAACCGCCCTTTCCGGTCTGCTCTACAAGGAAGATCAAAGCAAGTCGATCGACAGTGTACCCCGGCGGCAAGCAAAGGTTGCCCTCGTTGACGCTTCCGTTCTTTATTTCGATGGGGCCACAGACCTGTTCCGTGTCAATTATGATATCGGTGGCATAGTCAATTTCTGCGGAAGCGGCAGCGAGCGCGCCCGCGGTGGAGATGTCGAGGCCAGTGCCGTCACATGAAGCGGTTGCATCGGCCAATCGGTCCGCGGGCCACCGTCCGTCTTTGAACAGTTGCACTTGTATCTGAGCCGAGTGCAGCTGTGGCTGCGTCCGGTCCAAGCATTCGTTACTGAAGAGTTCTACCAAATAACGGTTATAGATTTTTCCATCGCCTTCGTCTTCCATAAGCATTTGCGAGGTATCCTTCAATGGGTCAAAACTAGACGTGGCAACTCCCAAGTATGAGATGGTGGTAAGGGAATCGTCGATAAAGGCTTTGGAGCCCCCCGCCGCGGCGTCCACTCCTACGTCGCGGACAATGTACCGGTTTACAATCTGCACGAGCGTATTGTGATCCTGATGGCCTTGCCTGTTGCCTGGTGGGACTCGTTCGTATGTCGAGGTAAAATCTTTCCCGTACCCGACCGCGCGGTAGCCGTCTTCAAAGCTTTGTTTGCGCGACTCGTCGTCGGCGTCGGTGATGTTTTCGCGCTTGTCGTCGTGATCGTCCCCACCTAGTTTGTGCTGGCCAACCATGTCTTTGCTTACGCATTCTGCACAGTCGTCCGCGACGGTCCCTTCACCGGCACCTTCGGTGATCCCACTAGGAAGTCCTCGCGGCAAAATTCCGGCGTTAACGCGGCCTTCGTCAAACAAATCCTTGCTCTGGAGAACGTCTACGAAGAAAGTCATTCGAATGCGGTCGTACTTGCTGCGGCCGGAGGAGGTCCCCATGGCCGAACAGGAAAGGCGAGAGTCTTCCCAGTACATCTGATCGATATCTGGACAATCTTCGACAGTAAGGTTTCCTAACATGGTTGTTGGGTGCATTACACAGTAGTATTGATACGTTCCAGCGGTCGGGGTCCATGTTTGAGGATTCCCTTCGGTAACATCAGCATTGAGTTGATCTACACCGTTAAGTTTTATATTCAACGCATGGCCCGCTGTTGCCCGTTTGATTGTGTACATGTCACCGGCGCACAATTTCAGAGTAGGGTCTTCCTCCGACCCCTCATTGACAGTGTAATGATCTGCATTCACGTTTGTAAACGATAATGTTTGCCTCTGTAAATTGGTAATGCTGGCGTTGGGCACGTTTGCAATGTAGCCAAAGGAGATCATCTTCTTTTCCCATTTGTACCCAGTAACTGAAATGCACGAAGCTTCGTCCGCGACGGGATCAACCCACGTTCCTGCCGGGGTCGCAGCCGCGCATGCGGCAAGGTCGGTGATGTTGACGTGAACGGCCCCACTGACAACACAGACGTGTGTGTTGTTACCTTTGGAAACAAGTGCGCCGGTCGCATCGACGTAGCACTTGCCTGTGTCCTCTCTGAAGTGCCCGTGGAAGTCACTCCACTGGTGTCCTACTTTTTCTTCGCAGTCTATTTTGTTGGGGTAAAGAACTGTGACGTCTGTGCCAGACGCCAGCTCAGTGCACTTTGCTGTTCTCGAAAAGCCTTCGCTGCCGTACGGGAGGTCCTCGCTGAGGCCTTCTTTTCGTGGTTCTTGTTTATGGGACAGGCAGACTCCGCCATCGGAATAGTCCATCTGCTTGCTATCGTAGTGCCCAGTCTCTGTCCTGCACCAGTCGGCGGGAGAGGCCTGAACAATTCGAAAGACTTCTTCACTCTCCTGAACACTAAACGGGGCGGATGTCCCTTGCGCGACAGGTTCTTCTTCTTGGACGTTCATGTCGGAACAGTCGTCCTCTTGAATTTCAATCTTGTAGCTGTACTTTTTCAGGTAGTTACCCGAGCGATCGGCTTCGAACTTTTGATACAGGACCGTGTCGGGTGACTTGCCTATCTTTGTTATCGAGATCGAAGTGCGGCAAAAGCGGAACCCGAGTTGTTTGATGTTATCGGCGTCAAAGCCGTGTCCCCAATTGCCCATGATCCCATCATCAGGAGAGTCTGGGTAACCACGCTTTTGCAGCATAAGGTAACCGGAACCATCCGGCAGTTCGGTGTTGCATTGCATTGCTTGTTCTTTGGAGAGTGAAACCATGAGCTTGTCGTGCTTGTAAGTTTTTGAGATGTCCCCGTTGGAGATAGTCCCTTTTTCCGCTGTACTTCTTCCGTACTCTTTGATCATTCGCTGCCCTTTACGGAATCCGCTGCGGTAACCGTCTGAGGTAATTGGGTTGAAGAAGGATTTACGCAGTGATGGGTAGAGGACGTTGGCATCCAGCGCGTCGTTCCTGCACCGTGCAAACTGTTCGTCGCTAGGAATGCTATCTCTTTCATCGTCCAGCACCGCAATGTCGTACTTGTTGGCATCCTCCGGGTCGGAGCACTGATCAACAGCAGCTTCGGCATTGGCAAAGAACGTCTCGATAAAGTCTTCCCTGACATCGGTAAAGTTTCTAAACTGTTCAATCGTGGTATCCGCAACGCTGTGGCAGCGGAGCATGTCCGTCACGCCGTCGTCGTTTGGCCCAACTTCGGTTGGGAACCACTCGGACTCGGTCGGTTTGGTCTCCACTAGGGTCGAGAATCCCACCGTGTCGCCCGTCAAGGCTAGTTTGTCGAAAAACTCCATGATCGTATGAGCGTTTGCGTCGTTCGTGGCCTGGTCCTGCGACCCTTCGGATTGTGCGGACAGAACAATCTTGTCCTTTATCAGCCGCCCGATCGTGAAGATGTTCATAGTGATAACTTCTTGGTTTGTGTTGATCTCGTTGACTGCTTTGCTGGAAGACACGGGGTCTACCGTTTCGTACGAGAACTGGAACGCCTGCTTATCGTACCCATTGGAGTACTCTCTGATCCCATCCGGCATGCCTGTGGTTTCACGCGAGTGAATCTTGTGAATGTTGGCACCGGCTTGGGCGGTCGTCGAGAGGACGGTTTCGTTTGTGCTGAGGATGCATTCGTGTTTCGTGATTTCTGTCCATACTCGGTTGTGTACCTGCTCACACTCTAATTCCGTTGCGTACGGTTTGCTTGCGCAAAGTGTAGCATCGCAAGTAACGTTGTCCTTCTTGCATAAAAATTCATTCGCTTGGTAGGAGTAAAACTCGACCCCTTCCGTCTTTGCCTGTTGCCGGCACGTAGCGGCATCGGTGATGTTTATTGCCACAAGCACTGCGCCGACTCCAGACACTTTGTAATCTGTCAAGTGAATGGTGACGTCTGGGGTGCATTCGAAGTTAGTGCTCCCGTCGGCTTTAAACTCTACCGCTTCTCGAACATCTCCAAATTTTTGATTCCGTGGAAAATCGCAATAGAACGCAGTGTTGGAGTCCGGGCACGGCGCCAACGGATACACTTCTCGATCCAATGCCGTATTCGGCCCCCCCGTGCTGACCAGAGCCCCATCGTAATTACATTGGCGAAGACCCCCTATTTTGTTGTACGACGTGTGCACCAAAACTTGGTCGAAATTCAGCGACTTGGTTTCGAGGCGATTGATGATGGGCTGCGAGTGGCACATTGGATCATCCTCATCGCAGAGGGTAATGTCACCACGATCGTCTGCATTACACATTCGCAGCTCGTTCTTGCCCTGGCCGTAAACGGTCGTATTATCTTCCCGATCAAGCGTATATTCGTTCCCGTGCCTGCACTCCTTGGAGACAGTGTTGTGGGAATAATACATGTCTATGCCAGCAGCCGTTTCACAATCAGTCACTGTGACGTTTGATACGACCGTTGCACTCCCCCCAGACAGCTTGTGGTTCAATTCGATAACTTGCCCGCGAAGTTTCATGCTGTAACTTCTAGTGGGGTTCAAGTTGCCTTGGAAGAACCTGTTCGTGTCTCCGAGGATCGCGCAGCCACTCTTGCTGTCCGTGCGATGGTACACGGTAACTGTCGCGTCCGCGGGTTGCATTGTTAGGTAAGTTCCTTTGCTCTCTGCGATTCGGCATAAAGACGAAGCAGTGTCAAATTCGAAGTAATCCTTCCCTACGACCTTGGCTGCGTCATGACATTTTGTAACGCTGTCGGCGCCAGCAATGCTTTGAACGCCAGACGCGTCACTGCCCAAAGCAGCCTTCTCCATAATTTTTTTGCGAGGATAGTCGATGTCGTTTCCGCTTGAGTCTTTACAGGCGCCTACGCACCAGCGGTGTGTTGGGTTAGTCTCGCAAAAGGGGTGAACGGTCCCCTCCGGCTCAGACGTTGCAACACGGTAGGTGGTGCTTGCATCCTCACAAGCGCACGCAAAATTCATCTTTAAATGGCATTTCGTCTGACGCTGACTCTTTGTTAACTGCGGCATCGCACTAAAGTGGTTTGCAGAAATCAGGTGCCTCGGGGCGACCTGTGGAGAGGCGACAAAAGCATGGGCGGTCTGGTGGGCGGTAAGTATAAAAATGGCAAGGCTGGATTTCCAAAGCATGGTGGTGGGGGGGGTATATGTTAAGAAGCACGCTGGGCATATATACCAATTTTTTCTATACCCAAACAAGTATTTTAATGGATTTAAAAACTTTTACAGATCCCATCGCATTCAATGGTAAGCTCGTGCTGATGGCTGAGGGTCACTTTATCACACAATCAGACCGTTTCCAATTCGTGCAAGCGAATTTTGCTGAGAACGAGCTTCAAGCCGTACTAAAAGGCAAAACACGGCTCTTTGGCAACATTGGCTTTCCTTTTGAACACGTTGAGACTGTATTGAGCTCAACCCACCGGTGCAACTTCTTGCACGTGTTGATAAAATCCCCCCTTAACTACCATTTGCTAGCGTACGACGAGTGTGTCTTCAAGAAGTATCCCTACACAGCGCGACTGTTTTTAAAAATGTTAAAAGGGGGAGACGTTATTGTTTTTAAAAAGCGAAATGAGGACGTACTGTTTGTAAAAATAAGCAATATATACGACGGTCCTCCGCTCTTGAGCATGGACCTATGAGAACAGTAGCATTTTCGACCGGTGGAGCATACTTGACCGCCATGCTAGGCATGCTGGACCAACTATCCGATCGACTAGTAGGGGTGGACAGCTTTGCCGGCATTAGCGCTGGAGCGATCATCGCGGCATTTTGTGCGACGAGGCCCATCTCTCAAGCCGTCACGCAACTGAAGAGCATCCTTGTAGAGCACATAAGGGACGCCATCAAGCCGCATTACAAGTACCTGAACATGCCCCTCTCCGCGCTGTTTCAAAAAAGTATTTTGGACGATTCGGGCCTCATTGCTATCCTGAAGCAAGAGCTTGACGGGAAGCCGCTGGTTGCATCCTTGTACGTGGGACTTACCAACGAAACAAAGATGCAGTACGAGTTACACGAGTTTGAGCCTGGGGTTGACCCCAAAGGTGCCCTCTCCATCAGTCAGGCCGTGCACGGCTCCAGCAGCGTCCCGGTGGTGTTCGAAGGGGAAACTTCGACGGAGTTTCACTACTCGGATGGCGGGGTGTTCCATCAGATTCCTGTGCTGGCGATCAAACGTATGCTTGAACGGGCAAGCCGAGAAGAAAACAGAGCGCTCGACCTAACCATCATTTCTTCGAGCGCGTGGGGATACCGCCCGCCAGAAAACGAAAGCAAATTGCCGTACCTTGCTCAAAAAACGATCCACTACCTCGATTGCACCAATTTTAACAACCTTGGAAGCGATCGGGAAATATTGCGAGAGTGTCTGTCCTTGTTCAAGCCAAAAGTACGCGTAAAATTCCAAATGTACAGCGTGCCTTCCAAGATTCTTCGTAAGCTTCACTCAAAATTTAACATTCAGCAGCTTGCCACCATTAGCATGGCAGACATCGATCACCTGCTTCGCCTAGGGAAAAACATCGTGTTGGCAGACTCGGCGACGTACAGCATTGATCAAGACGAGCCGGCCCCCATCCTGAAATATTAGTATATCGCTAAGCCCATGTATTTGTTAAATGTTTCGCTGCTCGATCCGGCAAGTGTGTCGCTTTGTGGTGAAACGGGGGCATGAAAAGCCCCGCCTGCGACCTTTGCCGCCGCCTATGCCTTTGTTCGAGGTGCCTGCCCACCTTCCACAGTTGACAGAGAAAGATCGCGGCGACCTGCTGCACTTGCTTAGGTCACCACAGCGGGAAAACAACGGAAAATAGGGATTTGTGTTATAAAATAATTACTATATATTACCATTAGGCTAAAAGAGTAAGACCCTCCACTTGCCCCCACTTCTGATGTTTTGGATCGTACGCGCCTACAAATACTCATGGATCTTGCTGATCGTCCCAGCTCTTGCAGCTCTGTACACGTACCTTTACCAAGAAACTTCGTTCTTCCCAAAAGGGCCTGAGCCGGAGGATATGTGGTTGGAAACATCCGTCAATTTGATTGTGTCGGCGGCGACTGCTACGCTTAGCTTCATCCTAGGCATGACCCTTAACGACGCGATGAGAAAGAACAGTGAAGGAATCAGCCTCTTCAACGCGTTTACTGGCGATGTCGCCGCGTTCGGCTTTCATGTCTTGGCTTTGACCGACGACAATCAAAAAGACAGCGATGGCTACCGCCGCTGCCGCGACAACATTAGAGACTTGCTCTTGACCGCCCCGGGCCTTTTAAAATGGTCTTTCCGAAAGCAAGGCGTAAAGCTGGACTTGGTACAGGTAAAACAGCTAAGCAACGGCGAGAGTGTCAAACTGTACGATCGTAACCAGGCCATGTACTGCGCGCTGAAGAAGTACATGAGCATAGGTGCTGTTGAGGCCTTTATGTTAGTCCTAGGGAACGAGATTCAGGCCCTGCAACGCACCGGCGCGGCGGACGGTGAGGTTATGGCATCCCTTGTGGCCAAATGGGAAAATATTTATTCCTCGTACGGAAACCTAGGCAATTTGTTAGGCTATGTTCCCCCGGCCCTGTTCCAATGGTGGCTGTCGGTGTGCCTGTACATCTACCTCATCATGATGCCCTACACGTTTGTGACGGCCAACACGGGCTACCACTCGATTTACTTGAGTTTTATTGTCAGCTATTTGTTCCTTGGTGCTTACGTAGCGTTGCAAAAACTTGGCGATCCGTTCGCGGAAGGTGTGTCGGACACTGGTGAATTTGCCACAGTGACAGAGGCGGCAAAGACCGCCCAAGCAGCGGTAGAAGAGCTCTTTAGCCGCGAGGCAGACGGTGGACTGGACGATATCACCTGTGACATCCCAGAGGGCGCGGCAGTTGTCAACGTCTCAAGAGCAGAAATAGAGATGAGAGAGCGCGACAGTCTGCTCTCTGATAACGGCATGTTGTACTAAAATATGGTATATAAGGAAACGCTTCATTATTTTAAGTTTGACTATGCACACCCTTTTCTACTATCACGTAGTGGCTTCAGTTGTCCACATCCTCTCATTTGTGCTGCTACTCCAACTTGTATTCACGGAGGGCGAAACCAAACGTTCGCTCTCTGTCCCCTACGCGGTCTTTGAACCAAGCGCTGCGGATGAATCTACAGCCCCGAGTGGCCTTGTCATAGTACAAAAAGCCCGAGAGGTCTTTTCCGGCATATCCATCATGTCCATACTAGTCGTGAACGAAGCCATTACGGCCGCGTCACACCTTGCCGCCGTACTCGGGTTTGGTTTATACCGTCAAATGATGGTCGAAGATGAACGTCACTTGGAGGTAATCCGTCGATACGTCGAGTATGCAGTGACCGCGGGGCTCCTTGAAGCCGCATTGTACCTTCTCGTCGGTGGGGCAGATTTCTCCCTCCTGCTTGCCATCATTGTAACAAACGTCATCATGCAAATTTTAGGGTACATGATTGAGCGCACGACAAACGTTAGCCGCCAGTTGTATATGAACGTGTCTGCCTTTATCTTGTTGGCCATCCCCGTTGTCACCTTCTTGACCATTGGGGCAGAGAACACCGACTTTCAGGCTCTGTCAATTTACTACACCATCCTTTACGCCCTCTTTGGCTTGCATTCACTCTTGCACATTCTGTCCGAACAGTGGAGGGCGTTCGTGGATAAAGACGCAGGCTACGTCATCCTTGGCATTGGCGCAAAAGAGGTTCTAACCTGGATGGTCGTTGCGCTTCAGTATAAGCTAAATACGGACAACGGTGTCGTCTCCGAACCGGAGCTAGCGGATTCCGTGGACGTCGATGAACTTCTTATGTGGCTTCCGCTGGGGGGTCTTCTTGTGGCCGTAGCGGCCCTTGTGGCAACCAGCAGAATCTCAATTGTAGACATGTACCAAGCCGTGTAAAGTTAATCTTCATCCAAATTAATTTCTACCAACTCCGTCTCCTTGCTCTGCGCTTTCGCTTCTAGTGCCTCGTACCCTCCCTCGTCGTTCCTCTTGCAGTAATACAGTAAAATCGACAAGCCCAGCATAGCCATGAATGCGAGGGCAATCACCACGATTGCTTCCCTTCCCTCGTCTGACATGGCGTTGGCCGCAACTCGCTGCGTCAGTCCATAAAGGATCCATACGGGGCCTTGAAAACGGAGCTTTCGGAGCGCAAAAAATCCCATCGAAAAGCTGGTTGCGCTACCGGCGACTGGGACTGTAAGTTCCTTGTCTGCAAAAGCTTTATACACTCCTCCTGAAGCGTTCCAATGTAACGTACAAGTTCTTTTACAATCGGCAACAAGTCTGCGACCGGTTCGCCCAGTGCAAGGCGCTTTTCCATGACAATAAGTTCGTCCATGACCGTGTCTAGTTTGCTTGCCATGTTAAAGGACTTTCTTTTTTTCGCTATAAAGGCTTGCTCGGCGGTAGGTCTAAAATGTGGGAAGAGTACGCTGTGCCGGGTTTTATCATTACCTTTGTTCTTGGAATCCTTTTGGGAATTAACATAGGCATGATGTGCGTCCCGCGCATCTTCGAGCCACACTGCATGGTGGGCGGCGGCCAGAATTACATGAAAGCCCCCGATCTTGCCCCCCTTCGCTACCCCTCAGGCTACACTGTAAAACAGTTGCAGCAAAATGATTTTGTTCGGCGGCCGAGCAACATGCCGAGCAACATGCCTAGCAACATGCCTAGCGGCATGAGGAGCAGCGGCATGAGCAGCGGCATGAACGGAATGCCTCGCCGGTCGGGTGCGTTTACCTACTGACTCACGCCCTGTGCCCGATGACGGTGCCGGTGCCTTTCCGGTCGAAGAAGGGAACGTCTCGCTCTCCTATGACGTCGGCTGGCAGCTGGGCCGTTTTCAGACGATGCACAAACGGCCAGCGCCACGAGGCTTCAATTGGCAGAAAATCAAACATTAGCTGAGGCACGGCGAGCGCCAGAAGCGTTTCGTGGCAGAAAAAGACCCAAACGAACTGCTCGATCACTAACGGACCGACATCCTCGGGACGCACCCGGACCATGATGCAGATTGTGGCGGTAAAGACGCGAATGATGGAAAACAAAGCGTTTCCGTACACGTTGCTAGAAATTTCGGGCCCAACAACGAGGGTCGCCCAGAAGAGGAACCGGAGTACTCCGCTGTTCTTGATCGATTTTGTCGCCGCTGCGATCGGGAAAACGACGAAGGCTATGTGCCTGGCCAAACGCCCGCCCCCGGACCAATGGGTTCTTATATCATAGTAAATGTTGCTGTACACCACCCATGCAAAGAAGCACGCCCAGAGGCAGCGGTTTCTTCGGTCGTACTTCTCATACTGTAGGACATATGAAACGAGCAGAGCCGTTGCTGTAAGGTAACCCCGAAGCGATGCATTGTTCTGGAAAATGTGGAACACGTACACAAAGCCGGAGACCGCCATGAACGAGGCAAACATGCTGATGTCTTTCAGGAGCTTGTTGTTCCTTCCTTTCTTTGAGTGCATAGGCTCTCGGAATAGTCAAGGATTAACTGAACGTCGTCACTGAACGCGTGCCAATACTTCTCGGCTATGGACGACCATATAGCAGTCTTTAAAAACGCATCCTTTTCTTTTCCAACAAAAGCGGAGGACCGCACAAAACCCTCCTGCAAGAGGTCCGTGATGTGGATTGCGTTGTAGACGGCGCGTAGGATGCGCGCCCGGCGCCGCGGGATCGAAGCAGTCGTTTCCCCTTCCTCTGTCGTAAACACCAGAATTACATCGTCTTTGAATTCTCGGTAAGAAATCTCTTTTACCCTCACTGCATGTTCAAGTGTCTTTAACGGGACGTCAAAGTTTGGAATTGTCGCTACGAGGGCGTTCAACCCCTTCACGTTCTCCACCAGACGTTTTGCCGCCGCGTGAAGTTTCCCGCCAGTTCGCTTCTTTGCCCCCTGTTTCGGCCACAGCACGCTTGCACTTTGCAAGCAGTAGAACATAAACGCTTGCACAAACGTTTGCTTGTCTGTCAGAAGGGCTCGGCACGCGCGACGTTGTTGATCCATGGCGACCACAGCAATAACTTTGCTCGACGTAGAAAATGCAAGGTACAAAGACTTTTTCTACGGCTTGTTTTTTAACACGACAATTCGAAACAACGTCTACCACACAATTCTTGAAATTGTCAGAGAACAAACAATAAAGGGAACTGCTGTATCAAACCGCTTGGATGTCACCTTCAACCGATTGCGGACACGGAACGTTGCATGTGCTATTCAACACAGCTTTGTATTCTTTGCCATGGCAGAGGAGAAAGCGGTCAGGGACTACGTGCTGTGCAACGTACACGGCGAACAGCGAAAAGAAGAAGTAAAGCAGTTTTTCGATAATGACCTTACCATACTGACAGAAAAATTACTAAACGGGCACTTTGCCAGCCTGTTACACTTTGTAGACGAGGTACGATTTGAAATATTCGTAAAATTGGGGTTCCAGCACAGTGCCCACTCACGCACAGCACGGGACGGGCCGGTATCGTAGAAACTAAGATGAAGAGTAAGAACTATTATATATTCGCCAATTAGCACTTACCCGAATGTCAAGTCGTTTAAACGATCTCTATAACCCTAATCGTACCATCACCTCCTTCACAAGAGAGCACAGCAGCATGCAAGAAATTAAACGCCAGTTTAACCGCACAGCAGCGGAGCTTATCGATGTTTCGACAAAGACCTATAAAATGGGCGACCAACACGGTGCCGTTTTTCGCTTTGATCACAAAGACAATGATGGTCTTAGCACCGGAAAGCAGTACAGTTTCTGGACGACGCCCGTAGAGATTGCGTTTGAGGACTTCAGAGGCAACCACCATCCGTCTTGCACGAACTACCCATGCGAGGGACCGATCACGGATTCCAAGCGGAAGCTCAGCTGGAACATGGGCTACATGTCCGAGGGCATGCAAAGCCTTCTCGACCGCGAACACGGCCCTGGAACGGCCACGCAAATGATCGAAGAACAAAAGAAGATGCACGAGACCATCGAGGAGAACCTTGCGCACATCCTCGGAGAAATCCATCGCCTCGGCCAGAGCAAAGAAGTCGCCGACGAGATGAAGCGCGAAGGCGTTGCTGATGGTGTTGTACCAACAATTATCAAAGAGTGCAAGAAAAAGGCAAACAAAGACAAGCACATCTTTTTGAGTCAATGCAAGGGCGCTTCTTGGGAACCAAACGACTCGGGCATAACGACCGTCTTTTCCAACTGGACCAGAACCTTTGCCGGCGGCCGCAACGACAAGCGCATTGTGTACCCCAATGTTTTGGATAAATCCGGCGACCTGACGACCGACATTACGCCCGACGGTAGCGCGTACACCTTCCACGGCGATACGAACACATGGACGTACGACGCGCAGAAAGACCCGCATGTAGTGAAGCGCGGACAGCTCGTGAAACTCCTCCTTACGCCACAGTTCTACTGCACCAAGAGTGGCGCGAAGGGCATGCGTTTTAAAATAGGCCGGGTGAAGGTGTTGAAGCAGTCACCTTATGGTGAAAAACGCTCCGCTAATGTTGACTGGGGCAATGACTCCGATGATGACTTATCAAACTACGCCAAACGCGCACGCACCGACGAGTAGATGAGCTCTAGGCCAAATGAGCCTTTGGTTCTTCTTGAGCGACTGTTCCCCGCATAGAGTTTTTCTAAAGTTCATGTAAAACGTACTACTTTTTGTATGATTATATAATCTAGCAAGTCTCTTTAATAATATGAAGACCTGTACAAAGTGCAAAGAACCAAAAGAATTATCACAATTTAGTAAATGCAGTTCTAAACCAGATGGTTTGCAGATTTGTTGTAGAGCATGTAGACGTAGATATTACGAAAAAAACAAGGAAAAAGTTGCTGAGAAGACAGAATAGAATAGGATTTAATTACAGAATAACTTTTAATTAGAGTAATTCAGATGGCTTTTCTAGCAAGTAGAAAGCTCCACCAGCGAGAAGACCGCCAACGAGCGGGCCGACAATGTACACCCAGATATCTCCCATACCATCGTCTTTTAAAACCGGCAAAGCGATTCCAATCGCGGGGTTTAGTGCCCCACCACTGATCCCGCCGACGGCTTTGGCACCAGCGGTTAGGGCAGCGCCGATGGCAAGACCGAAGAAGCTGTTGCCCTGCTGGCTTTTTGTTGTGGCGGTGGTCAATACCACAAATGCGAGGACCATTGTGTAGAGAGCCTCGGCTGAGACGGCGGACATTGAACCGACGCCTGACGCGATGGCTGGTGCGGAAATCTTGGAGCCTTCTACGGCATCTTCAAGTATTGGCATGGCGATGAGGCCACCCAAGAAAGCTCCAGCCAATTGGGCAAGGATGTAATAGATCCCTTTCATGGCGCTGATCTTTCCGCGCACGAAGACGGCCAAGGTGACCGCAGGGTTGAGCTGCGCCCCTGAGATGTGGCCTAGCGAGAATACAAGGGCGGCTAAGGTCAGGCCCACATGAAGGGCGTCTGTGCCCATGGCAACAGCATTTGCCAACAGCGCCGTACCGAGTACTTCGGCAAGAACGGCTTTAAGCGGGAAGGTGTTAGAATTAGGGTTACGGCCTGTGGCTTCACGAAGGAGTGGGTTGGTTTCTTGAACATCTATTCTGGAGGTCATGGTGAAAGTGGTTGTTCTTGGTAAGACTTGCTACTCTTCGACTACTGCCTATATACGTTTTTTTCTTTGAGAAAAGTGAAAATATAAATCTACAAATCGCAACAGCCGTCGTGTGCGTCGCCGCAAAGGTCGCACTCACGCTCGTGAAAATGGTGGCGGAATCCGCAATCGTCGCACATTTTCTCGGTGTGCTCCTGTATTGCCAACTCGTCCATGTTCACTTCTACCGTTTCCTCGTGTTCTTGCACATGTTCTTGCATCAACTGCAACGCCATCTTGGTCTGTTCATCGTCTTTCTGCATCTCTGCGTCGAGCGCTGCCTGAATTCGTGACTCTATTAAGTTCTTCTTCTTTTTCTTGCCCGTGTCTCCGCATCGCCTTGAAATGTCGGTGGCGAAAGAATTGCTATAGTTGCTAGGAAGATCGCGCGTTGCTTTTTTGCTTCGTGCTAGGGCTGATTGTATTTTTTGTGCGAAGGTTGGTACAAAGGTATGCAGCTCTTCTTCATGTTCTTCATATGCTGCTAGAAATAATTGTGCGTCCATCGTAGAGAGAGTGAGGAGGTTGTACTTACCGATCTGTTATCATATATATAGGATTTTTTGCAATAAAAGAGGTAATGAAGAGGCGTACTTACGTTCATGGTGTTGTCCTTCCCCAAGGATTTTTTTTAAAGAGAGGTAGGAGGTTATACTTACTTCTTCCATTATTACTATGTCGCCGCCGACACCGCGAAGGGTCTTAGCATTGGATGGAAACGAGCTTAGTTTGGACGCGCCCGGTGATCCGTCGTAATTCGAAAGGTTTAAAATTTCCTGATTAAACTTCAAGATTCGGTCGCGCCCGTCCGGCAACTTTTCGACAAGGCTTTTGATCAATTCCAAAAGCTTTTGCGAAGCTCTTCTTCCCGTACTGAAGATGCATATCTCCGCATTCTCTACAGCGTAGAGGTAAGCCGCTACAAACATGCCAACTGACATGGTCTTTCCGACGAGAAGTAGAAGGAGAGCACACGGTTAGATTAGAGCTAAGAATTGTGCGTGGGGTGCGTGGGTGTACTTACCTTCCCGAACCGCCTCGGCGTCATTGCCAAACACTGCTGTTTCAAATGGGCCCAGCCGTTAATACCCATGACTCTTGCCAGGTCTACGTCTGTGTCGTCTTTGAAAAGGTGCATGGCAGTGGCTTGCATGAACGAGTCATGAAAGCGCTTTTGCATGCGCGTTCTTTCGAATGGTTTGAAGCCGTCCAGACACTTTCTAAGGCACTTTAGGCGCCTCCAGCCTTTGCTTTGCTGGCCTGTGTTTGTACGGTCGTTGAGAGCATTGAACAATGTTTTCAGGCGCCTCTTTTTTAATGCTTTTTGAACTCTGGCATCGTGACTGATGCGGAGGCCTTCGAATACTTTGTCGTAGGAGATGTGATGAGACATGGTTTGTGGTTGCGTTCGGCAGTACAATAAGATTATAGTAAAAGACTTAAAAGTATATTTCGCTCGACCCTTTTCGTTTTCTTAACTTTGTATTTGTCGGCGCGCGCAAAGGCCGTGAGGAATACACCTCCTTTGCAGTCCCCTTTGTTGTGCTTACCCAAAGAATGCACGAATTGTAGGCAAGGAGAAGGACAAAAATGGAGATGACCAGAGCACTGTATGGACCAGCGTGTAGAAAAATGCAATCGGTATCATCCGCTACTCCTTCGCAGTATGCGTCACGGGGCGGGCGGTACGGGCGGTAGGAGAATGATGTCCCATTGAGGTGCCCGTTTACGTTGACATGAACGTCGTAGAATGGCTCTATGGGAACGTTCAATAGACGGGTGTTTTGCGCCAATTCACCGTTTGTTTCTACAAAATTGACATACACGCCTGTGTGCGTCGTTGCTTTAGCAAAGCAGCCCCTGGGCTCCAGCCGTGCGTACAGGTCTAGGTGCTCGTTGTACTGTTTTAGGGCACAAGCGTAGAATATTTGGCATTGCCACGACCCTTCGTCTACGTGCCTATCGCTGGAAACACCAAACGCAACACAGGCATTTGTGGCGGCGCATGCTTTCTCACAGGCTCTCTCTGCCCCTACTCTTCCTTCTTCTGCAAGCGCACGCTCCATATCAAAAAACGCATTGACGGCAGGAAATCCTTTTGTCCACGAACTCTTCATGTTTGTCTGACAGCTCAGAAAAGGCTGTTTCGTAAGATAGTACCGCGAACATTCTACGCTGATGATGTCTTTCGTCGTGGTGACGTCGTAGGGCCCGTTGCATGGGCCAGCGCATAGCTGCGTAGTACACGTCAGATCGTCGCCTGTGCCAAATGCACACCCATCATCTTCTGTGCTAGCGCTGTATGTTCCGCATGGTCGCGTGCCCGTGCTCGGGAGCGAGAGGGGAAACAGGAGGTTGGAAGTGGTATCGTCCGTCCAGTTGCCGAAACACCCTATCATTGTTCTGTAGGAGTAACCGATGGCACAGTTTATACCACTCTATTAGATTCTGCACCATCGCATCGTAATGTTTTACACCGCACGAACTCAGGATGCGAACGGTCGCTTCGGTGGACCCCATCGATTTCAAGTACAGCATGGTAACGTCCAGCACCCCAGACTGAAGCAGCAGCTGTTCACCGACAAAGCCAATCCCGGCAACATTCCGCCATGGGAGTGAGTAGAAAGAGTACACAGTGCCTTGAAACGGTCGTCTGGTTGCTTTGATTATTTTCTCTAATGCACAGGTGTCGGCCGCGGCGTTGTGGGCCCGGGGCAACGCCTTCTTGAAAATGGTCTGGTAAAGGTTCTCCAACGAGTAACTTTCCAAGCCTGCAAAGGTGTCTCGAATAAAGAGCAGCGAGTCAAAGAAAAAGACCGGCGGCTTTCGTAGACGGTGGTACGCTATTTCATGCTCAAGCACGAGCTTGTCGGACCGAAACCCGTTGTGGCTAACGAGAAGGACCCAGTTTTTGTTTCGCTTTAGTAGCAGCTTGTATAGGAAAGTGACAAATCTCGAGTAAGCGTCTGGGAAGGATACGGCATTGCTTTTGTAGAAGGCTTCCTTTGACATCATTGGGTATTTAGCATCGATCGGCCGTGCAACGTTATTCTTTGTGAGGTAGGGGTTAACGTTACAGAAGAACTGGTTTCGTTTACTCTTCGCTGCAATCTGATGGATGGAACACCCTAGGCCAAAGTTGCACCTTATGTCCCCGCTGAATTCAAGGTCATAGTAAACAATCAAGCACGATTTCCATTTCGGATTTTTTTTTGTGAGATACATCACTAGATTCACTTCCAGTTATTAAAGTACGACCATGCGACTGGAGGGTATATACCTAAGGATTCTCAGCGGATGTATATTCGTACCGCAAAGCTCAGGCAAAGCAAACTATGGGTTTACCGTGCTCTCGGGCGGCATGCTATCGCCGGCTAAGCGACAGCAACTCCTACGATGAGGATGCGATGTGGTGCAGTGCCAGGACAAGCAGCACGGTGAAGAACTTTGTCGAAGATCAGTTGGGAAAGTTTCACTACGAAGTCTCGTTGTACTCGTTGCGCCTTTCCCCTTACGACAACAGCCGTTCTTCTGCTATTTACCTATACATGGACGGTGTAAGAATCATGGCGGCGCGGCTTAAGATGTACAGAAAGACGGTGTTCCTAATTATCGAGTACCGCTCGCTGCATTGGCGAGACAGCTACCACGATGTTAGCGAAATATTACCACGCCGCCGTCGTGCCCCGGCGCTGTCGGGAATTTTTGCGGAGCACTACGGCTGGGCACAGACGACGGAAGGCACGCTCTATAGTTGGCCTTGCACGGTGTACCGACGGGAGAAGGAATTGGGTGCAGAAGACCGTGAGGCATTATTCACGGCATTAGAAATATCCATATAACCGTGTGAGCCTTGCAGTACACACGCCTACGCCATGCCACTGTTGTCCGCCCAGTCTGAAAGCAAGCACTCCGAAGAGTTTCGGTCCCATATAAAAAGCTCTCTGTGCCAAGCTATCGGGGCATTCACTTACGGGGAAAATGTTGACATGATGTTGTCGGAAGTTGGTCGCACAACAGGCCGCGACGGTTACATCTTTGAAATCCACCACGTCTTCACCCTGAACGAAGGTATGTTGAGCACGTTTCGACATCTTTTCCAGAATGACTTCGTGGACGACTTTGACCAAGACATCGATTTCGAGAACAACTTGATTCGGTTCACGGTGTACTTTTGTGACACTGGGCAGAAGAACAAGAGAGGGTGCTATATGTACAAAGCTTTCTTCTCGTTTAACAACCCTTGCTTGTATTACGGTTTGCTGTGTATATGGAACCCAACGCGATACCTGTCTTTTCTTTGACAGATGAGACGCCACCAACGCCCGCCGGTCTTAAGGCCTTGGACAACGAGGACCGTGCCGTGATCACGACTGTGGCCAACAAATTGCAAGAGAAGCACAAGGATGTAATTTTCTCCACCAAGGTATTGCCTTCGCGGACGCTTGTAAACTTCTACAACTTGAACGCGCTGTCTATCGAAGAGTTAAGACGCATCAACATCTGCAATCACAGAATAAAAAAACTGGAGATTCATTTCTCTTCAGCAACCCTTAATCTGACCCTATGGAAAAAGGAGAAACCGCCGCGCGCGAAGGAGCGTAAAAACGTCGGTACCAACGAGACAAAGAACATGAAACGAGCGGTGACAAGCTTTGTGGAGAAGCAGGCATCCACCATTCGCGAGTCGGACGAAAGGGTAATTCGCGCAGTGCTCCGTGTCCTCCTTCGTTGGACGTGGGGCTCCGCGGCTAGCAACGTGGTGTGTCACCAAGACGGCGACCGTTACAGTTTTACGGCTAAAAATTTGCGCACGGTATCTTTCAAACAGTTGCAGGAGCTTGTAGAGTTGGGCGATTACGTGCAGGGCGTGAGGGTGAACATCAAAGAGAAATGTGCGGCATTTTATGTGGAACGAACTACTTCATATATCCAAGAGAACCGCGCCAAACGAAGGCGCACGTAAGGTGTACTGTTATGTTTTATGCATGTAATCATTGTTTTATTAATTTGTCTCTTTCCCCTTGTTATTCTTGTCCTTGGCATCCACCGTTGCGTAAAAACTTGTCGCAACATGTCAGATCAGAAGAAGCTCGCTAGGTTTATGAAGGTGGCGGCCCTCCACCGTGGCGAGGTAGGCCGTGCACAGCAGTGGCGGTGCGCTTCCTGCCAAGCGATCATGCTGAGCAGCTTCAAAATTATTGCGGAGGGTCAGACCATGTTTGCGGTCTGCGAGCGATGTGCATGCAAATATGACTCTATATACCAGTACGACGAGCTTGACAATGTGCTCGGTAATGTCTGATTTGATTAGCTTCGACGGACCGGCCTGTGACCCCGTGTACGAAGGGGCCACTCAGCAGGAGCTGTACTTCATAATTCAGGTCAATTTGTTGGTCGTGGCACGATTGCAGGTGGACGATTACCTCGATACTGGCGAGAAGATCTATAAGATTCAACGCCCTAGCCAGACTATGCTCCCCCTTGGTATCTGGCGGTGGTGGGGTGGACTGTCCCGCGTGACCGCAATCACAAACCTTCAGCGTCTGTACTACCACACTCAACAGCTCCTTCAAAGTTCTGATTTAAAAAAGCAACAAAAGAAAAGGTTGCTGAAACATTTAGAACAGAGCCACTGTGGGGTAAAAAAGCTGATGGAAACCTACAGGCAGGACGCCGCGACACAATCGCGGTTAAAATGTTTGATTGAGGAAACAAAGGATTTCTTGGAAGGCAATGGACCCTGAAGCGGTCAAGGAGCGCGTGGCATAACCGCTCGAATGTTGCCGTTTCACAAGCGATTTTAGTTACCCCCTTCAAGGCATGCAAGAGAACCTCCGTCATGTCGCCGACCATCTCGATTGTGTAAGCCGTCTCGGCGCTCGCCACCTTACGACCTTCCTCAAAGGCGTACCACAGCTGCACGGCGCTCAGCCCGTAAAAGTGCGCACTGTCGTTCAACAGATTGTCCCAACGCGACAAAACACGTTCGAGCGCCTCGACACTTACCTGCTCTGGAAAATTAGAGAGTTTATGGTCCATAGAGAGGCCGACGCGGTGACGTTGCTCGTTCCTCTACTGCTGCTGAACAAAAGTATGGCCGCTTATATAGCAAGGGACAAAGAATTGCATAAACTTGTCGCAGAAGACGTATTTTGTTTTACCTACTTGCAAAGCGCACAGTACATCAAACGCAAGTGTTCCACGTTTCGGGATCTGCTAGACCATCGCGACTCTCTTGACGGGTCAGAGTTAGACTTGTTCTGCCCACAGTTTCGATGGCAACACCTTCGCAACGGCCGCCTTCGAGTTCAGAGCCAGCACACACCGTTCCTGCTCTACGAGCGATTTGACACCATCGAGCACCGGGGTGGGTTCCTCCGGGCAGTTGCCCGGCCTGGACAAGCAGAGCGTATACAAGCCCTGCTAGAAGGTTTTCTACAAGGCAACCTTGCGGTAGAGATGGGCATCCTGCTTCCCGCCGATCGCGCCTACCCAATCCACTGGCCTACCCCTTGCCGGCCCGTCGCCGAGATTCTTTTACGCCACGCTTTACTTTACCGCCACCTTGCAGGTTGCTCCGTTTACTGCGGTGTGTCGATAGGCTACAGGCTCCAGAACTGTCGCTTCACGTTTTCGTTGCATATTCAAAAATTAATCTCTGTTTCTTCTTCGGTTTAACGCGATCTCGTTTAGCGATGCGCTTGGCAGTCCGTTTTGCATCGGCGTTGCGCTTTCCCGCCTCGGCCTTCACTTTTCCCTTCACGTACCTCTTGTGCGTATTGTCAATGTTTACGATGACAGAGGGGCGATAGGTGATCGCCTCGGGAGGTTGCTTGCTGACGCCGACCTGAAAGCGTTCCCATTGCCTGAGAATGCGTTCGAGTTTTTTGTTGTAGTTAAGGAGCACCGAGACATATTGGCGGAGACTTGCCAAGCTATGGGCCGTCACCGGTGGCTTGGGCAAGCAAAACTGACTGTAGAGTTGCCGAAGCGTGTTCATGCACAGGCCGCTCTGCTCGTGCTTCACGCGTTTCCACGCCGAGAACCGCGTCACGTACTCTTTTGCAAGCTCTTGAATGCAATTGTCGGCCCAGACGCTAAGGGAGTCGAACGGGAGGCGGGTGGAGAACACTGGGACGCTGTTGTGCCGAAAATGTCCGAGCACGCCGTTGCAGTCCACACGTGCGGAGAAGGCGTGACCCTTGTAAGAGAAGGAGAGGCAGTCGCCCGCTCGGAGCACCTTTGTTTCCACCAGATCGTGAAGCGTTATCATGTTCTGGGTCGCGTAAGCTGTATATATAAACTCACTTGTGGCAAGTAAAACTAATAAGTAATATTACACTGTGCATGGACAACTACGTTAACAAGTCAATTGAAAAAGGTATCTTCCATCAACAAAAAAAAGTTCTGGAATCTCAAAGGGACTTCCGGCGACAAACAACAGGGAAAAAAACAACTACCTATAACCAGTACGCACGGAAAGGTGGAAAAGAATGGCAAGCGTTCAAACAGAAGTAAAACCGAAAAAAAAAACGTCGTACCAGAGCGCGATGTTTAGCAAAATTGACCAATTTGCGCAGACGCCCCCAGACGTCATGGTTCACATCGAAAAAGTCTTTAACAAAGGCAACAAAATGTTCGACCCGTGCCCCGCGAACCGGCCGGAAGGATTTGACGGATTGTCCGACGAGTGCGAGTGGAAAGATGTAAATTACGTCAATCCTCCGTACAAGAGCGTCGAGCCATGGCTGGTGAGAGGAATGAAAGAAGTCAAGAAGGGAAAGAAAGTCGTATACTTGATCCCTGCCCGTTGCGATGTAGAATGGTGGCACAAATACATCTTACCAAATGCTACGTCCATCTACTTTATAAAGCAGGGCATTCGATTTCAGGGCTACAAACGCAAGTGCCCCTTCGCCATTTGCGTCGTCGTCTTCACACAACGCACTCGAAAAAGTCGTGCAGTCCTTGGAAGTATCGATTTCTACATCGATGAGAAGTTGCAACGAAAGCGGAAACTAACACACACGTACTAAACGTAGTCCAGGTCAAACCCTTCCTCTTCTAACGTGACCAACGGGTCTTCGCATTGTTCCTGCGGCTCTGGGACCTCGCGGAGGGTAAACCCAGAGCGAAACGTCTGTCGTCTCCGCCACTTTATCCAGTGCCGTGCGACAAAAATGGCAAAGCCAACAAAGCAGACCGAAACAAGTATCGCCACAGTTGACATGAAGTGGGTATATAAACAGACGCATATGCTTATTAATATATAGATGAGATTATTTCAACAATATGAGCAATCTTAAACAGCAACCAGTACCACCCAACACGATGCTCAAAATCTCGCGCCCCTACGCCTTCGAGGACATTCTTCAGAGCCCATCCTTTTCGCCCTACGACCTTCTCGAGCTTTCAGCGCTTCGAGCCGTGTCCAGCGACGGCGTCAAAGAGCAGGCGGCCTACCACGAGCAGCTTGTTGCCTTGGTCACCGCGGACGTCACGCCCCTCTCGGACGCCCCAGCGGCCGCGTTTCACTGGAAACTGGGCAATGACGAGTACGCCTCCACGTCCTTGCTGTTCGAGCTCTACTGCACGACCCTTTCCTTGGCTCACTCCGCCCTCGACACCTTGCGCGACTACAAGTCCAGCACCCACCTCTTACAACAGTGCAAAGGCATTCTTAGGCAGTGGAACACGGCCGATTTTGTCTTCCCCTCCTGTCCTTACGTCTGTTCGCATGAATACCTCACGGACATCCTGTACCTAAGCAACGGGAGCATGATGCTCAGCATTCGCGACGACGGGCACAAAGACCTTGCTCTCAGCACCGCAATGAACTATTGCGGTAAAGTTCCGTTTCGGCTTGGCCATTATTCCGAGCTGGCCCTGAGCCACTACCTTATCGCTCGCGCATTGTTGTATTCCCATCTCAGCCTCTCCCACGAAGAGCTAGGAGAGGACGGCAACGCAAACAAGTCTTTGACAGCAGCAGAGGAGGCTTTCAAGGTTGCTAACCTGGTGGACCGCTCTGTGTGCCATTCCAACAACGAATTGGAAGAAACCCTCAACGCTCTGATGAGCGAAATGCCAGAACACATCTCTATGCTAAAGAACGTCTACTACGCCAGCGCTGTCAGCCTGACAGACGTTTCCCTACCACAAAGTGTTAATAATGATAAAATCGAAGCGAGGTAAACGTGCCCAAAAAGCCGCCGTCTCCCCAGAGCTGTCGGAGAAAAGGTACGAAGCAGTAGTGAAGAACTACGCCTGCCTCTTCTGCAAGAAAGCCTACTATTTTGAGAGCATCGAGGAAAGTAAGTGCGCGTGCGGTTCGCAGTGGTTTGAGAAAGTTCAAGGCCTTTCGGCACGTAAGATAAGCGCTGTGTAAAATAGGGTACATTTATTACTTTTTTGTGTAGTTTACCTCACGCGTCAAGCAGTACTCTTCGAACATCAAACCATAATGCTCCCAGTTGACAATGTTCGCTACGTCCGCAGTGTCCTCGACATTCTCCTCCCCTACTTCAGTCTCGGGCTCTGCCTCCAGTTGCCAGTCACTGTGATGCGATTCTTTTTGGTCGAGGAGATGGGCCTTGGCCCCGCCAGCCTCGCCATCTTCACCGCCATCGTTGCCGCGCCGTGGACTGTAAAGCCCGTTATCGCTTTTATTTCGGACAACCTCGTCAGTCGCATTGTTCCCAGAAACAGGCAAGTCGCCGTCGCCTACGCCGCCGCCGGAACCGCTTGGCTCAGCTTGGGCCTTACTAATGACCCGGGGCTTTCCCTTGTTACTTTTTTTGCTTTTCTTGGTAGTCTTGCCACCAGCTTTGCCGACGTCGTGCAGGACGCTACCATGGTCAGAACCGTCAACCGGGACAGTAGGCACGCCGGTGGCAGGCTTCAAAGTTTTGTCCTTGCGGCGCGCGCGCTTGGCGCCCTTTCCGGAAGCTTTCTTTCGGGGTGGTTTACGCTTTTTTCCCAACCCTTTCTTTTTATTGGGCTGCTGCACCTTGTTGGGGTTCTCAGCGCCCTTTTTCTTCGCAGCGTCAACGGGGGCAGGAGGGTCCATAGATCCACTTGTGAGGCTTGCAAGACGGTTGTAAAAGCACTGTGTTCGAGCGAACGTTTGCGCTTTATCGCCCTTCTCTTTTTGTTGGCTGTTCCGATCTCCGACTTCGCAATCCTTCAATACTTTTTGCAGGTCAGAAAAAAAGTACCAGCGATGATTTTTGCAACGTCGGACGCCCTCGCATATGTCGCTACCATCGGTGCCTCGCTGTCCTTCAACGCTTTTTTCCGAGCCGTTGATGCCACACGCTTAATCATGCTGACGCAGGTCGTTGCAATCTTTTTCTTGGCCATCAATCTTTTGCTTGTAAATGAATACTTGCACATGGATCCCTCGGGCTACTTGCTCTTCTTGAAATTGGTTGGTTCGTTCTTCGGCCATATTGGCTTTATGCCACTGGCCGTCCGCGCCGCTGACCTTGTGCCCGATGGGCAGGAGGGAACGTTTTATTCACTGTACATGAGCTGCTTGAATTTTGGTACTGTTGTCAGTGAGGCATTGACCGGCGTCGTCAGCCGCACTCTTGCTGTTAACGATAGCCTGGGCAACACCAGCCTGTTCTATCTCTTGGTCGTCATTATGAACGCGGTCGTCCTCTTTCTGCTCCATTTGAACCCTCTGAAATAAATGCTGGGCCAGCCAAGATTTGCGCGACGCTCGAACGCTTGCCAACACTTCACCGTCCGTTGCGTCCTCTAGATCGGCGGAGACAATCGTGGTGACAAGGCGAACACCGTTCGCTTCTCGCAACGCTGCAAAAACCCATATTGCCTTGAGCTTTTGCTCTACATCGTTCGAAGGTTCATACGTATAATGCCGGGCAACGATTAGCTCGTCGAGGCGCGCGCGATTCATTAATGCGACACCCGCCTGCCACTTGTTAAAGCCTAGATCACGCACGAGCGGCATGTGGACGGGAGGACAGAGTAGCATTATGTTATTATATATACTTGCCAGCATATGATTAAGGCATAAAATACCTTACGTTATTGTGCTGGTAGGCTTTCTGCATCGTCAAATCGTCGCTTAGTGCGTTATTCCGCAAGTGCATTGATTCGCGTGTCTCCCAGAGAAGACAAAGAGTGACAATGACGGTGGCAGTTATCAGCACCCAGAGGACCGTACGCTCGATGTAATTGCACACACGCTCGTCTTGGGTGTTGGCGTGTACTGGTTCAAGTTCAATCATTTTCATTTTTTTAATATATATAAACAGACTTGAATTAACAATATATAGAACTGTATAAAAATGCGTCTCTTCTTGCTCCTTTTGCTTTTCGGTCTAGCAGCCTCCTTGGATTTATCCTCAGAAAAGGCCTTAAGAATCAATGCCTTAGAATTTAGCCAGAACCTGCGTGGGCTGCACGTTCTGCCCTCGCCCGATTTTTTCAAGCAGCAATTACGCAATATGTGCCAATCGCTTGAACATGAGGGACTGGACTTCTTCCTCTGTCATCACTTGGCGGTAGAGCAGAAATACGTGCTACCGATCCTCGAACATCACGAAGACGGCGAGGCAGATGATCACGTTTTTATGCTGGAACTTCTACCAGAAAAAATCTACACACATGAAGACGTAACGGTTGCGATTACAAGCGCTGAAGCAGAGGGAGAGCTCCGCGTTCTGGTTCCTCGAGCTGCGGTTCCGGCGGACCGGCTTCGGGCAGCGGCTGAAACCATCTTGGCGGAATCTCGGTAGGTTGACTATCGGCCCACTCCTCGCTGTGTGCTTCGAGATACTGTAAGACTTTGTCGCTCGGCTCAAATGCAAACATTGGTGCCATGCACGCGGTAATCTTTCTCAGACCACCATTGACGGTCAGTATGGCATAGATCCAGACATGTTCCACCTGTTCCAGCCGTCTCCCCTGCATGCCCCGCGGCTCTTGCCCAGCCTTGTACACCCATTGTCGCTTGACAACGACGGAGGATAGCGTGAAGCGATGGATCGTCTCGATTGCGTCATACCACAGCCCTGCGGATATCTCCGGAGTCCGCATCGATGAATGCACTTGTTGTGGGGAAGGGTAATATATATAAAATATTCACTACGCTATGTCATTCTTTTAAACCTTTGCACCTCCCAATTCCCCTGCTCCTTTCTTTTCTGGAGCGCTGAAACGTCCAATTCCATCGAGTCGTAGAATAAGTACGTCTCTACATTCTCCTCAAAGTGCTTTCTGTCCTCCGTGCAGAGATCCGACAGACCTTCGTAGTAACCGCTGATGAGAGAGTCCCCGTCTTCGACCGCGAAGTATTCGTCTTCGTCAGTGTGAATAAAATCTTCAAACTTGCAGTCTCGAAAAGTGAGGGTCAATGCGCGACACAGGTCGATCTTCTTTCCAAAGTTCGTTCGCAGGGGCGCCAGCTCTCTTATCTTAATGTTGTAGCAGTTGCTCTTCGCGGTGAAGTTGTAGTAGGAGGAGTTGCGCACGACGCTGCCGCGCTTCACGAGCCTTTCCTGTGTGATCATATCTTCGCGCGGAATCATTCCACAGATCCACGCTTTCCTCGTGTGCTGGTGGTCGAAGCCGTACGAGTCCCTCAGTTTCCTCCCGTGAATCCGGACAAAGACATAGTAGTCCGGCTTCTGTTTGCACAGGGCAGAGACGCTGCAATCGTAGAAATTGGGGCAGGATAGAACGCTGTGACCTTTGCTTTTTACTTCGAGCTTTGTGCCGTCTTTCAGGAGAATATCGTACTGGAGCTTGTTGTTTATATCTCTTTCGTCATCGTCGGTCTCACTGATGTGTTCTAAATAGTCTTCAACAAGAATTTCTCCCAGACAGCCAGTGATAAGGCCGTGGCCTCTGGTAATGCTGTTGGGGTCCTGTGAACGATCCGGGTGCTGCTTTGCTCGCTCCAGGGCCCGTTCGTACTGTTCTTTGGTGTATAGTAGGGGTATGGCCTGGTTCATGCTGTCTCCCTGTACTTTATGTTCGTCGTGCGTACGCTTCATTTCATTGGAGGGACTTGGTATGTACGAAGGTTCAAATTTTAAAAAAACTGGTTACTATTACTGTACGCTTATATAGGACTCGTTAAAGTGTTTCTCCAGCAACTCGATCATTTGCCGCTGCTGCTCTGCGAGGATGTTCAGCGTGGCCTCGTATTGAATCTGACGCATGTGAGTGTTCACCTTCAACTCTTTCAGCATCTTGCCTTGCCGCTTTACCATTTTTCCGAGGACCTCGACGGCCGCGTCCATGGTCTTTGCCTGCTCGTTCGTTATCCTTTGCTGGTGCTCCTTTACGCTCGTCAGGATGGAGTGAATTTCCTCGAGCAGGCAGTGCACGTGTTCGTCCGGGCATGCAAACATTTTTTTTTAAATACAAACGCTTGAAAAGCTTCGCCGATTGTCTGTGCGCCAATTCGAAGGACACAAAACTGTTCTTTCTGCTGAGGAAGAAGACGTCGAGTTCCAGCGCCGCCTTTTTTGCCAAATCGCTGAGCCGTTCGTCGAGTTTTGCATTCCAGAAGAGGTACATCCCGTCGGGTGGTTCGTAGCAATAATATTCCAATATGCCGAGGCGGACGGAAGGTTCTTGCCGCATGAAAAATTCGTGCAGTTCCTCCGCAAACTGATTTTCCATTATACCCACTTGTCACTGAAGCCTTGCAAAGTACGAGGACACCGGCGCAGCTCTGCCCCTTGATGGTGTTGGGGTCGAGACAAGATTGCGCTTGAAGTAGGCAATCAGGTGCCCTTGTTGTGTCAGTAAACGCTTGTAATTCGCCGACAGGCTGTAGTAGCGCCCGGACAAGAACCTGCTCAGCTGAATACGAAGACTAACCAGGCGAGCGAAGTAGGTGGAATGTTTCGACCCGACGAGGGCGTCCACGTCGAGCTGTTTCCCAGACATTTTTTCAAGCAGTTGTACACTCTCCGACACGTGCGAGTAGCAGATTGGCGTAAGGTAGAGGTAGCCACGAACTTCGGCCGATTGAAAGAAGTACTGCCTGTTTTCTAGAAACCGGCCGAGGTCCTGAGTGTCGCCTTCACCCTGAACCGCCGCGTTAATCTGTGCTACTTGTGACAGCTGGGCTTGGTTGCTCAGTGGCCTATTCTCGTCCCTTGTTTCCTTCCAGAATTTATTGATTGGTTCGTTGCTAAACCCAGCCTGTACGGAGAAGGAGAGTAGATGGTTAGAATCGAACTAAGAATTGTGCGTGTGCGTGGGGGTGCGTGGGTGTACTTACGACTTTCATAACAAAGGCATACCATGGGCTTCTTAACAGTACCTGTTGGGCGTTGTCTAGTGTTTGCTGGAATCTGCTTGCTTCAGTTAAGAGTCTTCTGTCCTCTCTCGGCAAGCTCAGGTTCTCCGCCCGCTCTGTTGGATTTTTCCCAAGTTCGTTGACTTCGTCGATTTTCTTTACGGAGGTATCCCCGGTCGTATCCCCGCCGGTGCCAACTCTGTAAAGTAAACTCGCCATATTTTACTGTTTACTTTACCATCAGCAAGTATATATATGTATAAATTGTGTCATGAATCTACTGAATCCGCAAAATCCTCACTACGCAATCGTCGAGGCGCTAAAACAACAGGAGCGGGAATGTGAACGGTACGACTGCTTTCCGTTTGAGATAAAAAAGCAGCGAGAGCGCCCATGCAACAGAAGGAAAGAGCAGATGCCTTACCTCATAAAACATTTTGAAGAGGGCAACCTGCCTTCCCAAAGTGAACTCAATGCGTTGTTAGAGAAATATAATATTCTTCCCGAGGACATTGGCGAAGCCGTCGAGAATAGCCCGGACGAAAGAGTCGTAGACATCGACCTTCAGTCAGCCCCGCCGGACCTTCTCGAAGACCTTATCCAGCTTCTTGCGTCAAAGAAGAATAGGCCCTGTGTAGACGATCCCGTGCTTTTTAACAGCGACGGGGTTGGCACTGAGGACGAGCGGTGTAGTGATGGCCTCGTCCGGAAACATCAAGCGGTACCGAAGCCACATTCGAAACACGTCGCCACGTTTCAGACGGAATCCACCTACGTCTAGGTCTTCTTGTAGCTGGTTTACTTCGTAAATGTAGTCTTGTTCGTGTTGTGCAACCGGCTGCCTATCACGCACTACGCGTTCGAGGAAAGGGAGTAATACATGCTTGTATTCTTTTTTCATTTTCATAGAAGAAATCGTGGCAAGTATAGAAAACGCCACCTGTGGAAGTTTAACGTGAGAGTCCAGCAGGTGAACAGCGAGGCGCTCGTAGACATGTGGGACGGATCGGCATTGTCCTAGTAGATTCATAGCAAGTAGTTGTAAGAAGTTTTTGAAAATAATATACACCCTTTTAGTTTAATGTCTTGTCTCCTGCCTTTTCAAGTCTTGACGTTTTCCGGTTGGAAACAACCCGATGAGTTGCGTGAACAGGCCGACATGGTGCTGTGCTACAACAAGGCGCGAGGTTTTGAGTACCAGATCGTCCGACAGGTCCTCGTGTACAGCTCCAACTTTACCTTCTTCATGTACAACAATTCTGTTTTCTCTCTGGCAGTCTGTGAAGGAAAAGCCGTCCACTTGAACGAGGCCTACGGCAGGGCGCAGGAACCATCATTCCGCAACAAGTGCACCGTCGTGGAGACGGAGGAGTACAACCCAGACCCCATTCTCGAGTATAAGGGCACTGTCGCCGACGCCGAAGAATTGCAGATGCTTGCGTTGAGGGAAGGCCAGCCGGCTGTGGTGGCGCACGGTGAGCCGGGCCAGGCCCGCTTCCGGACCCTCAATTCTCCGTTTGTTGCGCTCGGGCCTGTGGACCATGCCGTTTCCAGCGCCTCCAGCGCGGTGGCCGTGTCGTGTTACGAGAACGAGGCGACCCACTTTGTCGCGCGACTGGCTGCCCTGGACGAGTCAGGGTACAAGACAAGCTGCGTGGTGATCTAGATGGTCCCTAGATGGTTCGACCCGCCATCATGGAGACCATGCGTATCTCTCCCAAGCAGTACTTCTTGAAACTCTTAAACGAGAAACCTATTGTACCAACCCGAGTGTCGTTGCCAGTGAGGGAGCGGATGGTCACTCGGTTGGCCCCCTTCACGTCGCCCTTCTGCATGTAGCTTTTCCACAACTGTATTTGTTTGATGACCTCGTGCTTGTTGGAAAACCCGTGGCGGTTTACAAAGTCCGCACCTTCCTCACGCAGCTGTTTGTCGCAGTTGTCTGGCAAGAAGAACAGGGCGTTCTTATACAAGCTGTTCTGCTCGGCCTTTTGTGCAACGTACGCTCCGAAATTAGCCACCGTTTCCGGCGTCTTTGTGACTTTCATGGCGGCTGGCGTGGCTGCTGCTGCTAGCTTGGCGGCTGGTGCTAGCTGCTCGGCCAGCTCGGCGGCTTGCTTTGGCTTGGCCGCTTGCCGCAGCAGCATGGCTCGGGGGGCCGGTGGCTTTACAACGCTCCGCTGGGTTCGTTCGGTGAAGTCAAGCACCGGCGGCGCTTTCGTCCCGATGCGAAGCCTTCGTGTCGCCTTCTTCGTTGCCTTAAACAGGGCCATGTGGGGCTCCAACGATGGGGTCTCTTGGGCAAATGGTTCGCCTTCCACGGCGTTCTGTTCTTCGCAGAACTCTTCGTACTGCTCTGCAAAGGCAGAGAAAGCTGCTTTAGTGGCGTCGTCGGCGAGAAAATTACATCCGGCCTCGTTTGCTTCGTCAATTGTCAGTGCTGTGGCACGCGCAACAAGGTGCATTTCGTCGTACAATTCTATGCTATCGTTCATGGAGAAATCTCTGGTGGGGTAGTGTCTACGGTCCTGAGTGAGGCTACTTATATATGATTTCCTAGATATCCATGGCTCTAGCTCTGACCGAGATTAATGAGCCGCCAAAAGTAAAGAAATTATGTATATAGGCCCCGTGCTGATACTCATATCCTTACACGAAAAAAAAATCTGTACATTATGTCCCAGCTACAACAAGTCGAAACCCCAATGCCACAAGTTGCACTCGACGCCGGCGTAAGCGAAACTGCAAAGAATCTCCACGCCATCGACGATGCACCTATGGACATGAGCCATAAACAAGCCCAAGGCAAGACGTACTCCCGCCGAGTCGTCCTCCACACCACTGCCACCCGCGACGAGATTGCGGCCGGAAAGCAGGTTGAAATCAAAGACAGTGCCAAGGTCTTTCAGCCCGATTTCGACGCCGCCAAAGACCTTCTTGATAACGTCGATACCACCAAGGGTATCATCACCAAAGTCGAAGTTCTCAGCATCTACTCGAACTGTCCCGCCCCTGTCACCATGGGGATGAAACTCTTCAGCCGGGCAGGGAACCGCCAAGCCTCCTGCGAAGACTTGAAGATCACCAACGAATCCGGATGGCTGTACAGTTGTTCCACGAACGCACTGGGCCAAGAGACCAGCCACAGCAAGAACAACTTCACCAACATCCTTGCCATGCAACCGTACGAGAGGACGCGCGTGGCTGAAGGGATGACCGTGTACAAACCCTCCAACATTTTGCAAAATCGTTACATCTCCGAGTATGGCAAGTACGATTGGAAACGGCTATGGGAAAACATCGTGCAGTTTCCCGGAGAGTCATGTAAGTACCCCTTTTCTAGACTGAAACCCTTAACAATTGCATTCTAACGACTTGTCATATTTTTCTCTTCAGTTTACTACGTGGACAAGTCGCACGTCATCCTAAAGGTCATCGAAAACAACTGGGGTAAGTATCGTTCTCCGCTCTCATTATGCACAACTTGACTTCTAACACCACTCACTTCTCTTTTTCAGAACTTCTTGGATTGGATCTTCGATCGGAAATCCCGAGGGAAGGCAAATACGTCAAGGTGGCAACCGCCGTCGCTGACCGCGTCATAAAGGAATTGTACGATAATGTGATCTCACGCATACCCTTCACTTCCTTTAAGAATCTTAAGGCAGTCTTTACGTCCGACGCGATGGATCTCACGAACGAAAAGACCAAGGATAAAGAATACAGCTTGATGACCGAGCTCAGGGTATCCTTCGTCTATCCGGCTATGTCGGCGAGCGAGGCCGCGCAATAGGTCTTTTTTAAGAATATGGTATATGAATACGTATTTTATTGCATCAACACAACACCCTTCCTGTCCCCCAATGTCTCATGTCGTTTTTCTACAGTTTCCCGTCTGAACTGGTTCGCTTGCAACTTAACAATAACAGTGTCCTCTTGGAGTACCCGCGCGATCGTTTCTACAGCACAATTTTAGTGTTCCTCTTTGCAAACACGTGCCTCTTCGTTCTCGCCGCCTTTGCGTTCAGTGGCTACGGTGTCCAACTCTTCGTCCTCCACGTAGACCTGCTTCTATTGCTCTTTGTATTCCTTCTCTTGTTGCAGAAAGGGCTCGAATGGGCACAGACTAGCCTTGCAGCAGCGGAATCTGTCTTTGCGTTGACGAATACCTACCGCCGCGATGTCCGGACCCGGCTACGACCACAGGAGGAACTGCCGCAGCACCATCGGCCTTCCTCTTACGAGCACTCGGTGCTTCGCAAAAAGCGCCAACCGCCGACAGACCAAACTGCCCATGAAATTGACATAGACATGAGCAAGTTGAATAGTGCGTTGAAAAATGGGAACCTATTTGCTTGACCGTATATAGAATGCTTCGCGCTCGCCCCAAAGTCTTCGCCATGCCGCCAAAAGATAGTATTCACGATCGTTTCAAGCGATTCTTGGTCAACAACCTCTGCCATGTCGTCGATAGCAACAGCAAGGGTGATGAGGTGAAACTTTGGGAGGCGTACAAGCAGTTTTCGGAGCACAAGTGGAATGCCGCGGACACCCTTCTTCGAGACCCCACGCAATCCACCGCCGGCAACAGCGGCATGTTTCTTCGTTTTGTTCTACTGTGCGAAAAGGAAAACGTTCCGTGGTTTCTTGTAAGCCGGCAGGTCGGCCTGTCGGACTCCAATTTGCAGCGCTGTGTCAACAACTTTAAACAGAGGTACATGTATGTGACGCTGCCCGACAACCAGCGCGTAGACTTGGGCATTTTGGAGTATTTGATCAATTTGAACAAGAAACAGCTCCTGCTTCGTGTGCCACGCTCGAAGCCTATCATGACTGCCCACACGGCAAGGCTCATGCGTCAGCTCTTCCTCCTTCACACGAAATACCCCGACCTAGTGCCGTACAGGTTAGACACCGACGAAGAGCAGTTTGAGAGCATCCTGTGGAACTGGTTTGAAAACAATTACACCACCAACGGCGAGGGCATCGGCTATCCGCGCCGCCAGTTGTTAGAGGAAGCCAACTCTATGATCACACATGTCTTTGGCCCGAACCGGCTGATGTATTGCCACGATCCCAGCTGGAGGGCCCTCCTCCGACGCATTGGCATTGACGATACAAAGCAGAAAGGGTCATACTTGCGCCTGAACGTCTGGAAACGGGCCAGCGATGGCGGGGTCGTCGTTAACCAGCGGCGCAGCTGTGGCCCTGGTGGGGAGTTCACGTTCGAAAAGCGAAAAAAACAACGGCTGATGAACCGTGAGCAGACGAGCAAGGAGAAGGATACTGCAAGGAAGCAGATTGAGAATAACCGAAAGTCGGAAGCAAAAAATCGCCTATAAGGGGACGGGTTAAGAACAGTGAGAGAAAATGTCGGCGGGGAACGACCACGTTCGTGCGACCTTGCGACGGGGGTTCCAAGCCTACTTTCAAGCCTGTATGCCGGGCAGGCGACGAGTGGCGACCTCCCCCATACGGCATAGAGAACCACAGGAAGAAGAGGACAGGTGGGAAAATTTGGCCGACGTAGATGGGCTTCAGGTCAGGGGACAACAATTGCGCCGCACAAGGCGCAGGGGGATTCTCTCTCGACGCCGCCACCGTTCCCAGTCGCCCATGCCCCCCATGCCGGACAGGAAAATACGGGGGTTCTTCTCGGGGGAGTGCGACGGCGAGCTGGAAGATTGTGCGGTCTGCTTTGGTGAGATAAAAGTGGGGGAACGAATCATTGTGCTCAACTGCTCCGACACGGCCATGCACACGTACCACGAGCGCTGTATCGCCATGTGGCTGAAAGATAACGAGACGTGCCCTGTATGCAGGGCCAATGTTCTGTAAAAACTATAATAATCTATTTAAAAGTAACGCAACGCCTTTGTTTTTGTTTCTGGTCTCGGGGGTGCCGGCCTTGGGGGTGGGTTCGGGGGTCCTCGTCGCGCTAGGTTGCTGGCTCGGTAGGCTTCGTTCTCTGCCCGAAGCTCCATAACCCTTCTGTTCTTTTTTAAAACTTGCAACTTTAACTGTTCGTTTTTCTTCTTGAGGCTGTCGTAGTCCTGCATCTTGTCCATGCACCGCTGGAGCTTTGCCCGCATCTGAGCGTACTCCAACACGTCACCGCCCTGCTTCAAGTGCTCGACGTCCTGTGATTGCAACCTATTGATTTCAAACTTTTGTTTCTTGGTCTCCTTCTCCAGACTTTTGATCTTCATCGTCATCTTGTCAATCTTCATCTTCATCTCCTTAACCAGATCGTTGCAGTCACTGAGTTTAATTCGAAAATCTTCCATCTTTTACGTATGTTTTTGTGGGTGCTTTATACAATCTTTTTAATCTTTATATGCACTTACGGTCCGTAGGTACTGCATGCTGCCTGTTCCTCGGACGTCCCCCATTATTTCCCTGTTCAGGGCTTCAAAGCAGGCACTCAGCTCCGGGTGCGTGATGGGGTTCTGGAACACACTCGAAAGCAGGGCACAGCTGAAGAGGAAGTAGATGATGATGGGGTACAGCACCAGCGTAACGTCGCGGTCGTACGTGTTGTACAGCTGAACTGGCAATGCCCCGAAGTAGGCAAACAGCAGGATCCGGAGATGCCACGTGAAGCACGGCGCCTCTTTCGCGAAAAAATGGGACTCCATCGAAGACGTTAGGCCTTCCAGCTTTGAGAACAGGCTCCGCAGACGCCCGTTGCTGGCCGGAATGCTCCGTTGGAGGTCGTCCATTTTTTCGCGGATCGCAAGGCAGGCTTGCACCTTTACGGCGACCAGACGGTCGCCTCGGCAGCACAACAGGTTGACGAGTCGCCCAAGCCTCGTCGTCTTATCCACGTAAAAAGCACGGACGGTTTCGCGAACCCTTCGAATCGGCTGTAAAACGTTCGTCTGCTCCCGCTTTGCCTCAAGGACCATGCTGTGGGT
>Ga0209632_10000417_pt1 | contig 44755 bp, 37 predicted proteins | sample COG_10_FD_184754 | JGI IMG/M metagenome (GOLD analysis project Ga0209632, IMG submission 184754) | Pelagic Microbial community sample from North Sea - COGITO 998_met_10 (SPAdes) (version 2) | ecosystem: Environmental > Aquatic > Marine > Neritic zone/Coastal water | place: Helgoland, sampling... | reverse complement strand
TTTGAGCATAACCGATTTTGCCATCTATCCACATGATAAACTTTATCGTACCTATTTCTGATGCTACATGTTCGTTGGTTAGCACAAATGTTTTTCCATTGTGCGTTACAATAGACCCACTACCGTTCGATTCAACACATACACATGCCTGTAATGTTTCATTAATTGATTTTAGTTGGGCTTTTTCATCTGTACGTCTTCTATTTATTATAATGCTCTTCATTTGACTTTCTCTTTGTTCAGCACTGTCCTTTAGCAACTTTTTCATATCCTTTACCTCAGCTTCTACAGATATTTTGTATTGCCGTAAGGTCATTTTACCTTTCTTCTTTTTCTTCGGAGCTTTCTTCTTCTTCTTCGGTAATTTAGCTCTCTTGTTCTCTGACAATTTCTTTCTTCCTCTCCTTGTTCTCGCCTTTTGAATTTCTTTCATTGTTTCTTTTGCCTCTTTTGCTACCTCTTCAACCGTTATCATCTTTACTTGTTTGCTCAGTTCTTCCATCGTCATATCTGGCACCTTCATGTATAATATGCTGTTGATGGCGTCAGCTAATAATATAGTTTCCTTTACTTCATGCAGGCCACCTTTGTCTGCACTTTCTCCATACGAACCCAATGCTAAAAAACCTTTATCATTGTACCCTATGTAAGCAACAAAATGCCCGTTGAATGGTGCGGCAAACACGTACCCATTGTCCATTAAGTTTCGTAAGTAAGCTAATACTTTTTCATTATATTCATCAATATTTTTTGCATCAAACTTTTTATTGTAGCTACCTGTCTTCCTTTTAGCAGGTCGAGGCAACGCTTTGTAACGAAACCACTCAAACTCTATATCTTTAGTTAAATCAACAAGATCTTTAGGAAGTTGCTTCAACGACAAGTAATACGTACCGTAACCACAATCAAACAATTTTAATTGCGTTCTATACAGGTTTTTAAAATTTGCTTCCCTTTTTAGTTTTGCTAAACTTTGCTTTTTGTACTTTGTTAACGCTTTATTAATAGTGACTTTCTTTCCACCTAACTGCAACAAATTAAGAATGCTGGCAAAAAAACATCCTCCAACTTCACCTTGATTAATGAAGACAACTTCTTCTTCAATCATTTTTTTGACGTTACCAAAAACGTTGTATGTCTTGTACATCTCTTCTCTAAGCTTTTTGTTAGATGCAGCAGTTCCTTCTCTCCATACGTCATTTTGCCACATGTCTGTCATTCTCTTGTTGGCACCTGATGTATCTACTTCATGAGGATTATATTCATTTGTCGCTAACTTAAAATCTATCCCAGTAGTACCATTAGATTTTGCAACACTCCAGGCTTGTTCTATTTTCTCTACAAGATTCAATTTCTTCACCGCAAAATTCATTTTCTTCACCACCCTCACAATTAATAGTAAAAATAATTTGATACTGTCCTATAAATGCTATCAGTAAGTAAAGAAATGTGGTCGTACATTAGCGGTAGCATGAGCTTGTTTTTTATCATATGGACTGTATCAAAAGTAGGAGTGTACCATACGTACTATGTTGAACGCACTATCCGCTTTGAAGAAGCTCGTTTTTTAATACAGAGCGATGCCTGTACCGATCCGGTGAGAAGAGCAGTTTTGAGTGATTTGTGCATGGAAAAGCAGAAAATATTGTATACAAAGCCCTGGTTGGGAGCGGTATTTGACACAGCGGATGCGTTGAGCATACCCTACAGTCAGAATTTACCAAAAATAATTATAAGTTTATTAATTTTAGCAGTTGTCATTTTGTTGGCATCAGGCATTCAAATACGGCGAAACAAAGAACACAGCGAGGCCGATTATTGGCGTTTGCCCGTTGGTGATCACCCGCACGTCGATTAGCACTTAATATTGCATAGGTAATTCCATTTTTTTGTGTAAAATCTGATTCCTGTACTCGCTAGAACTAGCAGTTGAACCCTCTTCTCCCCGGTGTTTTATAATAATATTCCTGTATAGACTGTTGTATGTCACGGCAATCTCTTCATTTTTCTTTGCTCCTGTAATCACAATCTTTCCACTTCTAAATATTAAGAAAACCAATTTTGGTTGCACGCTTCGGAATACTAAACCAGGGAATAGGTCTGGATCGTAGCTAGCGTACGAGCTGTATTCATCCGCAATATCTTGTAAATTGATGGTGAATTTAACGTTCGCACTAGCAACAATGTTTTGAATACCAAAATCTTTGAACATCACTCTCAGTTTACACTTTTGTAGAACGGCACAATATTTTCGTGCTGCCAATCTCGATTCGTGTTCATTGGAACTTCCAGTAATTACCATATTTCCAGATGCAAACAATAAACAAGTTGTACGAGGTGAGCGTATCCTGAATGTTGCGGCAGCGAAGGTTAGTGGATTGAATTCTAAGAAGTTCTTTTCCAACGCCAGCTTACGCAAATCAATATTTTCTACACCCAGCGAACAAGTTGACACGACATTTACCAACTCGTACGGTGGAACATCAAATGGTGCTTGTTGTGCATTGCCCGCATTGATATCAAGTGCAATGAAATCAATCTCATCTTTCTTTGGCTTCTTCTTCTTTTTCTTTTTCTTTACTGGCATGTTTGTAATGTTTAATCGTTTCTTATATACCTTTCTCTTAAAACGTTCGGTTGAATTCGTTTTTGTTCTATTTACGTGTGTTTTACTGCGAGTATATGGTCGTAGGTATTATTCTCATTGGTTTTATGTTATTCTGTTGCGGATGTGTTGTTGGCGCATACACATTTGATAGTTCTTGAGGATAGCTTTTAAGCAGGTTTTTTTGTACTTTTTGGAAAATTTTTATTTTGATTTACCAGCATGACCGTGGAGATAACATGGACCCCCTACTAATCCCAGCGTAGTATTGGGAAATCAATTTTTACTCTCTCCATAAACTACCTAAAACCTGCTTAAAATACAACTAAAACCTGCTTAAAATACAACTAATACAGAACATCAAAATTTACCACCGCTTACATTATTTACAGTGTAATAATATACAGAACATACACATCCATATCAACCCAAACGAAACAAAGCAAACGTATAAACAAAAGAAACAAAGTACAAACATTTAACCAAACGAATCAAAGTATAAACATTCAAGCAAACGATTCAAAATGGCAGCCATAACAATTAAACAAATGCAACCGGTGGATTTATTCCCTTACAGTCACCCAATTAAAATTGGCACACTTATGTCATCGGATACTTTGAATCTCATAAAAGGAAATCGAGGAAGTGGTAAGCGATTTAAAGTCAACTTGTATCCTTCCAGTCTAAAGCGCTCCTGTGTGGAAACAGCAGTGCCCCAACGGAACGAAACTTACGTATACATGACTCCACCCTCTGGCACAAAGGTTTATTTCTTTTCGCCACTTAGAGAGTGGAATGCTGAAAAGGCACAATTTGATACGTACGGCTCAAAGCGAACACAATGGTATATTGACTCCTCCGATTGGTCTTTACACCAGCCATATTGTAAATGGGAACGGGATGAGTATCGTATTATACTTGAACCATTTGATAGAGCATGGAACGCAGCTGTAATTTCATTTAATACTGATGGACCAGTTCGTATTAATGATTCGTTGACTCCAGCTCAATATTCAGCTTTCCGTGCTCGCGTCAATGACCAGGAAAAAATGGACACTGCTCTGCTAAAGCGTAAGCATGAGAATCAAAACAAGCGTAAACGTGCGAGAACTCCTTCTCCGACCTTTTCCAAAAAAAGACGCAACAACATTTTGGCACATACTACCATGCAACGTATGTATACCACAGCGAAATTGAAGCACGGTAACAAAATGGTGTTTGTCAATGTCGGTAACCACATACATACATACAGTAAAGATGCGTTAAAATTGGCAAAGTATACCAGGAAAATGTCAAACGATAACAAGTTGCGCGTGCAAATGGACGGCAATGACTGGGCTCCGCCTCAAGTCGTCTTTCCAAAGCAAAAGTTGGACTTATACCGCGCTTGTTGTCATCAAAAAGGGATGCAAGTTGTAATTGTTTAAAAAATAAGTATAAATACCTAAGTATTCTTTATTAAATCATATATTAAAGATGTCTGTAGCTTTCTGGAGCGCGCGGAAACGCGTAAAAAAGAATCCTAGACTTGAATTCCAGCTCAAAGATCCCAATACCTTTTTATTCAAGACTAGGTATATTACTGATCAATCTCCTCTAGCTTCCTTCACAAAAATTACACGCTCTAATTACGAGATTACAAAGGAACAGCTTCCTGAAGTGTTGACTATCGCTGCTAAGGCTGGGTACGAGGTCGTGCCGATTCCAGATTACGTTGAAGAAGCCCTGAAGTTTGACCTTAACAAGCCTTTCGATGAGAGCTTCAAAGATACGGAAATTTGGAAGAAAATGTTTCAATATCAACGCGATGGTGTGCATATGGTAATTACCAAATTTGATGGTAGGTGTATTATTGGCGATTCCATGGGCCTCGGCAAAACCTTACAAGCACTAGCTATATGCAAATATTATAAACATAGGAGGGTGTTAATAGTGTGTCCTGCCTACTTACGCTTAAATTGGAAGCATGAAATCCATAAGTGGATAGGAGAACACGTAAATGTTATGGTAATATCTAAGGGTTCGGAAGAAATAGAAAATGAAGATGGTTACCTTATTACTAGCTATGAACTGGCAACAAAAAAACAAGATGACCTTAAAAAGTTGAAGTATGATATTGCTGTAGTAGACGAATCACATTATCTTAAGAGCTTCAAATCGAAACGTACCAAAAAGTTAACGCCAGTTCTAAAAAAAATGAAGCACTGTTTGCTTTTGACGGGCACACCGTGCCTCAACCGCTCATGTGAGTTATATACACAGGCTCACATTGTTCGTAAGGAGTTCTTTCCTAAGTGGAGACCATATACAAAGAGATATTGTAACGGAAATCTATCGATGTTAGGCTTCTATGAATACTCAGGCAATACGAACCGTGAAGAATTGCATTGGCTAAGTAAGAAGACAGTTATGATCCGTAGAATGAAGAAGGATGTGCTGAAGGACCTTCCTAAGTTGATTCGATCACAGATTTACCTTGAAACGCCACCATCAAAAAGCAATAAGTTGAAGCCTAGGTTTAAGGAATGGAAAGAAATAAACAAGAAGATGCCAAAGATGGTACCAGCGTCCAAAGAAATACAAGCAGCGGCATTCCGTCGAAAATCCATTATATCAGAGCTATTTCGTATGACGGCAGAGGCGAAATTACCCGCTGTACAAAAATTGGTTGCTGACTTAGCGTCTTCTGGTGTCAAATTTATCATATTTGGTCATCATCAACACTTCCTGAACGGTATATGTGAGACGTTGGAAGCAGGTGATATCACACACATGAAGATCGATGGAAGTACCAGTTTAAAAAAGCGAGACGAATACGTGACTGACTTTCAAGCCGGTAAAATACAAGTGGCAGTATTATCTTTATTGGCAGCTAGTACAGGTCTTACACTCACCGCGTGTTCTACACTTATTTTCGGCGAATTGTACTGGACCAGTGGTCAATTATTGCAAGCCGAGGCCAGAATTAATCGTATCGGTGCAACAGAAACGTCCGATATAAGATATGTCATAGCTAAGGATACGTTGGATGACCATATGTTTAAAATGGTGAGTTTTAAGCAGGAAAACGTTGACAGAATGCTAGATGGAGCCAAATTTGTGGAGTTTGCGGGGCTAGAGAGCATGGGGGATACTATAAATACCTAGTTATTTTATATTAAAAAGATGACTAGAAGAATTCCTCATAAATTTATCGACGGTGTTGAACATAAGCATTGCTGTGATTGTGAAGAGTATTATGTTTTAGAGGCTTTCACTAAAAGTAAGGGTAGATGGGATGCATTACTAGGCAAATGTAAGATATGCTTACAAAAGTACCGGGAGAGTAGGAAGGAAAAAATAAGTGCCATAGGAAAAAGGTACCGGGAGAATAACAAGGAAAAAGTACGTGCTAAAGGTGTAAGGTATCGACAGAATAACAAGGAAAAATTAGCTAACAATTGGAAAAAATATTATCAAGCAAACAAAGAGAAAATAAAACTACGTACAGATAATTACAATAAAGGTTATTATAAGAAAAACAAGGAAAAAATACTAGAACGTCTGAAAAAGACATATCATGAAGATATAGAAAAAAGTCGTTCTCACAGAAAAAAATATGACAGGAGGCGCCGATTGAACGGGAATGCTAAAGCGTACCATAAAAAAAGATATCATACGAATCCTAACGCTCGACTAGGCCATCTCTTAAGGGGTCGTTTAAGAATTGCACTCAAACGTCAAGGTGTAAAAAAGACAACTTCAACATTTAAATTGACTGGTTGTAGTTTGGAAAAGTTAAAACAACATATTGAAGCACAATTTTATGAGGGTATGAGCTGGGAAAAGAGAAATTTTCATATCGATCACATGCAGCCATGCGTGTTGTTCAACTTAGAAGATGAAGAAGAGCAGCGTAAATGTTTCCATTACACAAACTTAAAGCCTGAATGGCCATCTAAAAATATGTCTGACGGTGGTAGAAAAAAGTGGAACATGGAGTGGAATGGTGAGAGATGGATTGTCCACGGTAGATTGTGAGTGGAACTTATGGATATTAAACACCTTTTTTACATGACTATATATACCAACGTTTATTCTACTATATGAAGATTTGTAATCATAAACAGTGTACCAATCCGCACGAAACTACGTTTAAATTATGCCCCTCATGTAGGAAGACGTTTACTGAGTATATGAGACAGCGTAGAGCTAGTCGTTCTGCCAAAAAATGTCGTAAAGGTTATCGTGTATGTATCGAATGCTCGCATGAAAAGTCCGATGATCAATTTATGTCACCGGTGTACCGAAGAAAAAAATTAACAAGAAGATGTCTATATTGCCGTACTCAGCGTCAACGGCATGATAAAGATCCGAGAAACAAGTCTGGAAGCTGCTACAAGTTCTGGTTTGATTGGAAAAGAGAGCAATCGTGTTCAGATTGTGGCTTGAAAGATTACCGTGTGATGCAGGCAGATCACGTTCGTGACAAGGTTTATATCGTGAGTGATTATCGTTATTGGGCTCACAACGGCGGAGTAGAAGCAATGCAGAAAGAAGTAGAAAAATGCGAACCCAGGTGCTCATTTTGCCATCGGTTGAAAACGAAAGCAAGATACAAAAATACTGGGAGACCGTTGAAGGTAAAACCTTGTAGGTTGAGGAGACAACACCAGGTAAATATGAAAAAGTGTGAGATTGGAAAATGTAAAACGTGCGAGCGAGTAGTAACATATGAAAACGCCCAGGGATTTGATTTTGACCATCGGGACGAAGAGAAAAAATTAATTAGCATTTCTGTAAGCTTAAGCAAGTGCGAGAACGTATTTCAACGCCACTTTAGAGAAGAAATACCTAAGTGCGATCTATTATGTGCGAATTGTCACCACATAAAAACTCATTATCAGTAAAAATCTTAGTATAAAACAAACTTGTTTTCATTATATAATACAAATGGGAACTTACATCGAACTTAATAAATTTAATAGTCTGTTAGGCAATATATTCATATTTGACCTTGAGTATGTTGGGACTTCAAGCAATTTAAAAGATTGTTTTATATGGGACATAGGCATTACACATCTTTGTAGTAATGCTGTATTTGAAGTATCCATCATACCTGACATTTCTCCCATTCCACCGCCATTTTCAGAGGATTTTGTTCAAGTGACACATGAATTATTGCAATCTCGAAAAGCTGGAACATTTCAAAATGCCTGGGTTCAGTTGAATCAATTTATTAACACTGTCAAACTTGTGTCCAGTGGTCCAACGATATTTATGGCACACAACTGCTTCAAATCGGATAAATTAATGTTGGAAATTGATTGTGGAAGACACAAAATCCGTATGCCCTACTCATGGTATTTTTTTGATACCTTAATCTATTGTAGAAAAATGATTTTGAAGCAGCCTAGCTACACGTTAAACGATATTCATAAATTCATGTTTAATAAAGAAATCCAAAATCATCATTTTGCTATTTCGGACGCAATCGCGCTAAAAAATATCTTATTGTCGCTGGACACAAACATGTTGGAGGGTCCGATCTACCCCTCCTATCATACCAGCTTGCAAGCAATAAAGTGGTTAGGACCCTCTTCAGAGCGCATTCTCTTCTGCAACAACGTCAGGTCGGTGGAAATGTTGGTCAATCAGATTTTATTGCAGTATTGTGACAGTCAGATGAACCATTACCATGTGCCCCTGCAACAATTTTTGGAGAACTTCTTTGTTGAACGGTATAATATCAAAAAGGGCAATGCAGTATCTATAAGTAATAGTTTGATGCAGAAGTGGATTCAAGGTATATAAATACAAACTCTTATATAATAAATGAAGCGTAAATTAGAAGACGTAGGTTGTTCTGGAGAGAAGAGAACGCGAGAAGAGGGACATTTTTCTATTTTAACGAAAAGAAAGCATCAATTTGAAGGACCCAATGCTAAGAGATATCATGCGTACAGTGTAATTGAAGAAAAAGATCGGTACATCAATAAACTAGAAAACATCATAAAATTAATGATGAATAAGGTCGAAGAGTTAGAATATCAGCTCGAAATTACAAGAACGATGACGGACAATTCTATCCATAATAATAATTTAATTCAATCGTTCTAATTCATATGTACATATTTACAAACGGTTTATCCTCCTCTTTCTGTTGAAAATGTTTATTCATTGCCTTTTCGACATCCTCTTTAGTTATTTTTTTTTCGCCTTTTTTCTTTGTCCACATTCGCCTTGAATATTCAATTTTGCATTTAAATGCTATGTTTGCAGTGTCTCCACCGGCGTTCTCAAATAGATCATACTTCTGTTTGAATATTTCTTCACAGTCTGACTCAATGGTCCATCCATAAGTTTTTAACTGCTTTACAAAAATGTTGTATAAATCTTCATGCGTGTATTTGTTAATGGTGAAACTCCAATTAAACCTCCGTTGGAGTCCTGAATTTTTACTGAAAAAAGATTCCTTTAGACTATTTTCGTATCCCGCAATGATAATGATGGTTTTACCTGCTTCTTCGCTCATGAAAGCATTAATTTCATCTAAAGCTTCTTTTCCATAATCGTCTTTTTCGCTACCGCAAAGAGAGTAGGCTTCATCAATAAAGATAACGTTGCCGCTATATCGTTGGAGCAATTTACGTGTTTTATTTGCAGTGTGTCCCATGTATGATCCGACAAAATCACTTCTATTCATGATTTTAAATTCGATCTTATCAGAGGTTTTAAAAATGTCAAGTGAAGTCCAAATTTCATACAATATTTTTGCCACAGTAGTTTTTCCAGTTCCAGGTGCGCCCTGAATGACAGTATTTAAAAAATGACCGTTGGTGTCACCGTCATTTGTTATCAAAAACATAAGTTGTTCAACGACGGAATCTTTAACAGCTTTCATACCAATCATTGCATTTAATTGAGTCAAACTCTTTGTTACTTTGTTGTATTTCTTGTTTTTTCTTGTGAACGATATCATCTCCTCAATAGCAGAACGTTTTCTCTTTTTTTTCCGTCGGCGTTGTCGTTGCATATATGTGTGCTAGAAAATAGAATATATAGGTTTTTCGATAAAAAAATGTGTAGTATAGTTACATACTTAAAAGGTTATTTTACCTTCATTTGACTGCTTGATATGATTGCGCTTAAAGAACAGGTTCTTCGTACCAGGTTTTCTGCCATACCCCTCTTGTGAATAAAAATAGAAACATACAGCAGAACCACCATAATCCTTCCCAGTTCCAACTGATGAATATGAATACAAACCAAAAGGCTATTTCAAACTGGTAATTAGGAGGCAGAGAAGCTACATGATATAATTTTTCCAATGAAGAAAAGTCTTCGTATATCTGTTTCTGGTCTAGATATTTTCCTATCACTGTGTATGGTTTACCTTGTTCATTCCTCTTGTTATTTTTATTAAAATCACTATACACATTCAACGCCCAAAATATAAATGCTAATAAACACAGCACAATATCGTACAGCTCTAGTGGTTTATGACTTGTAGCTACCGCTCTTCTCCAGTAAAATCCAGCGGGGACCCAAAACGCAAAGTATGGAACCAGCCATAACAAGTTTACTTTCTTCGTGCCTCTAGCTTCATCAATGTTAGAAATCGCTTGGTAAAACAATGGAGAGAGTACTCTGACTAGAATGTAAACACACAATATAACAAGCAGTAGCATGCCCCTTCCCTCCTTTGCCATGCCATTGTGCCACACCCAGTCGCCTTCAAACCATCCAGCCACAACAACTGCAAACCCAGCGTGTGTAAAAATGCTAAAAATCCAACTAGGTATAAGCAAAAACGTTAAGTAATTATGTTCTTGATAACTAAACTTTCCATAAGGTGCAGGCATGAACCAAAATAAGAAATTCAACGCAAAACTATATATCAGTAGGTATGCACTAATGTAAGGTAAGACCTCCATCTTTGGTGAAATATAGCTTCTTTATATATGTTAATCATTCAGATATAACATTATTCTAGACACTACCCACAAGGTAAGTTTGTAATTGTAATCAGAGCTCTCTTCGTCACTCAGTCCATGTATAGCACACCATCTCTCCGCAAATTGAAATAATACCTTCAAGGTATCATACTCATATTGTTGGTGCCCCCACGGCCGGTAAGCGGTTCCACGCATCTTGAAAATGTCAAACATTAAAATATTAAAAGTTTGGACGTCTACATATCGGTAAAATAATCCCATTGGATCGCAACAATTGAAATTGGGAGTACACCAAACGGCCTCTGTGGATGGGTGAGGTACATTGTAAAAGAATTTAGTAAATGTACCACCGACGTTGCCTAGGTCTTCATAAAAATCCATTTTTTGATCAAACAACCACATCTTGTAATTATCTAGATCTCGCTTTTCCTGCTCTTCCAGACGATATTCTAAATCCATGGCATCTTCGATTTGATCGAGCTCGATTTCCCAAGAGGGTACTGAATATGTATGCCAGTAGGCCATTATTGTTCTTTATCCAATGTATGCTTTTTATATTGTTCGCCCAACGCTTTAAAATAATCGTTAATAGGTGGGAATTCAAACGTTTGATCAAGCCAAATACCCATAAAAATGCCTACAAAAAGATAGAACATTTATATTTATAAAATTAAGTTATATATATACTCAATTTTGATAAGTAAATGGTATGGAGGAAAAATTAGAATATGGCGAATGTTATATATGTCTTGAAGATACTCCCTTATTATCACAATGTTTCTGTGTAAAGCGCTACTTATGTGAAAATTGTTTGGAAAAACTACGAATTTATAACTACAAACAGTGTACAGTCTGTCATGCTTACTACCCAAAAATGTTGCTAGACCAAATACAGATACGGTTTTCTTTTGAGGACCAACCATCCGAAAACTACGAACTGACGGAAACCTACGGTTGTACACCATGCTGTCTACGACCGAGGGCGGAGAGGCACAACCCTAAATATTGTCTGCTGGATTTTCTTGTTCACATTTTTTGCATTTACGTTTTCATGTTGATTGCGAGCTGTGGCTCAAACCCTCACGCTACATGCTACGGTTGGAATATTATAAATTTTTTTTTCCCAGCCGTAGTGGTCTACCTTCTTGCATGTGCCCTACTGTCCGTTGTAAGAAGATAAGCAAATAAATACTATGGAAACAAACATGTACAGCAAATCTATAAACACATCGTTGTTCAAACGAGCCATGGTCACGGTAGAAATCCCATCTCCAAGGAAAATCAAAGTATTCAAATAAACCAACAACCTTAATCGGTTGGATTCGGCCATTGGGAAACAAACAAAGGCACCGCATAAAATGTATATAATTGGTGCAAACATAGATACTTCTCTATTCTGTATAAATATATCTCTGTATTCCGACACCCTCCACATCTTTTTCTCCCAATCCGTCATCTGTTTCGGTGCAAACATGTTCCTTTTTCGATGTTCTACATAATTTTTTATCGCATTTTGATTCTCCTCAGATTGGTATGAATGTGGAACGATGTCCAACATGTTGGTATTAAACTGATGTAAGTGGGTGCGAGAAGTTACATCATCATCAAATGCATTTAAATGAAGGTGGCAAACGCGGTACTTACGAGTCGCCTCATGATTGTACAGTTGTTCATCAATTTTTCTTAATCTTGTTTCCGCATGGGAAATGAGAAAGCGACTTTCTTTCCACATCATCACTATCAGCAAGAGCAGAACACTAACAATTCCAGCAAAGGGGATTTCATCAAGCAGGACAGTATGGTAATACGCCCTCATCAAATACGACCATTTTGGAATAGTGTGTTCGACAGTATTGTACTCATGAAGACGATGAATTTTTGGCACACTCATCATACCAAAATACAACGTAAACAACGGATAAACACTGTAAAAAATATGGTGCTTCACATTTAAAATTTGTTGTGTACAGCTGAGCACACTGTAAATTAAACACAGTAGAATGTGTTTAGCATGGCTTTTCATATACTTTTTCATTTTAAATAAAAATCTTTTAATATATACTTCCACAAAAGCTTACATAAATGATTCGAGTTGTTATTTTGGGTGAATCATTGTCTGGAAAAACTAGTTTGTTCGACACATTGGTGTATGGAGGTTGGCATGATAGTTTTTGCACTACTGTTACACCTTCGTTTGGAAAATACTTAGACAAGTACATTCTCTTTGATACACCGGGTGCAGAACGATGGGTACATTTTGCAACCCCTTATATCAAAGTGGCTGATGCCGCTATCATTGTATACGACGTTGAAAAGGGGCATCACAGTGTAGATAAATGGAAAAAAATATTGTTTGGCAGGAATGGAAAAGAATTACCAGTATTGGTAGTTGGTAATAAAATTGATTTAAGAACAGTGGAAAAAAAAGAAAACGTATTGTACATTAGCTGTAAAAACGAAACAAATATAGGAGGTAAATTACAACCCTTTCTTGATACGTTGGAACACAATCCTAAAATTTTAATTGGATGGATGGAGTACGTGTACCTACTCTTGCCAACGGTAGAAGATGTAATAGATCGGATCCCAGAATGTCTACATCAGTAGAGACATGCTGTAGTCCATCGCAACCACCATTAACATAGTGCCATTGATGGGGGAAATGTAAAAAGATTTGAGGTACCGTGTCGTTGGAGTAGTTGTTACGCCATAAATTAAATAAATCTGATCTATTTTTTTTCGTATCTTCATTGTTTTCAAGCCATTTCCACTTAGTTGCACAAATTAATTGTTCCTTTTCTACATCCAATATGCAAATGTTGTCTGGTACAATCTTTAAGTTTTCTATCATATACAAACGAGCTCCTTGACTATAAGGACATTCTTTCTTCGCAAACATGAAGGCGTAGGTCTGGGGAGTAATAGGAGAAAGTTTCTTCAACGTAGGGCTTCGAGCTTGAATAACTCCTAGAAGTTGTTCTATCATATGGAACTGTTTACCACACATTTTTTAGGTAAGGGTTTAATTTATATAGAGTATATATCTCCTTGTGGTTATTTTTAAATGTATCAATTCGAGGGTAGCACGTTTTTATCATGGCAGCACTACTACCATCAACGGTTAAACGGTCCGTTGTTTTTGACTGATCAAACATTAGACATATCAGAAAGTCGGGCAAAACTTACCTCAAATCGTAAGGTAGCGTGGGAACATATTTGGAAAAAAGCATTAAAGGATATTAAAACAACCGTTGATAATAAACTTACTATTACGTCACAAATCAGAACATCTAAATGGACATTTGATGGTGAAGAAAAATATTTATATCAGATAGTTAGAAATCTATCCGGAAAAATTCTTAGACAATTTACGTTTGTGATTTACGTAGAAGGCAAAGAAACCGTAGAGATAAGATACAGTAATCTACTACCTTCAACCGTATGTAGACTTATAGATAAATTAAAACCCTCCGACAGTGATGAGAAACGGCGGAAGTTTATCTCAGACATGACAGTCGCAAACAAAAGAGAAGAAAATATGTGGAACAAACCTCTGTTTGAGCTTCTTAAAAAGACTAAACGAATAATACAAAAAGACGAATCACAAGATCAACCTTCGTCCGCCGAGGATTTGTCTTCAGAAGAGGAAGACGACAGTGATGATGAAGCGAATCGTTCTTCTCAAAAACAAATAGAGACACTGTTGAAAGAGATTGAATTATTAGGGCAATATTACAACTCTACTCCTGCTCCTACGTCTAAAAAAGAGTTAAAGGATCTCATACGTTTTTTGAGCACCATGAAGAAACAGATAGCCATTTTAAAGAACATTAGAACGCACAGTGGTTATAAAGATTACAAAATCGACGGCTCACGGGTGGAACCATTGGAAGATCTTCTTCAAAAAATAAAAAAGGATGAGGAAGAAGCAAAACGTAAAGCAGAAGAGGAAGAAGCAAAACGTAAAGCAGAAGAGGAAGAAGCAAAGCTGAAAGCAGAGGAAGAAGCACAGCGTGAAGCAGAGGAAGAAGCAAAACGTAAAGCAGAAGAGGAAGAAGCAAAGCGTGAAGCTGAAGCAAAACGTAAAGCAGAGGAAGAAGCACAGCGTGAAGCAGAAGCAAAGCGTAAAGCAGAGGAAGAAGCACAGCGACAGTCTCCTGAACGACCTAATCCTCGGTTTAGTGTTGGGGAAGTGGTTAAATGGCAGTATAAAAACACGAGTATTGCGGTGGAAATCATCGATTATTATTATGACACAACTGACGGCTACTCATACATGTTAGACTATGGCCCTAGATTTAATGACTACTGGGCCGCGGAAAAAGAATTGGAACGATCCGAAGAAAATTTAGAAGAGGTTAGAAAACAGCGCCAGGCAGATGCAAAGCTTAGGGTTAGTAAACAGCGCGAGGCAGAAGCACAGCGTGAAGCAGTTGAAGATGTATTTACCAGTGAAGAAGAAGAAGAAGAAGAAGAAGAAGAGGAAGAGGAAGAAGAAGAGGAACAGGAAGAAGTTGTATCTTCGTCAGAAGAAGAAGAAGAGGAAGAGGAAGAAGAAGACTTGGAAGAAAGTATAACCCTAACCCTAACTCCGGCCCTTCCGGTAAGAGAGGATGGTTGGGTAGATGACGAAGAAAAGCTTAGGATAGAGAAAACTATGGAAAAAATGAAAATTGCAGATGAACAAAGCAGAATAGCATATTATAATGGTCTATCGTTGGACGAAAAGATCGAATGGCATGTAAAAGATTACCTAAACGAGTTTACAGTGAAGCAGCAAGAGTCTCTTACAACCAAAATGTTGTATGCATACGTAAAACAAAAATTAAAAGATCTGGATCTGGATAAGTGTAGGAAGGTAGTAAGGGAGATATCCAATCGGCTATTTACAGAAGATAAAAAGATGGAGCTCGAAGTAGAGTTTGCAAGAAGGGGTAAAACAGGAAAAGCGAAGAAGGCACTAATTTTAAAAATGTTAACAAAGCAGTATGAGTCAACTCCTGAAAAATTGAAACTAACCGACTCTAGGAGAAGCTACCAAGATGAAGAGGTAAACAATGAACGAATACGACTTTTGAAAGCGTCTGTTAATGAAGTTTTAGATGAGGCAGACGTGTTGGGAATTAATCTTGATAATATCCAACTTCAGAGATACGAGCCATATGAAGCAACAGAAACCATTGAAGAAATAAATAGAAGGTTAAACATAACAATTCCTAAGAAGAAGAAGAAGAAGAAGACGAAAGAAGAAGAAGATGAAGAAGAAAAGGAAGAGAGTCCACCAAAGAGAACGAAGAGACAGTTACGAAAGGAAAGGGCAAAGGCCAATAAAGAAAAGAAGAAAATCGTAAAGAATATTCAAACATATGGGAAATGGTTTGAGGTTGGAAAATGGAATTTAAACAAGACGGTAACAGAATCAGTGGAAGACTTACAAACCCTACTACAGACATATAAAGAGAATGGTACTGAAGAGAAAAAGAAAATAATTACAGATATCAAAAGGTTTGATAGTAGATACAGAGCGCCTGTTAGCACAAGTTTGGAAGAGTTGAAACAAGTATTAACAAGTAAAAAAGCAGAAAAGGATAAAGTAACTGCTGAAAACAATTCTAAAAGAGCTGCTGAAAGAGCTGCTAAAACACAAAAAGAGAATGAGATGTTGCAACCAAAAAAAGATCTAGTAGGAAAGATCAATGCTATCTATGATCTCTTTTCCGATATTACCAGGAAAATGAGCGAGGCTAAGGATGCTTTGAACAGCACTAGTAAATGGCAATACGACTTGATTCTTAAAAATGCACTCATTAAGTACAAAGATAAAATCGCCGTTATCAAAGAAATTCGTGAGAAATACAATTCCAAATTCAAAGGTCAAACAACCGACACAGTAGAAAAACTTAGAGAACAGCTCCTAATTTTTGTAACAAATGAGAAAGAAAAGCTTATCAACGAGTACGCAGAGTTATTTACTAACTTAAAATCTATCGCAAAAGGCGAGGAAGACAATGCTTCTGATAAGAAAGGAGAGCTTGAACAGTTAGAGAAAGCAATTCAGGAAAGAGACCCAGATGGTAAAGCTATAGTAGTAGTAAGAAAACTTCGTGAGACAGATCCAGCTTTTGTAGCGAAAAATGAAACGGTGCAACAATTAAATGACTTATTCGCCTTACGGTCCAAACAGAACACCGAAGATTGGGTCAAAAATAACACGTTTGATCCAAAAGTAGATATGGCAAAAGAATTTGTGTTGGACATTATGGATAATGACACTCCATTGTTGTTTCAGAAAAGAAAAGATAAGAACGAGATTAAATCACTGGGAGTACTGTCAGGGAAAGATTTTACCACTGTCACTGCCCCTAACAACGAATTTGACGTTTTACATATTACTACAAAGAAACAAGAAGCTGGAACACTGAGGCACTGGGAAAAAATGAATGACGATACACGTTGGAGAGGTAAAAAGACATTGATTTTAAAACAAAATGACAATGAAGAGACATGTGTGACGTTAGCAAAGAGTCTACAACAAGAAGAAGACGCATCAGAAACAGATGATACTATCATTATCACAAATCCTGAAACAGATGAAGCTACACAGGACAAATTTAAGAAAAATGGTATTACAAAATATGCACCTAGAGAAGCACAAAATGTCACAATACGGACACTAAATACAGACGTCCTTATTAGTCACGCGCCTGGCAAAGGAAAAACGTTTACCGCCATCTTGCGCGCGGAAAAAACGAGGAATGAGGTAATACATAAAATGCTGAATGAAGGATGGGAATACGATCCAGAGACAAAACATAACTATGTCACAAAGGAGAATGAAGAAAAACCCATTCCACGTATTCTAATAGTTGGACCCAAAGCCTCCATCGTCGCCCAATGGCAGGACGAAATACTTAACAACAGATTTGATCCTCGACACTATGCATTTCAAACCAATGCTCTTTTTCGTCGTACTTTTACACTAGGTCAGTATCCAAAATGGGATAATTTAGACATTGGATCACAAGATATGATCCTAAAGAAGTGTTGGAAGAGAGGAGAACTGTTTTGTAATGAAAAGAACATTATGTTACGCGACTGGCGGTGGGAGGGGGGAGACAAAAGCATCCATGTTTCTACTTATTTACAGCAAGAAGTGAAGGACGGTGAAAAGAAATTTATACCACCTATTAACTTATACATAAAAAAATATAAAGGTGAGGTAGCCAAAAACTCAAAGCCAGGTAGAAAGGGAGTTATCACGAGGTTAGACATCAAAAAATTGTTGCGTCCCAAAGGCAAAGGCAATAGAACGCTATATGTCACCGACAGTATCACCAACAAGCATTTAGAAATGGGAAGTGTAACTGCTTCTAAAAACCCAGGAAAATTGTTGGACGTGGACCATCTCTTAATGGATAGATGGAAGATGGATACCAACGAAAAAGAAGTGTGGGATTTAATCACAAAACGTCCAGATTTGATGCAGTTGTTCAAGGAAGATATTTTCATTTACTTTGTGCCCAACAAGAAGTATGGGAATAAAGAAGGGAAAATACGTTACGATGGAAAAATGACACCTTATTATAAGTTAAATGACGATCAACGTGTGGTTTGGAGACAAAAACAACCTGGACAACGACATAGTGAAGAATTTGTAATCAAAGACGGCGTATTAGAGAGAAAGAAAAACCCAGCTTTTAAACGTGTTAATGAGGGATCGAATCCAACACAAACATTAGAAGAAGATCTTGCAAAACTAAGTGAAAATAACTTAACGGATGAAAAAAAAGAATTGTTACAAGCAGAAATGATGGGTGAATACTCTGGATTTTACTGGTTCTTTACCAATTTAAAAGTTGGACCGTACTTAAACCGAAAAATGAATGAAGAGCAACAAGCAGAGGAAGAAGCGAAGCGTGGCGACAATGAAAATGATGATACACCTTCAACAAAAAAAGCTTCTAGAAGCGCTAGTAAAGACATTATTACGTCCTACGAAGGCTCTGTGCCTTTTCAGACCAGATTGTACAAAGCAGAAATAGATAAAGACTCAACCATGTTAGAAAAAGAAGAAGCGTACGATCCAACACGTTTTTTGGAGTTTTTAAGTGGTAAAGTCTTTAGTTACAGAGACACGAGAGGAGTGGTAAAATTAGGAATGAAACCGAATAAGATGGAAAGTAAATTTAGGGTTAGAACCTACAACAGAACAGAATTCAATGCCATTACTTCATTCGTGGAATTTGTTTTGGATATACCTTACGAGTTACAAGCACAAGCTAAACAATCGTTAGAGGATTTAGAAACTATGGGGTCACAAGTCATAGGAGACAAAGAGAAGCTATCTATATTCGATACCGTACGTGATTTTAAGTCAAAATATTTGGCAATGAAGAAAGATGAAGACACTTACGAAAAAGCGACGGTCATAGACAAGTTTGTGGATACTACGCATGGCGTTGACCTCAGTCAACATCGTTACCAGATGGAACCGAACTGTATCTTTATTTTAGACGAAGCACACGAATCAACTGCTATTACAGATAATTTGAACAAGGTTTCAACACGAATTATATTCGAATTTGGTAAAAATACCGTGTCTAACATTTTGGTCACTGCTACACCTATGCAAAGTGAAAATCCACAACAACAATTGTGGAATTTTTCAAAACTATTGGATAGGGATAAGGACACAAACAAGGGATTAGGGTACCAAAAAATATACAACGAGTGGTTGAAAGAAAAAGAACAGTTGAAACAGATAGTGGTTGACAGAAAAAAACGTGAAGCTGCATACTGGATCATAGCTAGGACCTCAGTTGAAGAAAGAAAGACAACAGTAGACGAGAAAGAAATTTCTTACAAAAACATGACAGAATTGGTGGAAAAGTTTAATTTAGCAAAATTATTAAGAATGAAGAAGAAAGCAGCCGACAGTTACAGGCAGTATACTAAATTGAAAAAATATGCCTTACAGGAAGCAAATAGCAAGGACCCGGACCGTGTGCAGAATATAAAACGTCAAAAAATGGAAAAAGAGAGCAATACTATACGAAATAGAAGGGAAAAACTGTACGACAAACAGTTTTTTATTGTAAAAGGCCTTATAACGAAAATTTCACGAAGTTTTGAACTTCAGCCGATAGAAAAAAAACTTTTTTTGGATTCGGTGATGGCCAACTCCGCCCAGTACAAAATTGAAGAGTGTTTCCAGCGTATTTTGAATCTACACTTATGGAATAGTGATAGAAAATTTACTTACCTCACAAATACCTTAGATAAACGTCAAAAAAAGGCTATTATTCGAAGTATTGGCGAACAGTTGTTAAAAGCGCGCGAAGGTGATTTTAAAAATTCATTTCCAACAAAAATGAAACTCTTAACCGACTACGACAAGGGTAGAATGCGTGTGTTGATGGACAATGTACGTTTAAATGTATGTACGTACGCAAGAAGGAGCGAAAAGGGAGAAGGAGATGAGAAAACAGATTACAACAAGCGGTACATCCACTATGATTTTACCAATGAAAAAAGTTATTTTAAAAATGACACGACATATGCACCGTACGAGTTCAATGAAGATACCCGTGACGCTCATCAAAATTTTGATAAAGCCATGAGCAAAACGTTGTTCGACGGTATGTGCCAGCGCCGTATTATCCCCATTGTAATCAAGCGATCCAAATACACGTACAAATTCAATGGTACAGCTACGGCATTCACCGACAAGCAAAACAGAGAAGTAGATATGCAGATTATGTCGAGTCTACAAAAATGGGCATTTTCACAACAAGATTTTTTTATAGTCCCATTGCTGGCAAACACAGTGAAGGAAGCTGAAGAGTTGATGGGGAAAGTCTTGTTGCGAAGGTACAAAGAACTGTCGGCCAAAGAAATTGGTTCACGTTCAAGTGATAGAGGGGCAACCAATGTACCAAGGGGGATACTTGATTGGGTAGGAGAAAAGATGCGTAATGGTGAATTTAGCGGATGTCTAAAAGCAATGGATGAATGGTGGGGGACCAATCGGACTAAAGTAGGTGTTGAAAAACAGCTTGCAGACTTAAAGAAATTAAAAGGTTTAGGAGACCAAGCAGCTAAGGAACAACGTAACATGAAAATAAAAGAACTAGAATCAATCAAAGATATTCGTGATAACTTTGTTGATGACAACGGCAAGTGGAGAAACATACGCGAAGAATACAGTGTAAAATGGTTGAAGTACGATCGGCAAATTGATGACGCTACGAGCAAGAAGTACATGCCTTTTATTCCACTTTTAATGTCTAGTAAGTACAAAGCCATCGCAAAACTTATTTTGGAAAAAGATAAAGAACACACCAACGGGATTATTTTTCATAAGACGTATCAGGTGCATTCGCATTTAGGCAAAACGTTGGAAGCGTACGGTGCTAGGTATGTAGAGCCAGACCAAAATACAGATTACAAGGATATTGTTGAAAATGCTGTTAAAAAAATTATGAACAAATGGGCACAATATCAACATTTACCAGATAAAATATGGACAGAAGAAGAGATAAACAATACTCCAGATCCTGCCCACATGTTTCACTTGCATTCCAATAATCAAGAAGGTAGGAAGGAAGGAAAAAATATAGTTTGGTCCCCTTACTGGGAAATCCAACGGTTAAAAAACTGGGGGTACAATGTGAACAAAACATTGTATGAGAAGCAAAAAGAAGCTCGAAAAGAATACGCTAAATTAAAGGAAGCGTACGATGTACTATCTGAAGATGACAAAGATGAAGCAGAAGAACCCGAATTTGAGTATGATGTAAATATAAAGGAGAATTGGGTATTTCAAGGAGTCGAGCAGCGTGGAAGATTTAAAAGCAGACATTATATCAACTCTAATAACATGAAAACTGACAGTCGGAATGTTCATGAGGCCATACGCAGGGTGGGAGAAATTCTCGAGGAGAAATTAAACGATATGTCTAACTTTCCACCACAAAGATACATTAAATACGTAAAAACTGTCAACGAGGAATACAGACACTTAATGAAAAACGTCTATGAATTGAAAGAGCCGATTACTATTAATAGATACGGTAAATATCTTGTAAAGGACGAGGGTCAAGACAATGACATGACCAAAGAGTACGAGGATGGTTACTTAGTACTGTATGAGGGTAGAAATGGAAAGAACAATGAAGGAACAAAGGGGCATAAATACACTGGATTTTACGTGCGCCCAGCAACCGAATATGAATACAAAGCATATTCAACGATAACAAAATGGAATAAATATATTGAAATTAAAGACGTTTTAGCAAAAAGATGGGCGACTGGGTATGCTAACAAGAAACAATATATTCCATCTTTAGGCACATTGAAGTTATCGTCCAAAATCATTCGATTGCTAAACTTTACCATCGAATCTTACGATAATAGTGATACTTATAATGTAGACGAAGCGGTTGAGTTTCAAAAAAAGGTATTGAAACTTTTTCAAGAGGTAAGAAAATTGAACATTGAGGAAGATGTAAATTCCAACAATGAAGATACGGTTAACACTTACACAGAATTTTTTAAAAGGCTAGTAGAACTTCAATCAAAAACAGATGTACCTGAATTTCATCAACAGGTAAATGATTATGCATATGAATATATCATCCTACGTCTGGCAGTGAAACCGTACAGTTACAACGTTAAGTATGGCAGAAAAAAAAATAAAGCATTCATCAATAACGTGTATAAAGAAATAGAAAACATGATTCAACCACGAGTAGAAAAAATAAAAGAGAAGTTTAAGACGCTTAATACGGGGAGATGGGTAGAACAATTTGTACCAAAGTACATCAGAGAAAATGACGAGTACGAAGAGTATGCAAAGGGTGTAAAAGAAGACAACAAGATGAGAAATAAAGATCAGGAGGTAATCCCCAAAACTAAAGAAGATTTTTTCACTGACAATGAAAACATGTTGAAGAATGCAGCAAAAGATTTAGTTGTAAATGTAAAGGGTGTCATTCGTTACATGCAAATGTCTCTTGAATTGTTTCACAATGAGATGGACGCCTCTAATACATATGAATCTGCTAGGATACTCTACATTGGGCAAAACGATATCGATTTCATCAATTCAAAAATTAGTGAGAAAACGAAAATTAGTGTAAAGGTGGAGTTAGGAGAGAAGATAGACGAGGTAGAAGAACAGAAAAAATTCAATGCTGCACCTACAGAAAGGGATACTAAATTTAATACATGGTTATTAGAACGAAAAAAGTTATGGAAAAGCATCAGACAAAAAAGAAAAGAAAAGAGAGAAGCACTACGAGAACAGGAAAAAGATGAAGAGGCGCCAATCGAAGATAAAAATTCTCAAGCATACCGTGTCAAATACATAAAAACTGTGATGGAAATACAGAAGAAAACGTATAAAGATGACCGTAATCAGGACACTTATGCGTTTACGAACAACCCTACGACCGATAAACTTGAAAAAATAATGTCCAACTCGTCTGAAATTGCAAAATCGGCCACATGGCAGTTACAAAAAAGCAAGAAAGAAGATGGGGTAACGGTTGAAATTTCTACTAAGGTGTACAGAAGACGGGACAGAACTGGTGGTGGGAGCAATGATCCTGAAGATTGGGCAGAGCCAAAGCCTGGAATTTTTCAACCATCGGAAAATTATGGAGACGAATATCAATTTTTCAAAAATGCGCCAAATAATGGGGTTGGATTACTTCATAACCCAGCAAACAAGAAAGAAGGGTACAATAAGAACATTGATGAACTAGATCCTCCCGCCACAAAGAGACCAACCAAAAAGTATGGCCTACGAATACAAACGTTACCAACGAACGTGAAAATGGAAATTACACAAATGCGCATACATGATCGTATGATACCGTTTAACAATAAAACGTTCGTAACGTATGCAAAATATACCGGCGAAGTAAAAACGTTGAGTAGAGACCTAATTAAACAGTTGCATGAGTCTGGTATGGTGGATTATATAATTATGTCAGATGCTGGTACCACTGGTGTTGATTTTCAAAGCACCAGGCGCTCATTGATGATCATGGCACAGCCTAGTCGATCACCTGGTGGAGAAGATCAATTTGTAGGACGACTAGTGCGTAACATGAGTCATGGAATTATTCCCAAATTGTATCAACGTGTTGAATACGTTACATTTTATAACTCTACTAAAACAGCAACTCAAGCCGGTGAACAAAGCAAACTGATAGTAACTTGGCCAGATGTGACAAAAAAAGAATTTCAGAGTTACGAAGACTACTACAAGAAATCATTGAAAACATTGGTAGAAACAAACGGCGAAGTAGCTCAAGATCGTAGGGAAGATGATAAAATGCCTGATACATACGAGAATGACACTGTACAAGAAGATTATGAGGCCGCATTAGCTGGTGAAGAGGAAGACTATCAAGATGGGTCGAAGAAGAAGCCAAAGAAAAAACCCATAAAGCGTCAAAGTTCTCAAACAAGTGAACAGAAACAAAAAGAGACAGAAAATGTCAACGAAATAGACATCGAAAATGAATATTCTAGTGAGGAAGAAGCTGTACTTCCAATCGATGATATGTTGGAGGGCAACATGTTATATGCACGTAGAAAGCGAAAACCTACTGAGAGATTCATAGAATCAAAACTACAAGAAGGGAAGGACTTAGATAGTGAAGAAAAAGAAATTATGAAGGAAAAAGAACAGGAAAGGAAGGATAAAATAGATGAAAAATTTCTTCAAGCTAAACAGAAATATAAAAAAGCTCTTAATCCTAAAAATCAAATTGGACAAACTTATCAAAGAATGTTTGGACCTGATAAAATTCGAAGAAAAATAAGAGAATTAAAACAAATTTTAGATGACCCAGGTCATAATGAGCTTTATAGCGATTACGAAAACTACTTGAAGTGGTGGAAATTAACTCAATACAAAAATAAAGTGATGTCTGATGAAAATTTAAAGAAGACTTGGACCAAAATTAAAGAAGAAATAGAAGAAGACGAACAAAATGAGCGGGGAAAAGACGAAGCTTTAGATGATGATGCGTTGGAAGATGAGGATGAAGCGGTAGGGTTATTTGGTGGAGACATCATGGATGATGACGAAGAATTTGAAGAAAATGTATTTAATTCAGTCGAAACAAAAGAAGCAAAGAACGATAACAAGAAAAAGCGGGTTGGTGGAAAGTTAGAAGCGTCTATTGATTATCATATTGATAATCATGTAAATATATCGCATGTAGTTTGTGTTGGAAAACGTGTGATTACGAATACAGTTGAAGGTAACCCTAACTACCGTTTCTACGGAAACCACTGTTTCTCCACTGTGAAGCAATTTTTAGATGCTCCGCTAAAGACATGTTACGATACAACAAAACAACCGGATGTAAACTTAAAACAATATTCCATAGCCAAAGAAGAAGATGGAGAATTTAAAGTAGTAGAACTTAACGTTAAGAAAAAAGTAAAAGTTGGAACATGGGAACCATTTGGCATGTCTTGTTACGTATGTCACCGTGAGACCAATTTTCCTGAAGATAACATAAAGTCCACAGTAAATCTTCAAGATAGTAAATGGAATTTGAAGTGTAAATTTTGCGGTACATCGATTGGTTCTAGGTACTACAAGATGGGCAAAGAATACCCACGTGTCCAACGTATAGGTAAAACAGAAAATGCAACATTAGCGGAAAGTTTTTATCCAGAACGGAGAACGAATCAATATTTACCGGATGCAGCATCAACGATAAATGATTTTAAACCGACAAGATGGACAAGGGACGAAAATATGATGTGGAATTATAAAGACGGATTCGATGTAAACTTATCGGAACGTGACCGCCTACGTTTTCTCTACAGTATGACAACCGTTGAGCATTACTTTAGCGAACATAAGTATCAAATCATGAAATATGCATACAAAAATGGTTCGTTACATATTCAAAAAAGAGAAGAAAATCCCTATGGTATGGAGGTACGAAACACACCATGGAACGAATTGGTGTGGCCACAAACAGAGGACCATTGGGCGCCTTCGCTAGGAGTCTGTGAGACGAACAAGGCAGTTGAAGAAGATTCAGAGATAGAGTTTGAATATTTGAGTGACGTAGAGAGTGAATATAGTAATTAATTATAAATATTATTACAACTTAGTCTACAAAGCGGGCAACTAGTATTACGTCTAAACCACGTAGCGATACAATGCACATGGAAACTGTGATTGCACGGCAGTGTCGTACGTACCACATTATCTTCTTCGTGACAGATGTTGCACTTTTCTATTTTGTATGGTTTTCCATCTTTCTCCAACGGGGTTTCCACCACCAGGGTTTTATTATCTACATGAGCTATGTACAGGGTTTGATGAGAATGGAGTTGCGGGTACAGACTGTAAATCCGCTGTTGTATGAGATGCTGATACGGTTGGGCACCTTTTGTGGTTAACCACTCTGAAATATCATCTTCGATAATTTTCTTTTTTACAATATTTGGCAACCACAGTTCCATATTACAACAAGTAAACGTAAATTAAATACTTCATACTATTGATCCATCCTATAATTTTGATACTTACGGATCAACGAATTTTCATGATGTTGAAATACCCAACTTTTCGTAAAAACCGTTTGCAACCAATTCATATCTTTATACACTTTGGGAATTTGTTCCCTGCATTTATCAAAATGCTCGGCGTATTGCTCCGACCCAAACGTTAGCGTAACGTAAGGAACTTCCTGATCCAATGAATATATACATTTTGCGACACGCGCGTACCCACAGTACAAATACAGTGATTTTTCACTTGTATGTTTTCGTTTTAATGCGTATGCATACACTTCGTGCTTAAATCGTGACATCGGGTTGGCTGTGTCCTCCAACGTTGATAATAATTTGTAAGAGTCGTCTTCTTTTGTACGTGAATAGATGTAAAATGTATTTTCTACTAAGTATGAATAAGAATTACCCATTTTTTTAAATTTCGTGTGTCTTAAATACTCTTTTAGCCACTTCGCAATTCTCAATTGCATCTCTAATATCCAACGGTAGAGGGTACTTAGCAGGAAGCTCGTACACCTTTGTATAAAACTCACTAATCTTTACTTCGCACTCAGGAGACAGTGTAAAGCATGCATAGCAGTTGTACACACCCACCGACACCAGTATAATGACAAGTGCCCACATGTTCATTTTTGTTATTGAATACTCCATAAGAAACAACATGTATATTTGAAGTAACTTTAACGTATGGTACTGCTGTATTCTTTTTTCTATGGCAAATTCGAAGCTAGCATCGTTTATTTTACGTGCTTGTTCTTCATATAATACTAATAATGACAATACTAGTGTGCAAACTTTCCCTAAAATATCAGCATTGGTCAAAAATACCATGCATGCAGTCACATACACTGCACTGTGCTCGCATTTTGATTGGTAACGCCGGGGTACCTTACACACTACGGTTGTTCCCACTATAATAGCAAATATACTAAGTAGTTGTGATCTGTAATATGCCCTTACGCTGAAGGAGCATATTAGTAGAAGCTCGCTCACACGTTTTGCTCTAACCCACGCCAATATTCCTTTCTCAAGGTATGGTTTATGGGTTAACACTGAAAAGCAACTAGCCAGGTAGACAGACAAGATCAAAAAATATGCAATGTAAAATCTGGTAAAATAATAAGAGAGAAGAACCGCGTATGGGATGTAAGCACCTACAAATAAAACTCGAAATAACTTATTCATTTTAACATATTAATAATGTATTTATACACACTCAACCACGCGCAAGGACCCTGGGGAAGAACGCAACAACGCCTTCAACGAATCACGTCTGGGATTCAAATCGGAAACTTTTACCATTCGTCCTTTCTTCTTTCCTCCCTTTTTACTCCAGGACATTTTTACTTCTACGTCTGTATCACCCTTAAGATAAGCTTTCAAAGCTTTCAAATACTTGGGTCTACCTTTCATCAACTGCTCTTCCAACGCAAACTTTGTACTTTTGAATTGAATTAAATGCTTCATGTCTTGAGAATACTCAGCAGAATCTTTAGACGTTTTCAGTACCAAATCCGCAATCTTTTTCTTCTCCGTGACAATATTTTTTACCGGTGCGGGGGTTGCTACAGCTTCTTCAGCCTTAGATGTCTCTTCGTCGTACTCTTCTTCAACCAGGTCTTCGTCATTGTCACTTAGTAAACCGTCTAGGTCATTGACCTCCGGTGGTTGCTCTAGCGGAAGTTTTTCTTTGGCCTGTTTTGCTTTTTTCTTTAGCTTTTTGTCTATAGCTTTGCCTGCAGCCTCAGCAGCCTTTCCAAGTTTTTCTTTGGCCTGTTTTGCTTTGTTCTTCAACCAATCTCCAAGGCCCATCTCCTCAAATTCGTCCTGATGAGCAAAATTTGCCATAAGAAAGTCATCGGGACCCTGCTTTCTCCTGGCTTCAGTAAAAACGTAGTTAAAATATAAATCGAAATCTTCCACCTCTTTGATATTGGTACCGTATTTGGCATTGAACGATTGAACATCTAGGTATTTAGCATAAGGCTTTTTGTGGTAACGAATGTATTGATCCATGTCTTTACTTATCACCTACCAATATATATACATATTTTCGGTTGATCTATGCCTCGCTGGTGGAAAATAATACGTTGGTGAATATTAACATGCCCAGCGTCAATTTTGCACCTAAAGAAAGAATAACATAGGAAAGCTCTTTGCATTGATTATCACAACGGTTTTTTCCTTCCTCTTTACATCGTATTTTGCAACATTCACATGTATTACAGCACTTAAACTTGCAACCACAACATGGAATTGTGAAAAATGATTTGCAACACAAGAATTGGTCCGTTTTTTGGCACAATTCCACCAGTTGGACTGCTCCGAAACACGCGTATAGTGCAAACAACAAGAAGACTATAACGTAAACAAAATCCGGTGGTCGTACACCTGGAACGGCATCTATACTTTTGAAAAAAGCATGACTGATAATACCGTAGGCGCACAAGAATTGAATCCAACCGACAAAATGCAGTCCCCATTGCCAGAACAATTGTTGGTCAGTCATGAATTCAACCACTAAACCACACAACTGGCAGCATGCAGTAAGTACAGCAATAGAAGCGATTAGGTTAATGTCCGTAACTCCGTTAAGAAAGGCAATACAAATCAACATTATGGACGCACTGATGCTGTACTCTATAAACCTTAATGGATTTGTACCTTTAACTTCAATCATATCTCTATACTTGTATTCAAAATCCCCAATTTTAATTGGAAAAAAGTCGGTTATACCAGCCAACGCCTGGAAAAAGAACGATAATAGATGAAAAGAGATGATCAACCAACCTAAATCCAGTCCACCAATACCACCAGATGTTGTTGACACGATGCAAAAATCACCATTATTGGCAGTAGATAAATTTCTTCCAGGAGGCTTCAACTCTTCACAAGAGTCAGTGCTATTCATTAAAACACCGTTGTACACTTCGTTATTAATACTTACCCATTTTAAGTAAGACTCTGTATAGCCAATTTCCAAATTTGTACGGTTAGAGTACAGTGAGATGAAAGTAATAGATGCTATCAAATGGCCTAAAACAGCTACCCAATTTACTATTTGGTACGGGTTCAAATACATTTTTGCAATACGGATCATTTTATTCAACGACGTATAAAATATATAGTACATAATATTGTATGAGACAATCAGTGTTTGAGGTGGAAGAGGAATCAGATGAGGAGGACGAACAGAACAACACCATTAAAAATGTAATTGTAATTGGTAAAAAAAAGAGCGGGAAATCATCTATCATACTACGGTTAGTCCGTAACTATTTTTCCCTACACTACAGCCCTACAAAAAGCATTGAATTTTCACAACCAACTGAGATAGGGGATGAAACGTACCGTTTCTACGAAATACCGTACTTCTATGATTTCCAGCACAAGTGGTATCTCAGAGCGAATGTTGTGTTCATAGTGGAAGATATAGATACGGAATTTTGGGTAAATTTCTTGAGCACGGTAGATCCTTCACATCCTATGGAGGTATTTTTTATCACACAACAAAAAGACCTTAAACGGAAATACAGGCAATATCATGTAGATGCTTTGGAATTCTCTGGATTTTCAAATTTAATGTACCATGTGTCCAATTCATAAATTTTTGCTTAACCAGTCAAACCCATTTTCAATACCATGACCTTCAGTAGCGGTTGATTCTGCTACCGACCATTCTCTCCCTCTTATCTTCAACAGATCCAAACGTGTAATCAATGCCTCCTTTCCTATGGCATTTGGTAGATCTTGTTTATTTGCAAAGAATAAAAACGGTATGTCCTGAAGCATGGGATGCTCTAACAGAGTCCAAATTTCTTTCTTTACTATACCCATACGAGCACCATCATTGCAGTCAATTACAAAGACGACGCCATTACAGTTTTCAAAGTAGTGATGCCACATCTTACGGAACGTTGCTTGCCCTCCGATGTCAAACAACGTGAAGGTCAACCTGCCGTAAGATATGGTTTCCGTATTGAATCCAATCGTTGGAATAGTCACACATCCTTCGTTCGTTTTTAGTCGGTTCAATAAAGTCGTTTTTCCAGACGCATCTAAGCCTAATATAAGAAGGTATGCTTTTTTACCTTCGCCAAACGCCCAATCTAAGAAGCTAAAAACGCCACCCATTATAACTACCACTTCAACAGTATATATAGTCTTTTTACATATGCGCTACATTGGTGCTACCCCATGACTTTGTAAAAAAAAATACTATATAAGGTTTCGTTAGTGTTCACAACTATAATAAAATGGCAGGAAACGGCACATCTGTTCACACGACAAACTCTAACTTGATTTCACATGGCTTAACTTCCGCAGCACAAAATCATCCACTCGAATCATTCTTTGGCCCGTACAACGGAACCTCTCAAACCATGAGGGCCGATGATGCCCTGGCACACGAGAGTTATAATTTACCTGAGAGTTATCGAGGGAGGAACAAATTTTTAGAAAGGGTACTAGATTACAAAATTAGAAAGGAGGACGAATTCTATACGGCTAGTTTACTTCCATGGGAGTACACCGACGATCTCCACGTCGCATGGGAAATTTTCTCTTTTAACCGAACGCTTGCAGACCTGGAACCACATCAGGGAGTTCCGCGCTACGTTAGTGCTCAACAAGAAGCACACAGCGACAACTTGCTACGACGAGGTTTGGCATTTATAATTGAACATGGTTTTTATAAAACTGAGCGTGGCAAGCGTCACTTTGCGTTGAACCTACAACAGATTTCTGATTCTGTACACACAACATGCTACTTTGGTGTGGTACATTCGCTGTTGGCAGGTCAGAATTATTACAAGGAATGGCACAAAAAATACGGGCAACAGTATATGCGTGCTAATGATTTGATGGCGATGGAAAGGCGTAGATGGGCAATCATTCAAAAGGACAAGAACGGTCTTTATATTCTGGATGCGGAGCTAAAGCATGAGTTGAAGAAGGAAGGAGTGATACCAAACGTGTGGGTATGGCCTGATAAAATGGGAATTTACGCAAACATGGTTGGAGATCATAAAACAAAGTTTGATGAACGTGGACCACAGGCAAACGCCAACTTGGAAGCAGGTGATCAGCGTACGAGCTTTAGGGGACTTCCAGTATTTGAATCTCAATCCTTTGACGTAGATTTCACGGGAGCGCCGATTGATCTGATGATACGCAACCAGCAGATTGGATCGTTCTATGTGTTGGAGGCTGATTTGGGAGCCAATGCCAAATACATTTACTCCGCAGATTCAGACAAATTTGAAAAGATGACTCGTGAAAAAGCGTGGAGTAAGATTGTGAACGCTGTCGATCAAAATGCCACGGGAATGCAACGTGTTGCAATCAACACACCAGACGCCTCGACGTTGAACAACGTGAATCCGGCAAAAACTACCACTGGTAAAAATTCTGTTACGGGTGCGGATGACGTAGAAGTATACGCGTGCGATGATGGATCTGCATGGGACGGTAGTTTCGCAAATTCCGATATTTTGCTCCTTCGTCCGAACCAAACGTTCCGAATGGCCAGCTGTATCCTAGCGAAGGGAGGGAGAGATCTCGGTGCAACGTATCATGGTCATCACGACTTTATGCTTAGTGACGACGTTGTAAGGAAGGTGCATGTAGGCCATTATACCTTCTACAGTAAGAGTGTAGTCAAGCGACCTAAGAATTACATAATCGTCGAAAATGTGTTTTCTCAGGGATATGTCGGTGGAATGGGGACACAATTTCATAGCGAAAAAACGTTCGTAGCTCAGGCAGGGTCAGGTGGCCTGGGCGTAGGTGGACAAGAAAGTCTCATTGCGGTTGCCATTCCAAAAGGCACCGCTCCAACCAACAATGTTATCGATATCACTGGGCGTTTTGCGCCCAGCGTGTACGACACCTTCAAAGACAACGCCGCACAAATCACCGAACACTATCCTGGATCGGGAAATATTTACCAAAGGTTACAAATGAATACTGTGGACATGTATCGTTCGACGCACGAAGACGAATACTTGACCCGTGTTAAGCGTGTTAATACAGTGCTTTGGCGCGGACACGAAATGATGAAAAAGAACGATATCGTTAAACCAACCCAGTTGAACACTGGGCATTTGGGAGAGAACATCTACCCAGGTCTTCGTAAGGTGCTGGAAGGTGAAAATTCCTTTGTGAAAGATATGGAATGGGCCTCAAAAATGGACCTTGTATAATTTTACTTACAGATTTTACCTTAAAAATAATTAGATTTCTTATTATGATGAAATTTTTTAAACGCTATTTCTTCAATATCTTTTCCCTGCTTTTTGAATTCCTTTTCAAAAGCTTCATCTCGCTTTAATGTATTTGCTCTTGTTTTTGTAGCGTGACAATTGTTACACAATGCCCATAAGTTGTCGTAGGTGTCAGTACCACCGTCTCTCAGCTCCTGGATATGATCAATTTCAAAAGTTGGAGGCAATAGCATAGCACACATACCACACTTGTATTTTGTCTTGTACGCCACTTCTATCCTATGTGTCACACTGTACGCCCGCTTGTTCACCATAGGAATTTGTTTGCTCTCTGAATATGCTTTATTGTACCATTTAATGAAACTAATGTAAGAATCTTGTTCAATGTAATCTTCACTGTATGTTAACTTCGCTTTTATGGCATCCTGACATTCCTGAAGCAACCAAAAGACATCACGCCCCAGGTACGTCTCTAATTTCTGTAAAGAGTATTTAATCAAGCCATCGTCGTTGACAAAATTCATATATGTAAAAAAAACTTAGTATATATAGGAATCATGTAGTTAATAAATGAAGAAGTGTAGCAAACGTACATGCTATAGGCGCCATGATACTAAGTATAAGCAGTGTGAGACATGTAGAGAGAATGATATAGGTTACAAAAAGAAACGTAAACGGGCGGCAGCGCAGTTGGATGTATGCGGGAAGAAATACCAAAATGTACCTTGAAGTGTGCAAACTGTCACAAAATTAAAACGTTTTATAAATATAAATAACATTATTTAAAAAAACTTTTGATATTCATTGTTTTCATCTTTTTCTTCTTTGTGCCGCTGTCTTCAGGTATTTCCTTTCTCTTCTCACGCTTTTCTTTTGTCCACGAAGCAAACACAGAGCCTTTTCCAGGTCCTTCGACAAATATCGAACGGCATTGAAACAAAGTGTTAGGGTCACTGATCACCCTATCCATAATTCTCAACAGTGGTTTCATTAGCTGTTTTTCGAGATAGTAATCACGATCCACCATGTATTTACCAGCAGTAATTTCTTCAGGCGTACAAGCCCTGTCTGATGTTCCGCCGCCGCCTGTGTGTATTACAAATGGAACGCGGTCACCGGCAATTGGAGCCTTCTCTGGATTCTCCTTCATCAACCTTTTCGTCAGTTGAACGTGCGGTGCTTTTGCTTTGTAATCTTCCACCGCTCGACTAAGCTTCTTACTCATTATCAACATGTCAATTGGAATCTGGTTCATTTTCAATCGTTTTACCACATCCCTGATAATAGCACAGGCCTTTGACACATCTTGTTCCTTCACGATCGCGTTTAACACCTTCTTTTGGGTATCGACTAGAAGTGGTGCATAATCTCTTCGAACAGACTCCAACCCTTTTATTTGCATTTTTCGCGGCAATCCCGGTTCATTTTTCATACCGACGTAGCGCTTTTTCTTCAATAATAGAAATGGCAAGTACGTTTTCTCATACTCTAGAAACACTGGGTCTAAAAAGAACTTTGTCACATAATTTGCCATAATCTCGCCCATTAGATGAGCTTTTTCAACGGTTTCTTCGTTATTCTTCCCATCGGCTAATGATCGAGGCATGTGTACGAATACAGAGTCAGTATCACCGTAAATGCAACTACAACCATGTCCATCTCTACCCCATTCTGGATGATTTTCAATCAGTGATTTGGTCTTCAAAATCAGGCCTCTGCCATATTTTGTGACAGAACTGGCTATCTCTTTGCAGGGTAACATGTACCCAGCAGTAAAGCCGTAGATCGAATTCATACAGACCTTCAAAGCCAATTGTGTCCCATCTTTAACGTTGTACATTGTGCTGTGTGGAACTTCTTTTTTCATTTGCTTTTTTACGCGTTTTCGTTCCTGCCATAAATCCCATAGAATTTCAGGTAGAATACCCAAACGTTTCTCCTTCGTCACAAAGCTAGGATTATTAGGGTTGATTGTTGTCACCAACTTACCATCCACTAAATCGTAGTCTGGAATGGTACGAACATCTGTATCTTCAACCCAATCCATATGATTGACTTTTGCGCGATACACCAGTGTCTCGTAACTCATGTTCATAGAAACCATAATGCTAGGATACAAACTAGCAAAATCCAGGCAGGAAACAGCGTTAGTGTAAAATCCAGCATCTGGCTCTACAACAACAGCCCCTTTAAATTTTTTAGCTGACTCCACTTCAACATCTGCCATCGACAAATTATCATCCGTTTTCACAAACTTTCGAACACGTGTTGTAAACACTTTCTTCTGCATCCGTGGTAACATCAACTGTGGTTTGCGCTTTTTGGCATAACGCAACATAAGGGAAACAGTACGAATACCTTGTCCTCTGTTCATCACATCCTTCATCGAAATACCCGTGACGTTCGCCATCTGAGAAATAACAGTCAGCTTACATAACTTGTCCATCAATTTGTAGACAAGCCATGCATCCTTAACACAGTATACAGCAAGGTCTAATCGACCCTCCAACGTGTGGTACTTTGGATAAATCGTATCATAATCCATCGGTAATTTGTCGGTGCCCAGATAAGTCTGTGCCAAATCTCCCAACCTGTAAGAAGATTCGTTATGCTGATCCTTCATGATATCGTACGAATCCATCACCACGCGGCCAGGTAAGTGAAGCTTGTACTGTTGATTGGAACCCTTTTGATTGGAACTGAACGTAGTCATGGTTACACTAGATTCCTCTGCCTTCAACCGGCCCCATACAGGATTTTCTTCATATATTGCATAATATCTACCCAACATGTAGGTATTATCAAAACGGTTGCAGTTGTGTCCTTGAATAATATCGACATCATTCTTCACGCACCAAGAAAAAAAGTGGTCCAACATTTTTGCCTCGTTATCAAAGTCGAAAATGGTGGTTATTTCAGGTTTGTAATCGCAATCTTGCTTCTCTGTGAAAGCTGGGAACGCCTTTACTTCATTTCCAAATGGTCGAAGGATCCACACGTACTGTTCCAATTTGTCGCCAATTTGTAGTACGCCACCAACTGTCACTACAGGGTCTTTTGTGGCAATCGGGAAAGTAAATTTACCTTCTCGGTTAGGGTGAGGCGCTGGCAACGATTCAATATCGTAGCTGAAGATCCGCCATGGGGCCATGCCTCGTGATTCAACCTGTTTAATACCACTTGCGTCAATTTCAATATCACATGTAGTCAGCTTATTCGCTTTACAAGTTTCTAGACCCTCTGCATGTAACCAACCACAAGAAAAGATATCGTTGTCGATGAAATACTGCAACATAAAATCGACTTGTTCGTTGTACAATGTAAATTGATGATCTCTAATACCAACATGTTTAAACTGAATCATATTTTTCACTGTGCTCTTCTTGTACATTCTTACGCTGGTGTTCTCCAACTTTATCTTCTTCAAGTTCGTTTGATGAGTTATTATGCGGCTCTTGACGTTCTTCAAAATCCTTTTCACCTCGTAAAAATAACGCTTTGACTTTACAAATATCTTGAAAAAAGAAACAGGACCTTTCTCGTTAAAATTCATTATATCCTGAGCATCAAATTCTTCTACCAGTGCATGATGGTATTTCACATTTTCACGCATCCGGTTGTAAAAATTCGGCATGGTTGCACAATTTTTGTCCTTTTGTTGTTTCAACAGCTGAGTGGAAATCGTGTACTGGTGCAGCTTATAATTTAGCTCTGCCTGGAACACATCAACTTTCATATTAAGCTCATTGCGTATACATAAATGTGGTCGGACATTGTTGATTTTGACACACACACTTTTTCCATCTGCTTGTCTACCGATGACAGTGATCAAATCCGTGCGCTTAGGATTGACGCATTCTAAATGCTGAAATATTGTTTGTACACTCATGTTTGTCGTTTGGTTGAATCTATTTAGATTTACGTTCACATATATACGCGTGTATTTTGGAGTTTGTGTATGTTGCGAGTGCGTGTAGATGAAGCACGAAGGTACTAAGTATGGAAGGTGTTAAAATGATGCAAGTGAGAACTACAAAATATATTGAAACTTGCTTAAAATACAGTAAAATACCTTATTTTATTCTCTACTGCTATGCCATATTTTAAATTATAAGGGTAGCTTTTAAGCAGGTTTTACCCCCCTCCCCCCAAACTATAAAATTGATTTCCCAATACTACGCTGGGATTAGTAGGGGGTCCATGTTATCTCCACGGTCATGCTGGTAAACCAAAATAAAAAAAATTCTAAAAAGACAAAAAAACTTGCTTAAAAGCTACTCTACGAGAACTATATTTTTTTGAGGTGAATAAGCTTTTTACTACACACATTACTTAAACAACTCAAAGAAGTAAAAAAGTTGAAAGTTTTACAGCATATAAAAGAAAGCAACAGTCTTGATAACAAAAAGAAACGTTTCCTTGAACAACGTAATCAAATGGCTAGCGCGCTACAATTATTTAATTTCCAACCACAACGAACAGTAGCCCTTGTGCATTCAGAGGGAAAGAAGAAGCGAAAAAGAAAGGTCATTGCACAGGTACCAACTGGTAAAGTAGTAAATTACAGCTGCTCTGGTTGTGAAAAAGAAATCTCTATCGACACAAACGCGTCAATCCAGTGTCCATTTTGTAATAACAGGATTGTTGATAAATTACGAAGCAAAAAGGCTATCACATACAACGCAGATTAATATAAACGTTGCGTTGGATATTTAAAGGATGAAGTTTCGTTTTGAAAGCAGTGATAAAATATACAACTTGACAACAACAGCATCTACCGTCAGTCAAGATGAATTCAAGAAGTTGTTGTACGATTTTATATTCAAAGGAAAGGATCCAACGTGTAGCTTTGAAGTAACAAATTGCAACGAAAACGAATCTATCACATGCGACACGGATATACCTATCGTAAAAAAGGGCTACGCTAAACTATTTCAACAGCCGTCAAAATTAGAAATGACGAAACAAAAGACCAAACCAAAAAGGAGGTGGAGATCGCGCTCTCCAGTTCAAAGACAAACACGTGTCAGAAGATGGAGATCACGTTCTCCAAAAACAAAAAGAATAAGGAGGTGGCGTTGAAAGAGTGTAATAAATCTATAAATGTAATCTTCGTTTTATAAAATGTCTGGTAAAGTATTATACACTTTGACTCTAAGTCTTAACGGTGTATTTTCCGTAGGTACCTTAGCAGGGTTCTTGAGCACCTTGTTTTTGTTAGGAGAATACAATGAATTGGGGGAGTTTAACGAAGATATACTATGTGAAAATGAATCTATTTGTTTATTTGATAAATCTGCTGCATATGCAGTCATTGAAGCCGGGATTGCACTGTTCAGTCTACTTTTATTCACTGTCAAATTTTGCATCGACAAACAATGGTTTGCTATACATGGATGGTTCCATACATTCTTTGCAGTTGGCTTCCTAGTATTTCTATTTATGCGCATTATCAATTTTGGATACTTTGATTGGGCCTGGAAAGATCAAGGATGTATGAACCCAGCAGTAGAGGGAAGTCCATTCGCACGCTTGTCCAGATATGGCGAAGAACCTGCTAATGAAATTACTTCTGAATCAGATTGCATGTTCAACGCATTTAATCAAGAAAACATTCTTTATTCGGGGTCTGAAGCTGGATTTCTCATTGACTGGTCGGCTCAGAGTACATACACTGAAGTGCAACGTACCAGTTTATTAACAAATGCCAACGGAGTACTAGCAAACAGTTCAAAATATAACAGCGTTAACCTGCCATATTTTTATGACACTTATTACTGGGGGTGTGATCACGTATGCTTGCCAAAAAGGTACGACATGAATGTAATATTTATCTGGTTATCATTAGCAGCTTGTTTGTTTGAAGTAGCATTAGCAGTATTAAGTTTCTGGTTGGGTCAAAAATACAATGAAGTTGAATCTACAGAAGAAGAAACGAAAGAGTTACTTAATCAAACCGATAAAAGGCTTTCCGCTTCTTCAGGTGTACAACTATCATCATCGCGGTTAAAACTATAATACTCAGAGCGTTTCATATGAGTAAAACATAATGCTACACATCGTATAACTATTAATGTTACTAATTCGACAAGTCTTACCAACAATACATTACTAGATATCTCGTCCTTCAACTTGTAATAATTATATACAACGCATTCATCTGTACATCCCATCACATGCTGTAACTTAAAGCAATTCAAACTACACTCCTCCTCGTTATCGATTGTACGTATTGTTCCAACTATTAAAGCTGCAATCAAATAAGCCGTGCTCCAATAAATCATTACACGCAAGACAAAAAATTCTAAATTGGAATGGTAGATTTGAAATAAAATAATACAAATCGAATGCACCACCGTCTGAATAGAGCTCAACAGCATCCAGTGTTCCATGCTAGACCAGGAGTACATTAAAATGCCCACCAAGCAATGCAAGGAACTTGTTCTTATCAAATTCGATTCAACATCAGATGTCATGTGTGAATGCCATACCCCTTCACAATAGTTTTCTATATTACACCCAACAACTTCATGTCGCGCGTACTCGGTTGTACAAATTTCACACACTTCACTACCACTTTCTTTCACCCATTTTTTTAAACATTTTTCATGAACATTTGCTGTTGAACCCTTACAACCACACGGTGATATCAGTATGCCATCATCTTCCAAACAGATTCTACACGCTACGGTGTCTGGCATTTGGTATAAGGTATAATGGTATTTATAGTATTTAGAAAAGTATATTAAGGAGGGTTAGGGTTAAGTGGTATCTTTTTTTTTCTTTTCTTAGGATTCAACACTTTTTTTTGAGCTGCTGCTAATTCCTTCTCTCTCCTGCTAATTTGAAATTGTAGTCCCTGTATACCTACTCCTATTTCCTTAATACTATCAGTGTAAATCTCACCATTCTTCTTTATCATGGCTGCATTCTTCTTTATCATGGCTGCATTCTTCTTTATGGCTGCATTTTCTTTAACATCGTTGCGAATCTTTTGCATACGCGCACTGATCTCTTTTTGTTGTTTTGTTTCTGCTGCCTTCATTGCTTCCCCCACCTCCGCGGTCAATTTCATAGATGCGGCTGCACTCATCTCTCCCATTTTTTTTTCTAGCATTTTACTCAATTTATTCCTACTTTTCTCCGTTTCTTCAATAATTGCGGTCTTCAACTTGCTAGCGTCACTTTTGTCTTCGCTCTTTGCCTCCAGCGCTTTTACTCTTTGAAGTATATCATCATTAGGCACCGCTGTTACAGTACCACCCTGTGGATTCTCCATTCTTTTTTTTGCCCACTCTAATGTTGCTTTCTGATCCTCTGTCAGTGGACTAAACCAACTCATTATCTAATACCTCTTATGTTCAACGTATATACATCATTTATCTAGTTTGCGGTCGAGTGTGTGTAACTCGCCTTTTTATGTACACATATTCCACTTTTCTTCTCTTAGAACGCTCTATCAATTCATCGTACGTATAGAATCGCGTACATATAATATTATCCTCGACACATTCGTGGGTACGAAAACGTATCTAAAATTTTAATTTTGATGATTTCGACTCCTCTACGCCTTTGCTGACCGCTCTGCGTATTATGTTAACGCCTTTATCAAATGCGCCTTCTCCAATGCTAGTCACGCTCTCTGGTATTGTTACGGATTCCAACAGATTACGCCTAAACGCAAAGTTTCCAATAATCTCGACGCCCTCTGGTATTGTTACCGAGGTCAACATATTATTAGCAAACGCACGAATCCCAATGGACACCACGCTGTCTGGTATTGTTAGGGAGGTCAACTGATTATTCCTAAACGCACCTTCCCCAATGGTCTCCACGCCTTTTGGTATTGTTACCGAGGTCAACTGATTATTCATAAACGCAGGGCCCCAAATGTGAGTTACGCCCTCTGGTATTGTTACCGATTCCAACCGATTCTCCGCAAACGAATGGCTCCCAATGGTCTCCACGCCTTTTGGTATTGTTACCGAGGTTAACTGATTATTCATAAACGCAAAGCCCCCAATGTGAGTCACGCCCTTTGGTATTATTACCGATCTCAACGAATTATTAACAAACGCATAGCCCCCAATGTGAGTCACGTTGGTAAAATGGCGAAATGCGTTAAAATCGCCCTGTCGTCTAGTTCTTATTGCATAGTACCATTTCGCTTTCATGCCTTCTCCGTCATATCTTCTTTGTAAATCAACAAACCTGCATTTGGTGTAAAATTTGTTCGCGAGGTTGTTGCGCTCGTAGTGAGGTATTAGCACGTACTGGCCCTCGTCCTGTGTGATTGTGGGTACGGCTGTCAACTTATCAAACTCAGGCGATTTAATACGGCTTAACAACATCTCCCACTGCTTCGGAGTGAACTCTACCATGGGTCGCTTATCGTTAGTAAGCATCAGTATTATATCCTTGCAAGATAATCCTTCTAGAATTTTGAAGAAGGAATCGGTTGGTAGGCGATCCATTTTTTGGCGGCGGTGGTTTATATATAGTAGGCAGGGATAGTTTACTTCGTTTTCTTACTAAGTCATGCGTTTCGTATTTTTTCGTTTTCGTTTACTTCTCACACACGTATGTTCTTAGTTCTTAGTTACCGGACGGACGTGCCCTTCTGGACGGACGGAGGGCCCCCTTTTTATTATTTTTAGTGTTAGGTGTTAGGTGTTAGGGTTATCTAAATTTTAGTTGTTGTAAACCAGTTAAATCGACCACAGCCAACCACACCTGCTTAAAAGTTGTGCGTGGGTAGGTTTTTATTGATTTTTTATTTTTTATTTTTTTATTTTTTTTTTATTTTTTTATTTTTTTTAATTTTTTATTGTACCTGCTTAAAAGCTGTGTGTATGTACTTTTTTATTTATTTTTTATTTTTTATTTATTTTTTATTTTTTTTTTATTTTTTTATTTTTTTATTTTTTATTGCACCTGCTCAAAAGATGTGCGTTTTTCTCAGGATGTCATGTTTAGCATCTAAATAGCATGGTAAAGAAGCAGCTGGAGAATTAAATAGTTTTCAGGCGTATTTTCATGCTAACGAAATTTGATGTTCCAAACTAAAAACTACCACTGTAATAATATAGTACAAATACATATATGCGAGTCTGGTAACACATGTATGTGTACGCCTCTCAAAAAGCAGACAAATATAGATAGTAAAACAAAAGAAATACAAATCATTAAAGAAAAATAAATAACAAATCACTTCAACGTAACGATTACAAACAAACCTATTCAAATTTACACGCCAATATGTCGTCCATGAGTACTTTTAGAAACAATTGCAACTCGCCAAATATCGCATCAGGCAGCGGTCTTACACGCACTGTCAGTATGACACCGGAGCAATTACAAAGAAGCCTTCGTCTCAATGCACCTGGTGCTCCACGGAAATCACAGGACAAACCAGAAGGGTATGAACAGATGACACCTAACATGCAAGGCATGTTTCCAGAGTATCGTCGTTCTGTTGGACACATAAACACGCTTTCACCCTCTACGCTCACGCGCGGTAATACGGTTGATACCATTACGCCTGGTACCATGCGTCGTACCTTTTCTGCTTTGCCAGAGGGAGCCGGTAGCTTTATTCCTGTACCACCGCCAATTAATCGTATTAACATTTCAACGGAACTTGGAGGCTCACGCTCGCCAACGCCGGTGTTGGGACAGACCGCACGCTCACGCTCACCCACGTTAGCAAACATAAACGAGACATTCTCTCCACGTACAGACACCGCAGTGCGAACCTTGATCTCTCCACGTACAGGCACCGCAGTGCAAACTTTGAGTGTCATGAACGCATGTGATAGCGATGGAAACGTCAACAACGCTCAGTTGAACCAACGCGCAATTATGGAAGGATTGCGCAAAGCCGCAAAGGAGGAAAGTCTTAAATTTTTTAGATTCTGCGAAAATTCCATGCCTCAGGTTCGATATTCCAGTAAGGAAACAAGAGACTTCACGAACACATTGGATGCTTTAAAAGATATAGTTCAAGAAAAATCTAGTATCTGGGACGATGCTGCCTTTGATTACGAAGAACAAGTTACGTTGGATCACGAAGACAAAAGTATCGCAGAAATTACGAGCTTGTTAGGCTCGAGTGAAGTGCTGGGACTTGATTTACTTGAACTTTGCTCCTTACCAAATTTCACTGTTGCTCGTGTTGTTCAAACTACTGTGGGGCGTATGTACCACATGACGTGGAACGCGAGTCCGTCTGTAAAGTTGATTGTTGACGAAGTATCTGGCTTGATCATGTTTAAACGTGTAAACGATGACGTTGAAGTACCAACAGAGCATCCATGTCAATGCGGTACCATGATTCCACTCACGGCACAACTTTGCGGTAAAACCAGATGTGATAATGAATCTGGAGAAGAAGAATCAGAAGACGAAGCAGTCGTTTCCGAAGCAACTGCCTGTTTTATGTTCTTACACAACCGTGAGGATGCTGAAGGTGCTGTTGAAGAAGTACCAACAAAGCATCCATGTCAATGCGGTAGGATGATTCCACTCACGGCACAACTTTGCGGTAAAACCAGATGTGATAATGAATCTGGAGAAGAAGAATCAGAAGACGAAGCAGTCGAGCCGCTCAACCGTAGCTTTATACCAGAGCCACTTCCATTTCCAGAGGTTGGCGCTACTTATGAGCGCAAGGAACGTGATGGGTCACCGTACGAATGGATATTGGTTGGGGAGCCCAACGCCCAAAATGAGTTCATGCCACAAGGACATCCTGTTGTAGTTCGAGAAATATCGTCACCCGGTTACAGAGCAGTATTATTCGAAAGTAAGGGTGGTATCCTTAGTAATGATATGGCAAAATCTACTGATACTTTCCTTTACAGAGCGGAACTATCTGATTTCCACAGGCACATGAAATTGGTACACATCGAAGAAGTACCAGACAAAGAAGAAGACAGATCCGTTGAACAAACAAGCGGTGGCAGTATGTCTGAACAACAATCACGTAGCCGACTTGCCTCTATGGATGCATTACAACGCGCTCAAGTAAATGCTAAAGATAGCAACGATATACCGAGCGATAAGAAGCGCAAAGTGCAAGACAAACAAGATATGGAAGAAGAAGAAGACGAAGCTTCAACGCCAACCAAAAGGCGCAAAGTTGTCAGTCCAAAAGACGATGGGGTATTTGTCACATTAACTGTCGAGAATCACCATTATCAGAAAAAGCGTTTAAGCCGAAGAGACGAATAGGGGATGTAATTGATATTGGGTACATGCCATTACCTGGATCTTTTGAGTTACATCGTAAAATTTAAAATTTTAAGTTAACATTAACATCAACATGTTGTCTTATTTCTCTAGACGCTTTAATAGGTTTCTTGTTTTCATTGTGTAAAGTTTTTTGCGAGATTGAATAAAAAAAAACCACCTGTTGAATTAAAGGATCTTCTTCCTTTTCCTTCTTTTTCTCTATTAAATTAGTTATTTCTTTAGAACTTGTGCGATCAATATTAAATCCTATACTTGTGAATGCTTTTTGATAACATTGAAGACGTGCTTCAGCGGTTACATCAGAAAAATACATTCTACCTATCCATGGATACTCGTCTGCCTTTGTTGCTTCTTGTAACACAACTTTAAGAACGTATGAGATAGCGTTCGTACATTTATTCCCAGGATCTTTGTATTCTAATAGATTGATAGTTGTTTCGTTCCATTTAGCTTTCACTTCGGCATAACCAGGTCCTATTTCCATATTTTGGCCGTTTTCAACGAGACCAGTAAGCTCTGCTGTTTTGGTTTTAGAATTATAAGAGACAGTGTATTGCCATTTGTTGCAATCATTGAATGTATAATTATTTACACAGTTTGACATGTTAACTATTCAAAGATGTATTTATATAATAATTTTAAACTGTTATGTCTAGTAATACATCGGGATCATCTTGTACTTGTTGTTTGTTGAACTCCATATTATTATTTAACGGTGGTATATCCACTTCTTTCTGAACGTCTTTGTGTACAATGTACGACATCCTTCTTAAGTACAAACGTTTGTACAAATACATCATAACTAATCCAAACATAACGAATGTGACTGCACATAATACATAAATAAAAATTAGCATCTTATTGTTTGAGTACTGTTCCTTTTTATACCCTTGTGTTCAGTATGAGGGTATTAAGTATCATAGAGTGTTACCGACTTCAACAGCTAGAGTTATCAACGTTAGGGTTATGTGATGTTAAAAATAAGTTAAGGTTAAACGACGGTAGCGCCGCAGGCTCTCAGGTAGGTGTCTACCATCCTTAAATTCTGAAGGGAAAAAGTGCTTGCTGGAATATAGTGTGTTTGTAATGTAAAAGTGTTTGATGTGATGGTATTGTTGGTGTTCTTTGTGACATGTTGTTTTTGTAATGTGGTGTTGAATGCGTTGGTATTTGTTGTTGTG